>ERZ1292625.3724-Hain-H41-01um-R1-3724-length-12007-cov-43_pt1 | contig 12007 bp, 13 predicted proteins | sample MGYA00564400_ERZ1292625 | MGnify/ENA primary metagenome ERZ1292625 (study PRJEB36523, sample SAMEA6512639) | groundwater metagenome | collected 2019-01-08 | study: AquaDiva: Metagenomics assemblies of 32 groundwater samples
TTTGTCTATTTTCTTCTTTAAATATTTTAAGGCTCTACTGCCTATATTCTTTAATTCTTTTTCCTTAAGCTGTTCGAGGATTAATACTCGACAGCGGGACAAAAGTGGTCCAATTACTTCAAAAGATGGGTTTTCGGTGGTTGCGCCAATTAAGATAATGTCTCCGTGTTCAACATGCGGAAGAAGTTTGTCTTGTTGAGCTTTATTAAACCGGTGAATTTCGTCCAAGAAAACAATTGGCGCACCACCTTTAAAGGGTGACCCTTGCAAGGTAGATATAGTATTTTCAATTTCCTTCATCTTGGTATTAACCGCGGAAAATTCATAAAACTCCCTTTTGAGCGTGTTTGCAATGATGCGTGCAAGAGTTGTTTTTCCAGATCCCGGAGGCCCCCATAGAATGAGTGACGGAAAGAAGCCTGAATTTTGAGGATCGATAAGTAATTTTCTGATAATACCGCCAGGGCCGACCAAGTTTTCCTGCCCAACAAAATCTCTGAGTTTCTTCGGGCGAAGCAGTTCTGGGAGAGGAACATTTTCCATAATTTAATTGCAACTGTATTATAAATCTTAACCCAATAAAACCCAAATACTAATGCTACAGTGATACATAGCACTGTAGCAAAACAAAGTTGAGATATAATTAGTGTAAATGATTGGAACAAAAGTTTTGGAGGAGCGGAAATCAAAATTTAATGGAAACCTGAGAGTTGTACGAACTTGGGGAATGGGAACATACATTCAATCCAACGGTTTAACTCAGTCGGGGGGAATTGTTGAAGCAATTTGGCGCTCGACGCTTGCCCAGATTCAAGATTCAAGATTCAAGATTCGGAACGTTCTCGTTCTCGGGTTGGGCGGTGGAACAGTTGTAAAGTTGATTCACAAAAACTGGCTGGGGACGAGAATTACGGGAGTGGATATTGATCCAATAATGATCGAATTAAGCACTAGGCACTTGGGACTAGGTACTAGTGGGGAAGAAATCATAATCCAAGATGCTTATCATTTTCTAAATCAAAATGACAATTCAAAATTTAAAAAGTATGATCTAGTTATTGTTGATTTATATAACGGTGATGAGTATCTAAAGAAATTTGAATCCGAAAACTATATACACCTTGTAAGGAACATCCTTTCAAGTAATGGAATTGCTGTGTTCAACAGACTTTATTTTGGGGACAAAAAACTTGAAGCGGAGGAATTTGGAAAGAAATTGGAAAAAGTTTTTGGGAAAGTAGAAAAATTTCGCCCTGAAGCAAATTTGATGTTTCTCTGTTTTAAATAGGTTCACTTCTGCTACAATAGGTACGCATGTTGAATATTTTTTCCAGGCTTCTTGACCTTAACAAAAGGGAAGTAGACCGCTTAACAAAAATTGTTGAGAAGATTAACGGTTTTGAATCAAAGTCAAAAAAACTTAAAGATTCGGATTTTGCAAAAAAGACTGAGGAGTTTAAAAAAAGGTTAACTAAAAATGAAACCTTGGAGGATATTTTACCCGAGGTGTACGCACTTGTTCGTGAAGCATCATATCGAGTCCTCGGAAAACGCCACTACGACGTTCAGCTCATTGCAGCAACCGCTTTATTTGAGGGAAAAGTTGCTGAACAAAAAACGGGGGAGGGAAAAACTCTTTCTGCCGTTCCAGCACTTTACCTTCGTGCCCTAACGGGAGGCGGAGTTCATTTGGTAACTGTTAACGACTATTTGGCCCGCCGTGACGCAGGTTGGAACGCTCCAATTTTTCATCTTTTGGGAATGTCTACTGCGTCAATTATTCAGGAAACAAAATCTTTTATTTACGATCCCAAATTTAATGACACAAGCCACGGGGACGAGCGGCTGAGCCATTTAAAGCCAGCTGAGCGCAAGGAAGCCTATAAAGCCGATATTCTCTACGGAACAAATAACGAATTTGGATTTGATTATTTGCGCGACAATATGGTTTCTACACTCTCCGAAATGGTCCAAAGGGGTCATTACTTTGCAATAGTTGACGAAGTCGACTCGGTTCTTATCGATGAAGCAAGAACACCTCTTATTATTTCTGCACCGGATACAGAGCCCACTAAAAAATATTATGAATTTGCCACTTTAGTTGAAAAACTTAATTCGGATACAGACTTTAAGATTGATGAAAAAGCCAAAAGCGCAACCCTAACGGAAACAGGAATTACTCGAGTAGAAAAAATACTCGGGATAGAGAACCTATATGAACAAAATTTTGAAAGTATTCATCATATAGAAAATGCTCTTCGTGCCAAAGCTTTATATCTCAAAGACAAAGACTATGTAGTTAAAGATGATGCCGTTACAATTGTCGATGAATTTACGGGAAGACTTATGGTCGGCAGGCGCTGGAGCGATGGGCTTCATCAGGCAGTTGAGGCAAAAGAAGGCGTTGTAATTCAGCAGGAAAGCAAAACCCTAGCCACAATTTCTTTCCAAAATTACTTCAGGATGTATGAGCATCTTTCGGGTATGACCGGAACTGCTTCAACTGAGGCTGAGGAATTCAAGAAAATTTATAACCTTGAGGTAATTGTTGTTCCAACCAATAGAGAAATGGTGAGGAAAGATTTGCCTGACATGATTTATAAAACTCTGCGGGGCAAATACGGCGCAATTGTTGAAGAAATCGCCGAGTGTAATAAAAAGGGCCAACCGGTTTTGGTCGGAACCACTTCGATTGAGAAAAACGAAATTATTTCTGAATACCTTAAACGCAAGAAAGTTCCTCACGAAGTTTTAAATGCCAAAAATCACGAAAGGGAGGCTAGTATTATCGCAGGAGCAGGAAAACCGGGGGCAGTAACAGTCGCCACGAACATGGCAGGACGAGGTGTGGACATTGTTCTTGGAGGCGAAATTCCGCCTGAAAAATCAAAAGAGTTCAAGAAATGGCAGGAACAACACGCAAAAGTTATTTCTGCGGGAGGTCTTCATGTAATAGGAACCGAACGGCACGAAGCAAGACGCGTTGACAATCAATTAAGGGGCCGTTCCGGGCGTCAAGGGGACGCGGGAAGTACCCGCTTTTATTTATCGTTAGAAGACGATCTAATGAGAATTTTTGGCGGTGAGCAAATCTCGGGAATTATGGATAGACTCAATTTACCGGAGGATCAGCCGATTGAAAATGTGCTTATAGGAAAAGCTATTGAGCAAGCGCAGGTAAAAGTTGAAGGATTCCATTTTGATATCAGAAAACGCTTAGTGGAATTTGATGACGTTGCCAATCAGCAAAGAGAAATAATTTATAACTTAAGAAAAAGAATTTTGGAATCGAATGATGTCAAGGACGAAGTTCAAGAAAAACTTAAACATCAAATTGAGAAAACTATTTTATATTCAACATCAGTAGAAAACGACAAACCTGATTATGAGCAAATGGCAGTTGCCTTAGCCGATATAATTCCTTTTGACGACACTTCTTTAAGAAATATCAAAAATCAAATATCAAATATTAAAAATACAGAAGAAATACAAGAATTTCTGGAACAAGTTTTTAATGATGTATATGAAAAAAGGGAGAAAGATTTGGGGGCATCGAATATGCGTGAAGTCGAAAAATATGCATATTTGGGAGCAATTGATCACTTGTGGATGGATCATATTGATACAATTGACGATCTCCGGGAGGGGGTAACCTTGAGGGCTTATGGGCAAAGGGATCCACTGGTGGAGTTCAAGAACGAGGCGTTTAATTTATTTGAGACCTTGGTAGATAAAGTTGACGAAGAACTCTCCCATAGAATCTTCCGTATTGGAGTGGGAGTGCCACAGTCCGAAATTCCTCTCAACCTGGCAAGAGAAAATATTGATCGCTCCGATGCTACGGGATTATCTGGTGACGCGGAGCAAACTGCAAAGTCGGGTTCTCCAGCTTTCGGTTCAGATCTCACTACTCACAACCCACAACCTAATCCCAATCGAATCGGCCGCAATGACCCTTGTTGGTGTGGAAGAACCGATGCAAATGGTAAGCCTGTTAAGTGGAAACACTGTCATTATCCCAAGCTTCCTCAAAGTTAAATTTAATATTTTTATATAAATTTTTGATAAATGGAGTCAACCTTGTCTTTAACTCTTTGCGGTTGTCTATTTTGATTAGTTTTCTAGTAATTACTGCATGACAGGTTGGGCACAATATCGACCAATCACTTATATTTGTTGATTTTGGCTTAATGTGGTGCAATTCTGTGATTGGTAAATTACAAACTTCACAGTTTTTCCCATACATTCTCATCCCATCAGCTTTATATTTCTGTTTTGAAGTACCCTTACGGTTCTTCCATAAGTTGTATTGCATACGATAATACTTAATAACGTCAGAAGTTATTCCCAACTTCTTTCCCAATTCTTCGTCTGTCATCTTTCTCCAATTTTGCCTTATAAAAGATTTTTCACCTTTCATTAGTTGATTTGTTTGTGGTCTTATTCCGGCGGCTTTCAGAGCTTTTGCCCAAGTTTCAAAATGTCTGATGATCGTGCGAGGAGAAGGACCTGGAATAACATGAACGTCCCTAAAAGTTGGGCTTTTACCGATTAATTTTGTTACGGATTTGAGATAAGTTATAATGAGCTTATGAGTATATGGAGTTTTAAATTTGCCGGCTTGTGTTCTCACAATTAATACTAAGATAAAAGTGTATAAAATGTCAATAAAGTTTAATAAATGTCATTATATTAATTCGCAGTAACATTTATATGAAAAACAAAAGATTGATACCGTTTTTCGGAATGGTTGTAGGCTTAGTTTTGGGTGTGTTGTTTGAACTATTTATTTGGAAATCTTTAAATGTTTCAAATTCTAACGGTATTGTAAATGTGCCTACCAGGCCAAGTGGGGGAATCCCATTTGGACCAGGAATACCCGCAATAATGAGCACCGTATTGGGTGGTTTAATTGGGGTTTTGATAAGTGAGATATTTCTCCAAAGAAATAAGAGGTAAAAATGCCACTATCCAAAACTTCCAAATTAATTGTAGAATCTTTCTCATGAACAAAAAAACAATTTTTGTAATAGGATTTTTAATTCTTCTTGGAATAGGGGGAGGAATTTATATTGCAAAAACGGGATCAAATCAAGCCTTTCCAACAAGTTCTCCAACAAGTACAATTGAGGGAGCTATTGAAGGGACATCAACCGATTCAGCAAAAACAAAAATGGAAGACAAATTAATAACAGTTGATGAAAAAGTTGGAACCGGCGCAGAAGCTGTCGCAGGCCGCAAAATAACTGTACACTATTCAGGAACTTTCACCGATGGAACAAAATTTGACAGCTCCTATGACCGTGGAACTCCATTTACATTTACATTGGGAATTGGCGAAGTTATCAAAGGCTGGGATCAGGGATTTGCCGGTATGAAGGTTGGGGGCAAAAGAAAATTAACAATTCCGTCTTCTCTTGGTTATGGTCCTAATGATTATCAATCAATACCCGGGAATTCCGCTTTAATATTCGAAGTTGAACTTCTTAAAGTAGAGTGAAAGAACTAAAAAAATATTTATTGGTTGGTGGAGCAGTTCTTTTTAGTGTTTTGATTTTTATATTCAGGGACAAACTCACATATCTTCAAAATTTTGGATATGTTGGCATTTTCTTCTTAAGCCTTCTTGGAAATGCAACCGTTATTCTTCCAGTTCCCGCTTTTTTAACGGCACTTGTTGGGGGAGCTGTATTTAATCCGTTTATTGTTGGTATTGTTGCAGCTCTTGGGGCAACGATTGGAGAGTTAACTGGGTACTATGCCGGAGTTGGAGGAAGTGAATTTGTTAAAACTGACGAAAAAATAGTTAAAATCCAAAAATGGATGGAAAAGTACGGCCTTTGGACAATATTTTTCCTGGCAGCAATTCCAAATCCTGCATTTGATTTGGCCGGAATGGTTGCGGGAGCCTCAAAAATCCCTGTTTGGAAATATCTCTTAGTGGTATTCCCAGGGAAGCTAATTAAGTTTATAATCATCGCGTATGCAGGCTCGATATTTTAAATCTAAGTTTGGGAAAGTTCCTCTTCCTGTATTTTTCCCTGATGCTACGCGCGCGGTTCTCAAAACTCTGGATTCAATCGATATTGAAGGGTCAAAAACTCCCGGAATTTTAGTTAACACGTTTCATCTGTGGCAAGGTCTCAACAAAGAAATATTAAAAAAGTTTGGAGGAATCCGCGAGTTTATGAATTTTAAAGGGGCTGTTATATCTGATTCGGGAGGTTTCCAGATAATGTCTATTGTCAAAAAGGCGGTTATAGAAGGTAAAATTACGGATGAAGGAGTGGTAATGCACCCCGCGAGAAACAAAAAAGTGGTGTTTACACCGGAAGTCTCGATTCAACTTCAGATGTCACTGAACGTTGATATGGTGGTTGTTCTTGATGACTTTACTGATCCCAAAGTAGGGCGTGACGAGGCCCTCGAATCAGTTGAGCGAACTCTTGATTGGGCAAGAAGGTCAAAAATTGAGTTTGAAAAGATTTGCAAAAAGAGAAGATTAACAAAAAGCAACCGTCCATATCTTTTGGGAGTTGTTCAGGGTGGTGATTTTATGGACCTGCGGGCGCTGTGCACAAAAGAACTTGTCAAAATTAGTTTTGACGGTTTGGGTTGGGGAGGCTGGGCAATTGAAAACGGAAAATTAAAGTTCGACACTGCCGAGATAATTGCAAAAAATACTCCAGAGGAGTACCTCCTTTATGGGCTGGGGGTTGGCAAACCGGAAGACATTGTTAGATGTGTGGAGTTGGGATACACAATATTTGATTGTGTATTGCCCACCCGTGATGCACGGCACGGACGACTTTATGTTTACAATGCTACTTCAATAAAAAACATAGACTTATCAAAGTCCTCTTTTTATCATTATTTTGATGCCAAAAAGGGAGCAAATTTGGCAGATAGTTCAAAAATAAGCACGGCTTGTGATTGTTTACTCCGTAAAAATTATTCAAAAGGTTATTTGGCCCATCTTTTCAAAATTGGAGACACAACCGCAATGAGACTTTCATCAATTCATAATCTTCGTTTTTACTCAATTTTGATGGAGAAGATCAGGGGTTGACCCCGCTAGGAATTTCGCATTCGGCTTTCCAATATTATTCATATACGCCTCATGCCAAATTCTGACGGGGTCTGCGGCCCGTGAGATGTAATGCTATCTCACAGGGCCTTGACATAATGCGATATATAAGTTTATACTGGCGCACTTGTATAGTAGTACTAAAAAATGAACGACGATAATCAAAATCCAGTCTCATCAAATGTTCCCTCTCAAGAGGTTGAATCTTCAAGCGCTGGGGTTTCATTCCCAAGTGTTGGCGCACAAAAGAAATCCGGCGGAGGAAAAACATTTATAATTATTGGAATTTTGATTTTGGTTGCAGTGTTGGGATTTGTTATTTTTAAATCAGCCGGAAATAAAGAAATTGCAAACGGCGATTTGACTCCAATCGAAGGGACAACAGAGGATACAGCCGCTACTCCAACTCCATCTTCAACACCAATTTCAACACCAAAGGTGATTGTAAGAACAGGAGTTTCCATTGAAGTTCAAAATGGAACCGGAATTACCGGGGACGCAGCATATTTGCAAAATCAACTAAAAACTTTGGGCTACACCGATGTTAAAACCGCGAACGCAACTGCAACCGGCGCAACCGCGACAAAAGTAACATTTGCAAAAACTCTTTCCCAGGATGTTGTTGATGAGTTGACCAAAAAATTAAAAGAATTATATACAACTGTTGACGTAACAACATCAACATCTGGTACATCTGATGTAGTTGTAATTACAGGTCTTAAAAAAGGTGCGACAGCGCTTCCATCTGCATCTCCAAAAGCATCAGCAACGCCAACTCCTACCCCAACTCCGACAGGCAACTAAAAATGGTACAATTTGTTTGAAGTGGAAAAACTTTTTTCTTTTTTTGACAAAATTAGTTTCTCATATCCCTCTTTGACCAGCTCTACGGCAACAGCAATTGAGGTGGTGGTTTTACTTTTTCTATTAATTTTAACTCTTGCCCAAGTCAGGAGGCATTATGTAAATTGGTCATTTAAGGGCGGACTTTTTGGCATATTTTTTGGCTTCCTTTTGGCGCTTATTTTGGAGGGGTTTCTATTGATTGGGGGAAAAACGGTGGTTACCGGCGTTTTGGGATGGAAAAATGCCCCAAAACCAATAAGTGTGGCACTTGATGCCGGAAGGTCGAAGTTGGTTCAGGTGTTGGGAATTACCGACCCCATTCCGGAGTCGCAGGCGCGGGGGAATTCCACTTTTGACCAGGCAGTGAGCGTGCTTCAAAGCCTTAATCCTGCAGACGTGGGGAAGCTAAAAGGCCTCATTTGCACCCCGTAGTTTGATATACTTCAGGTATGTACGAAACAAAAGACAAAATTAAGGCGCTTTCTGCGAGCCTTGAAAATATAATTACTGCGATTAACCTGCCTGAAAAACACAAAAAAATTGAAGTTTTGGAGTTTGAATCGGGGAAAGCAGACCTTTGGAGCGATCCACAGGAAGCCAAAAAGGTCATGCAGGAGCTCTCCGACCTTAAAAAAGAAATTGCTGAGGTCAAAGACCTTGGAGAAAATATTGAACTCTTGAAAGTTCTCTCGGACGATCCAAATGAGGCCGAAGGCTTAGACCGAGAAATTGCAAAAACCGAGAAAGCTCTCAAAAAATTTGAACTTTTATCCTTTTTATCTGGAAAATATGACGCCAAGAATGCCCTGGTTTCCATTCATGCCGGGCAAGGCGGGACGGAAGCCATGGATTGGGTGAGCATGCTTTACCGCATGTACTCAAGATATTGTGAACGCAGGGACTGGAAATTCGCGGTTTTAGATTCAACCGCTGGGGAAGAAGCGGGCATCAAGAGTATTACATTTAGTGTTTCCGGCCAGTATGCCTATGGATACCTTAAAAATGAGGCAGGAACCCACCGCCTTGTCCGCCAGTCACCATTTAATGCAGATAAGCTCAGACAAACTTCGTTTGCGCTTGTGGAAGTTCTTCCGGAGCTTGAGGGCGTGGATTTGCCGGAAATAGAAATCAAGGATGATGATTTGGAATGGCAGTTTATCCATTCAGGCGGCCACGGAGGGCAAAATGTAAATAAAGTTGCAACTGCAGTCCGCTTGACCCATATACCATCAGGCATTGTTGTTACAGCGCAGTCGGAAAGATTTCAGGAACAAAACAGAAAAAATGCTCTTGGACTCCTTAGAGCCAAACTCTGGATAATGGAGAAAGAGCGTGCCAAAAACGAGAAAAAGGCGCTCAAAGGCGACTACCGCCCTGCATCCTGGGGAACACAGATTAGAAGTTATGTTTTACACCCTTACAAAATGGTCAAGGACCTAAGAACTCAGGTGGAAACAGGCAATACGGATTCAGTTTTGGACGGCGATTTGGATGAATTCATTGATGCGGAACTCGCACTTGTGGTATATTAAAGCATCATGCAGGATACAAACCCACAGCCATTGCAAAACGCAGTTAGCCAAGTAAAGAAAATAGACTTCAAAAAAAATCTTCCATTTATTCTTGGTGTTTTTGGTGTTGTTATTGCCGGAATTTTTGCAGGATGGCTGATTACCGGCAAAATGGGACTAACGGCCTCCAAACCAACCTCATCGGGTATAAAGGTCACTGCCAACGAAGCGGGAATCTTGAGTGATAATTTCAAAGGCGACAATGCTACCGGAAAACTGGTTGATGGGGGAATAAATGGTGAGGGCTCGTATCATTTGGAAAGAGACGGGGGAGCGGTTAAAAATGTATATTTGACTTCAAGTGTTATTGATTTATCCAGCTTCGTCGGAAAAAAAGTCGAAGTTTGGGGAGAAACATTGGCCGCCAAAAAAGCAGGCTGGTTGATGGATGTTGTTAAGATTAAAGTTGTAGAATAGATTGATGGACAAAACTTCACCTGCTTTGGTTAAATTTGAGGGCGTTACCAAAAAGTTTGGAAACGTAACTGCACTGGAGAAAAATTCATTCGAAGTTGCAAAAGGTGAATTTGTATTTATAACCGGCCCCTCAGGAAGCGGCAAAACCACTATTTTAAAATTAATTTTGGGAGAAATTATTCCAAGCGCTGGAGTTATACACGTTGACGGTGTAAATGTAGGGCTTTTAAAGCCTGACGACCTTCCCTTATTTAGACAAAAAATCGGTACTGTGTTTCAGGACTTCAAAATTTTAAACGAACGCACCGTCCGCGAGAATGTTGAAGTTGCGCTTGCCGTAATCGGACTCCCAACAGACTCTTGGGAAGATAGAGTTAAAAATGTACTTAAGCTGGTGGGACTTACCGGTCAAATCGACTTATTCCCCTCGCAGCTTTCAGGAGGCGAGCTTCAGAGAGTGTCACTTGCACGGGCGCTTGTGGTTAACCCCAAGATACTCCTCGCTGACGAACCGACCGGTAACCTTGATTGGGACACATCAGATGAAATTATGGATCTTTTTGAAAAAATTAACAAAGAAGGAAAAACCATAATTATGGCTACTCATAATAAAGAAATTGTAAAAAAGCTCAAAAAAAGAATAATTCACATTGAGAATGGTAAGATAGAATAATTATGTCCAATATCCATTTCAAAACTGCAACTGATTATATTAGACGGGCTCCGTTTCAGGCATTGTCTGCGGTATTCATTCTTTCTTTAACTTTTTTTGTAGCCACGCTTGTTTCAATTCTTGTTTATTCATCATCAAAAGTTATTAATTATTTTGAGACACGTCCGCAGGTAATCGCTTTTCTAAAAAGCGATGCAAAAGAAGAAGAAGTTGCCACTCTCCAACATAAATTTAGTCAAGATATACGTATTAAAGATGTTAAATATGTCAGCCGTGAAGAAGCTCTTTCCATTTACAAAAAAGCAACCAGCGACAATCCCCTTTTGGGAGAGCTTGTCAGCCCTTCAAGTTTCCCTGCGTCTTTGGAATTTTCTGCTTCCGACCTGTCATTTGCTCAGGAAATCATCGATGAGGTTAAAAAAGAAGAGATTGTTGATTCAGTTGGTTTTACCGCAGCCATAGGCGGGGAATCCAGTCTTAAGGATGTTGTGGGGCGCCTTCGCACAATTACCTCCTACGTGCGGATTGGGGGAGGGGTATTTACAGGAATTTTGGCACTAACCTCATTCTTTGTGCTTCTAATCACGATTTCAATGAGAATAGCTACAAGACGGGAAGAGGTTGAAATATTAAACCTAATTGGTGCAACCAAAAAGTTTATAAGAAGCCCAATAATATTGGAAGCTTTAATTTATTCAGTAGTGGGGGTAATACTGGGGTGGTCTTTGGCTTTTATTGGAATTTTGTATTCTGCGCCCGGGGTTGTATCCTATTTTGGCGATATTCCGGTACTTCCCAAAGACTCGCTCACACTTTTAACTCTTTTTGGAATAATCCTTGTTTCTGAACTGCTCTTGGGAGTGGTGCTTTCTCTTTCTGGTACTTTTCTTGCAATCTCAAGAGTCAAAAAGATGAGATGACTAAGAAAAAATGGATCATTACTTTTTTACTAACCCTTACCTTATTTTTGACCGGGGCACTGTCAACTGTTTTTGCTCAGTGCGGTAATGAATCTGAGTGCAACGACTTAATTAAGCAGTACACCGAGCAAGTAATAAAACTTCAAGGGCAGGGTAAAACTCTTTCTAATCAAATTGCTCAGTTTGATGCCCAAATAAAGCTCACAACTCTCAAAGTTGCTCAAACTGAGGAAAAAATAAAACTTTTGGGTGGAAGAATTGACCAGTTAGAAAGCTCCCTTACCTCACTTTCAAAAGCATTTGCAGGAAGAGCAGTTGAAACCTACAAATTGTCAAAAACTGAGAATAGTTTTGTCTTTCTTTTAGCTTCAAAAGACTTGGAAGATGCGGTTTCCAGGTATCATTATCTGCAAAAAATTCAGGAGGCGGACAGAAGTTTATTGGAAAAGTTGCAGGAAGCCCAAACTACTTATGTGGGAGAAAAGGTTGACCA
>ERZ1292625.3725-Hain-H41-01um-R1-3725-length-12002-cov-6_pt1 | contig 12002 bp, 18 predicted proteins | sample MGYA00564400_ERZ1292625 | MGnify/ENA primary metagenome ERZ1292625 (study PRJEB36523, sample SAMEA6512639) | groundwater metagenome | collected 2019-01-08 | study: AquaDiva: Metagenomics assemblies of 32 groundwater samples
AAATTAAAATTCAAACCGACTGTAAAGCGAAAAAAGAAATCAAATAAAAAGAAATCTTATAAAGCAAATTTACAAGGACTGTTAAATTTTGGAAATTTATTAGGGGTAAAAAAGATGGTTAAGAAACGAAAAGGTTGTGCTAAGAAGAAATCACTGGGTCGTAAAATTGCGTGTAAGAAAAGGATACCGAAGGGAAAATGTAGTAAGGCTGGTCGCAGAACGGTCTGTAACAAAACCAAAGCGTTCATCAGGAGGGATATTATGGGCAGAAAGCATAGCTCGAGTGGAAGATTACTGCCTATGAGCGGTATAGGATTGGGTGGATTTGGTGCATTTAGGGGGGATACGTGTGCTCATAAAGTTATTAGGGCTGGTTATGGTGGATGGAGAAAGCCGAAAAAAAAGAGTTACCACAAGAGTAGGAGTGGGTTGGGAAGTTTTGGATTTGGAGCAATTAGTATTCCTTCGAGTGTGAAATCGTTTTTACCACCAATCAATAAAGAATCGGCAATGAGAAGTTTGTCGGTTATTGGTGGCGCAGTAGCCCCGATAACAATACAAAATATGTTCATGCCTGTTAAATGGCGTACTGGATTTATGGGAATATTGACATATACGTTGATTGGCGGTGGATTGATAGCAGCAAGCAACAAGGTAGGTTTTTTACGTTCTAAGGCGACCGATATTGGACAGGGCGTTGTTATAGGTTTCTTCTGGCAGATTATGCAAAATTATATTTTAAAACGTAGCCTTATTCCAGTTATGAATTCAAAAGCTCCAACTGTATTGAAAGGTGTCGATGCTTGTGCTTCTTGCCAGAATGCTGGTGATTGTGCGGATGTTGGTGATTGTTTAGGTTATACCGATGGTGTTAATGACGAATTGGAAGACGATCTGGAAGACGATCTGGAAGACGGCGAATCACTCATGGACGATATTGAAGATGACTTGGAAGATGACTTAGAAGATGATCTGGAAGATGACTTGGAAGATGACCTAGAAAACGATTTGGGAAATGGTTTGAGAGACATTGATGATTATGTGACAATTAGTGATTTTGTCGAAAAAGAATAAGTAATTAAATTAATGGGATGCCCCGTTCCCTTGCGCAAAACGGGAAGCGGGTTTCATTTCGTACCCGATACAAACGAAATGTACGGAATTGCCGAATGTCTCCGTAGCGCGAAAGAGTCGGTGGGCTTAGAAGATTGTCCCTTAAACAATCAATAATGATAAAATTCCTATATAGGAGAAAAATATGTTTGGTGATGAACTAGAGGATGAATTACTTGATGATCTCGAAGATGACTTGGAAGATGATTTGGATGGTGTTGGAAGCGTAGAAGATTATATAGAATTAAGTGACGAACAAGTTTTGGGAAAAATCAGGGCAGCCAAAAAAGCCGGTAAACCAAAAAAGGCAAAAAAGATATTAAAGAAGGCGAAGAAAGCCAGGAAAATTGCAAGGAAGGCAAAGCGTCAAGGAATGACTCCGCGTCAATACATACAACAGTGTAAGTCCACTGGCGTGAAGTTTAGTGGTAATCAGGGATTGTTTTTGTCTGAACCACAAGGTTGTGTGCCAGTAAGTCCGACACCACAGCCTCTGTATGATATTGAACAGTTGAAATCTTCCCAGACTGCCGATGTTACGTTCTTTGCCACTCCGCTTGGTCAAACGTCAAGTGTTGGCGATACGTCATTCAGCAAGAGTGATTTCCACACCAACATGACACAGAGCAAGGTTCTGCCTTCGCCTCAGCAATATGCGTTGGAGGGCATGTCTTGGTATTTGTCGGCTGGTGGCGCGGATGCTAACGGTGCGCGCGACTTCACGAATATGCGAGCAAATTGCGTGTTGCAGTTTTACTTAGGTGCAAACGTTCACGTTCAAGTACCACTGATGGCAGTTCCTCAATATGCTCCTGCCGCTTATGCCTACGATGGTGTAACGACAGGTAATGATTCCGGTTGGTGTACCAACACTGTTCCGTTTTACGATATGAAAGTGTTCAATCCAAAAACTGGAAAGAAAGAACCTATTAGGATCAAAGCACAGGAATCTTTCCATGTTAAAGCGAAGTTTGCGGCGGCAACGACCGTGACTACCGATGTAAAGTTTGGAATTATTTTACACGGTACATTGTTCAAGGAAATTCGTTAGTCCTGCGGACGGTTAGTCCTGCGGACGGCTATTCAGTAATAATTTGTTTGTGTTTTTAGTTTTAAAGGCAGTGGTGGAATCGGTTCTGCCACTGCCTTTTTTTATATTCTCAGAAAGGCAGTTACCGCCATGAACAAAAACGATGTAACGAAATATCTCAAAAATATCCAAGACAGGGCTGTTCAGAATTGGATGACCCACGCCTCTGTAACAGTCGGGGCAAACAGTTCAACTACTTTAACAATCATAGTTCCATCACAGTATGATTTTCATGTTTTTACACTTCAATCGAAACAAACCGGTGTGTATACAGCCGAAATAAGAGATGCGGCTGGTACATATTTCAATAACAAACCACTACATTCTTCCACAATATTTGGCAATGGAAATTTACCATATAAACTTCCCTATCCATATCTTTTGAGACGTAGCAGTGCGATGGTATTTAATATTAGCGATCTGTCCGGCAGTTCAAATACTATACAGATAACATTAGGCGGTGTTGCTTATTATTCCCAACAAATAAGTGATAAAATTTATAGTGAAAACAAAAATATTATTCCGTTTGTATACACATTTGACGACACTCCGATTTCTGTCGGAACAACAGATACGAGCGCAAAGATAATTATAGCGAAAGAACATGAATGGTTGATGACAAAAATAAGCTACAAAGACAATAATAGTTCCACAGGATTGCAGGCAAAGTTCGAGACATCAAGTGGTAAGGCCATGCAAAATGAATATCTTGATATGGCCACAACTTTCGGAAATGCTCAATATCCATATATTTTTCAAAGTCCAACCGCTTTTTACGGCGGAAACAGTATTACAATGAAATTCAAAGACACTTCGTCTAATACGTTGTACATGGCTTTTGGTGGTATTGCTGAATTGAAAGGTATTAAATAAAAAAGGTGGATGATTATGCGATATAATGGCGATGCAGATGCAAACGATTTTTTGAATAATATAGATTGTACTGACGAGATATTGGAAGAGGCTCTTAGCATTGATGGATTAGGTGATTTTCTGACAACTAAGGCCGGAATTAAATGTAGAATTCCACAAATAAGAACTAAGCCTAAGAAAAAAAAATCATTAAAAGAAACCCCTCCCTCTGAATACGAAAAGATAAGAATGGGTGATATGTACAAGGCTATGGCTTTGGCATTAAAAGATAATAGTAAATCAATAACTAATCGGGAAAGTGCATGGGAAGAGAATCTCGAAACTATGTTGTTGGATAGTGGACAGGTAAGTATTCCGATCAACAATGGTAGTGTCGATGGAAGCGTTACTATTCTATCGCAAACATTGCCAGAAAATACGGAAGGGCGTATATTTCAAGTTGGTGTAGATTTTATTACTAATACGTCTGATTACACACTATTTAGTTTCCTTATCAATGATCAGGTAAAACCATTTCTTGGGAAAAAGTTTGTATCGGGAACTATCGCGAATCCTGTAGCTATTAAAATTCCTTTACCGAATCGAACTACGATCAAGATAGTTGGTTATAATAGTAATATTGCTGTTGTGTCTACAGTGAGAATGCAGATTGTTGGATATTTCAAACAAATACCGAGGGAGGGAAGTTATGCGATTTAGCAAAATTTGCTTGGTTGGTTTTTTGTGTTTGTTTGGATTTACAAAAATAGCATATACAGCCAATACACAAACATTGGTAGCCACTTCTACTACTAATCCTACTGGAACGTTTACCTCTGAATTGAAAACACTAGAAGGCTTTTCCAGAATGAAAGGTCTTATTGTCATTAATAGTGATGCGGGCGATTCTCCTGCTTCATATATCAATCAAGCCGTAGATGCTTCATCAGCAATTGCGGGCACATGGCATAGTACGGATACTGTTTCTTTTGTACGAAGTGGAAGTCTGTGGAAAGGGGAAATAGATTTTTCTATTTTTGGAGGATATGCAAAACTGACCATAGGAAATTTTGGCACAGCCACCTTCAATAAAGTGAATTGGTATGCGTCCATCGAAACATCTGTCTCGACAACGGTTAATACAACCGTTACGGGTACTGTGACAGCGACAACAGCAACGGTATCATCGGCTACTCATAATATAATAACAGTTGGAACGACAAGCGTACAATTATTGGCCGCCAATACATCCAGGCATCATTTACTTGTTATTAATACTGGCACAGCAAATGATTGTTATTATATGTTGGCCGCAACAGCAACGGTTGGAAGCGGTACTGTTTTGACTAAAAACAATGGTTCGGACGGGCTTGATTTTACACAAGCAATATATACGGGCGCAATTTCTGCTATCACATCAAGTGGCACAACATCTGTTACTGTAAGAGAATTTTAAATCATGTATCAGAAAAAAATAATCATAGGACTGGCACATCACATAGGAATTAAAGGAAAAAATATATGGACGAAGGAACGAGAGCGATTATAAGAGAAATTAGCAGAGAAATCGCTGATAATCGTGATGGGAAGTTGGAACATACAATAAAGGAAAACGATTCATATTCAAGGTCTAAGTTTGAGTGCATAGAAGTTAAAATAAACAAAGTCAAGGAAGTGGTAGACGATATTCGGCTGAATGGGTGTAAGTTGTGTGTGGATCATGTAAAAGAACACGAAGAAAAAGGGAAGAGGATGATAACTACGGTAACGATAATTTCTGCTGTAGTTCCAACATTAGTTTTAGTTTTTAATTGGGTAAAAAGTGTGATTATAAGTTGGATACAAAAACCTGGCAATCTTGGATTATAGAAATATGTTTAAAAATATAATAATAGGCAGACTCAAACAATACGGACAAGATTTATTGCATAATAATGTTAAACAGGACTTAGATACTGCATATAATGTGGCACAAGGATTTGCTGACAAATTAACTCCTACGAAGAAAACATTTACCAAAAATGCGTTAGATTTTTTGAGAAATTCTATTTTTGAAGTAGCAAAACTAGAAAAACAAGACGATAAAAATAAAGAAGTAATAGAGGCTGAATTTGAAATCAAAAATAAAAAGTAACACAATAGCATGGATGAAAATTTTTTAGTTAAGATATTTTGGATAATTTTTGTAATAATAGTGATATTGTTTGTTCCTTTTTTGTTAAATTTTAATTAAGGAATGTTTTATTCTACTGTTATTTTTCTTGTCGGTATTGTCACTTAATAATAACGAAGAGACAAAACCGTGTGGCAATTATTGTTGTCAAAACATATTATATTTTGTGACAAAAGATATAACAGAGGAAGGGTTGATAACAATTAGACATGGAAATGATTGTCCGATATTATGTGGTACGAAAACGAATAAAACAAGAGCAATTATACGTAACAGTTATAACAACGATAAACTGTGTTGGTATTGTAAGGGTGAAAAGTTAAATTATGATAAAATTTGTGAAGCATGGTGTTGCAAACACTATGAATTTGTTGTTGATTTTACAGGGGGCTTAATACATTCGCTAGATTGCAAAACAATAGAAAATATGCCGATATACGATGCGATGTTTAAGCCGAAAAATTACGACCTGATTGATGGATACAAAAAAATGGGATATTCGGGACTTCATTCATGTTTGTATTGTTTTGCCAGACTAAACTAAAAAATAAAAATTAAATGTGAAAAAATAATAGAAAAAACATTTTTTTAAAAAGGAAAAAGTTATGAAAAAATTTAATATTTTATATTTAGGTGTTGGTGGTGGAATTTTATATTTTTTGTATAAACAGAAATTTCTTTTTGGTAAAAGTAATAGTCCTGAACAGGAACAAATAACACAGATAGAAAAAACGTTACAATTGCTTAAAAATAAGCTAGGACAAGGACAGGAATCTGCAATATATGAAAACGACTGGGTATTGTTAAAATCTGGTTTGGATAGAGCAACAACGTCAGAAGGCAAAAAACGATCTCTTGTCGAAATTGGTAAATTTAAAAAGAAAATGTTGGGAAGAATACAACAAATAAGCTAATATTTGCTTGTTGCCAATAGAATTTATTTTAAATTGTTATCGGTGGATTTTACTCTTCGGGACAATGAATTATGACAAAAAAACAAGAATTGGCTTACTATGAATTGTGGGTTAAGCCTCAATATACAAAATCGGGAATGCCGGAAATAGTAAGAATTGTCTATGCTTATGGTAAGAAATCAGCACTAGAATTTATACTACCAGAATTCAGACATCAAATTCATGTTTTAAAATATAATAAAAACAGCCGATGGTAAAAAGAATAATGATATGAACAGAGAAGAACGACAGCTATATAATTTTATTGAGAAATTTAAACGGCACATACAGATTTATTTGAATTTTCGCCCAACAGCCCTCTCAAACTTCCACCATCTTAGTGATCGGGTGCTGGACAAAAGAGACGGCTGTTTCCGGCTGTTTAAACGTAATATTCGTGAAATGGCCAGGGATTCTCTGCCGATTTCTACACATGGAATAGCAATATTGGAAAAGTTGAAAGTATTTATCGATAAGGGCAAAAACATAAATGATTTCATCGATGTTGTTTATTGGATATATGAAAATTAATGAATAGGAGAGACGAAGCCAGAATTGTTTTGAGCCAGTTGGAAGTCTCACCAACATTTATAAAAATAGTTGTTGGCGATTATAATGAATTTGGCTCTGACAAAATTATTATCAATGTTATGTCTGGCAGAAAATTTTACGAAGCAAAAAGAAAAAGATATGTATACGATTGGGTTGTCTCTGTAATAAGTATTTTAAATTTTACCGACAACAAACAATTACAAAAATCTATAGAGAATAAGATCGAAAAAACATTTGGAATAGACAGAAAAATTTATCCTTCTAACTTTGAGACCATATTATTAAAACATGAAATGAGTAGCATTACAAAAAGTTATAAGGATTCTGTTGTTGCCGTAATTGGTGGATTATTAGATTCTAAAGGTATCGGTTATAGTATTTTTGAAGAAAGATAATATATGAATTTGAAATACAAATTAATAATCAAGTTGGTTGTCGTTAGTGGCATAGCATTGTATACATGGAAGCAATATGATGGTCTTGCGAAAAAATTACAATATATTCCGGTAGCAGGAAAGTTGTTCAAATGAATAAGAAAGAAGTGTTGGAGTTTATTTTGGGTAAACCGGAAGAGAAAACCTCTTTTCTCGGTTATAAATTCTATATATGGAATATTTCTCACAGAAAAGCAATTAATTTGTTACTGAAAAATGGATTTATTCGTTCCCGAAATCCTAATTATATAGAATTTAAAGATATTGTTATCCGAAACAAACCAAGTCAATATAAAAATTATTTTATTGTTGAAATATAAAAGGATAAAATTATGAAGAAAGTAAAATATAAATCTCCCTTTGTTGTACATACATGGTTTGAAAGGGATCGTGCCAATATATGGGTAGAAGATGCCAACGGTAGAAATGTTGCAGAGTGGTGGGACGAGGACTTAATGCAAATGTTCGAGGACGGATTTTTTGACGATAGGCATGGAAGAAAATTGGGCGAATCGGTTTTGGATTATTTAGTTAGTATGGGAATTATTTCCAAAAATTACACTTTCGGAATAGATTAAAGATGATAAAAAGAAAGGAAACAATATGAAACCAAGTGGGTTTTTTCTGAACTGTTATACGAAACCTTGCAAACAAAAAATAGTGGGCAACGAACCAAGAATATTGCATGAAGATACTCAGCAATTGGTTGGGTTCGGAGAATTGGGCAAATTATTCTCTGTGGATAAAATTAAATGGGTGGTTATTGGTGTCGGAATTTATATAGTTACTTCTAAATTGGGATTGCTGAGTATGTTATTTAAAAAAGATAAAAAATAATATTAAAAAAATGAGAAATTTTTTATTTATTATTATATTGTTATCGGTTGTTTTTGTTTCTGTTAGTGTGTATGGTGATTATCGTGCAGCTACCATTTTTAATGGCGGAACAATAACCACCGCAACTGCGATTAATCCCTCTTTAACAGTAACGGGAAGTTCCACGTTGTCGGCAGATACAGCATTTATGGTGCAAAATAGTGTTAGCAGCCCAGGTTTGACAGTGTTGAATGATGGTAAGGCTGGGATTGGTACTACTACCCCACAAGCCGACTTGAATGTTATATGCGGTACAACCACTGATAATGAAGGAGGAGTGCTTTTATCCCATTCATTGGGCTATGGAGGTATACAGATTAGTTCTTATGGCGAACTTAAGATGTTTGCAGGTACAGGTTCTACAAGAGGTGCTTTTTATATTGATAAGAATGGACTGATTGGTAATACAAATACATATTCTGGTAGCGGAAATGTCGGTGGATATTCCGGTTATAGTTATAAAGGAGCAAATAGTAATTGTTATTTGGATTTTTATCGTAGTGCTTTGTTTTACGGAATTGATTTTGTTTGGGGAACGAATATATCTACTCAAAATGCAAAGATATTTAATTTCAAACCTTTATCGGCATCAGCGGGAGCATTAACTGCTACAGGTAATAGGCAAACTTGGGTTTCAATTGAACCGACTATTAATCAGTCCGGTACTGCCACATATACTGCTTTAGCGGTATATGCTACACAAACTACCACTGGAAGCACAACTAATTTTCTTATTGATGCCGGAGTAGAAGCAGTGTCGAAATTTAACGTAACGCCATCGGGTACTACTACTACATCGGGATTGATTGTTACTGGTAGTGTCGGCGTTGGAACAACCACTCTCTCAGCGCAATTGCATACAACTGGTACATTACGTCATGCTAATTTTGGAGCGGGAGCCGCTACTTTTGATGCAAACGGTAATATATCATCTGCCTCTGATGAGAGATTGAAAATCATTGTAGGAACGTTTACGGCAGGGTTGTCGGAATTAATGGGGATAACTCCAATCCTGCATAAATATAATGAGCTATCTGGATTAGATACGGAGAACATCTATGCTGGTTTCTCCGCTCAGAATGTAATGCAGTTTATACCAGAGGCAGTCGGCCTAGACCCACACGGATATTATACATTAAGTGATAGGCCGATAGTGGCGGCATTAATAAATGCGGTTAAAGAATTACAAAAAGAAATTGATGCCCTCAAAGGGAAAACCTCAATGGCTATAACTGAATATAAGATCGTGCCTACTGTTTCCAAAGACAGGTTGATAAAATCTAAACCTTTACCATCGCTAATACCATCTCCAACAGCAATAACAACTCCTACGCCAATTATATTACCTGATGAAACACTTATAGTATATCCTTCACCAATAACAACACCGACACCTTAAAAGGAGAGAATTGATATGAAGAATGTAATCGTAGGCTTTTGTTTGGGAATAGCATTATTTACTTTTATATTTTGTAGTAAATTACAAAAGGAAACTGTTAAGTCCGCAGAACCATTTATTTTTAGGCAAGACATAGTATCGATGCAGTACATATTACATACAATCGGCGGAATGCCCTTTGACACTAAAGGGAGGTATTCTTATTGGTGGAATACCGCAATAGTGGGAGTCGAGGTTAAATGGTTATTGTAAAAAGGAATAAAAATCTAATCAAAATTAATATTGTAAGCATAATATTCAATATTTCTTGAAGACAAAAATATGAAGGCAAAAAATTTCTTATTTACTATTATAACACTGTTGATTGTTTTTGTTTCTATCAATATATACAACGTATATGGTGATTACCGATCAACTGTTCCGACTGCGTTTTCTGCGGTTACAGGTTCGGCATCAGCTTCTCAATTGCCACTTATTGTAGAGCTTCTAGGCACAACCACTACTATTACAGGAACAAGTTCTGTGTCAAGATTGTATAATCTTAGTAGCGTTGGTAATTCTTTAATTGCCGAAACACAATATTTATTGCATTTTAATGGTGGAAGCGGGACTTCTAATTTTGTTAACAGTTCAACTTTTGCAAGAACGGTGGTTGCTGTAGGCAGTGCCACACACAGTCCAACGCAAGTTAAATTCGGCTCGACATCTGTGTTTTTGGATGGAACAGGCGATAGCGTAACGACCACCAATGTCACTGACTTATCACCTGGGTCACAGACATTCTATGCAGACTGCTGGGCTTTCTATAACGGAACAAAAGGTTCTTCCACTGCCACTTTATTTGGTAAACGAAGCGGTGCTGGTTCCTTTGCAAACGACGGACATGAATATTATTTATCTGTGGATGACGATAATAAATTATCGTTTGTGTATAACAGTTCTAACAGTTCAGTAACTCTAACAGGCACAAATACTCTGGCGTTTACGGCAGGTTGGCATCACTATAAAGCGGTAAATGCTAGTACAGGGTTCTTTATGTTTTTCGATGGTGTGCTTGCTCAATCAGCCGCTAAACTTTCAATCACTGCTACTACTGGAGGCACTCCTAAGTTTGTAGTAGGTGAAAGAAATTCTGATTTGTACTGGAATGGATATGTAGACGAAATGAATTTTGTTCTTGGGGTGAATGGGGAAACTAGCAATTTTACCCCGCCAATAAGTGAATACGGAACTATTTATGATAAATATACATTCAGTCTTATTCCTCCGGGAACTACGACACCCTCCATCAAGCAGGAGTATGGAACGGCATCTAATGCTATTATAACATATCTGCAAGGTGATTTGATAGTAGACAAGCCAAGCCGGTATGCTACAGCAACGGCGGCATATTGTGCTGAATTTTCCCTTAGCAAGCCCATACTTGCACAAGCATACAGCCTTTATCCTTGCGATAGCAACCACAAGGAAATTATAGAAACAGGTTCAATAACTCCACAACAGGAAGCATTCAACACTATTCTCAATACAGGCATTTTTAAATTCTTGTGGAAAACCCCTGAACTTACAAAGGCAAATCCTGTGATTACCGAGCTTACCAAAGTTGATTATGGAAGAAAGGACTATAAGATTGAAAAAGAATTGTGGGAGGAAGTGTATAAGAGTAATTATACTGGTTACAATGAGGGTTCTGCGACTGTTAATATACAGAAAATGAACTCTGATTTTGAAGCATATTATCTTAATAAACAATATTTTAACTTTGATAATATGTCCAAACAAGAAAAAAATGAGTTGGTTTATGAGAAGAAAAAAGGCATTGCAGGCACAGACAAAAGAAATGAATCAACGAACATTGGCATTGTGCTTGATAGAGAATGTCCAGATGAATTTAAACTGAATGATCTCCCTGAGTTATCAAAGATGGTACAACTTGAAATATCTGCCTTGAAAGAGGCTGCCGAAAGAATCGTGAAAATGGAAAATGAAATTAAAGCCCTAAAAGCAATAGTTAGTCCGTAAAAACCACTGACAAAACCTAAATAATATGTTATTTATTCAGCAATATTTTTCAGTGTTTCTTTGTCTTGCCGCCTTTGGATTGGCTGCAATTATATATTATTTCGCCGCTCCCCACACAAGCGGGCACTAAGCGCACAGAGGGGATAATTTTATGGCCTCCGTGCGCTAAATATAAGGAGTAATAAGGAGGATGTAAAATGTTACAGAAAGGATAACGAATGAAAAAAATTGTTGTTGGTATAATAGGCATTGGGCTGATCTCTTTTTTTGGCTGTGCCAGTGTAAATTACGATACTCCTGGCGGTGAACATTTTAATTACAGTCGATTAGGGACACAGCAAATACAAGGATTCAAAATGACTAAAGATAAGGATGGATTGATTAGTGTCGAATTTAACAATCAAACAGGCGGCGAACAAATTGCCAGTCTTTTTGGGACTGCGATGGCAACTACGATAAAAAACTTACAACCAATTAACTCTGCTGTTCCAATTGTTCCAAAATAATTAAGGAGTCGTATCATGCCGGAAGAAATAAA
>ERZ1292625.3211-Hain-H41-01um-R1-3211-length-13672-cov-6_pt2 | contig 12000 bp, 20 predicted proteins | sample MGYA00564400_ERZ1292625 | MGnify/ENA primary metagenome ERZ1292625 (study PRJEB36523, sample SAMEA6512639) | groundwater metagenome | collected 2019-01-08 | study: AquaDiva: Metagenomics assemblies of 32 groundwater samples
CTATTCATTTTTATCCATTCATTTGAATAATTTTTTAATTATAAATAATCCTATTATGCCTCCAATTATCCATGCTATTAATTTAGCATTAAAAAGTATTGCGAGTGCACCAGCACCTCCAAGAAGTAATGATGGTACTAACAATGCGCCACCTAATGCTGCTATGATCATAACTATTAATGGTAAAACCATTATCTCATCCTCCTTTTGAAGAATCTTCCCTCGGGCGTGACTTCATCCAAGATTGCCCCAATAGTTGCTCCAATTATAGTAGTCCCCCATATTACTTTTGTTTTTGCTAATTCTATTGCTGATTTTCCAGCAGAAATAAAGGGGTCTAATATTCCTTGAGTTTGTGTTATGGCTGAAAAATCGAAATCTGATGGAATAAAGAATTTTCCAATTAACCAACCAGCAATTCCCCCGAGAATTATTCCTTCTTTATTTCTTCCTAAAAAATTAATTATTTGATTCATTATTTCTTCCCGCTCCCAGCAAAGGCGAAGATTAATATTATTGCTCCTATTCCGATAAGCAAAACTAATCCAGTTACTGAAAAAGTTCCGATTTTAAATAGTTCATTAGTTAAGAAATCTCCAGGACTTACTGTTCCTTTCTCAACGCATGTTGGATGAGGCTCTCCTGGGATCTTCTTTCCTTCTTCATTAGTTCCTGCTGGCCCGCAGACGCCTGTATCTCGTCCAGGAAATATATCAACTCCTTTATCTACGCACCAGCCAGATTCACATTGGGCATTTGGTCCAGAATCATCTTCTATTGTTCCTGGAATATTAATAACATCACATACTCCCCCATCTGGTACATTACAATCACCCCCACTAGGTATGCCGTCCCCTCCTCCGCCTCCGCCATTGCCACCAGATGTTTCGTCCGTTGAACCGCTTTTAGAATTATCGCCTTCATCAATCGGTACAATCCCTCCAGGAAGTGGACTATCTGGATCTATATCGCTTGGACCTGTTGCTTTATCAGAAGGTCCGTCTGGTGCGGAAGCTAAAGTCTGCAATTCCTGCGGAGTAAATCCGCAATTTTCTAAAGGGACTTCTTTTCCCCCTGATAAGCAAGCATTTGCTCTTATATTGAAATCGGCTATGCCAAATGTAAACTGCCCATCAGGCCGACCGATGGCTGCAAAACAACATACTGGCACTTCACATGTATTAAATCCAGCACCATTTATTCCTGTTTTGCCATCATAACACCATCCAGTCGCACATGCAGAATCTACCTTAGAATCATCATTTGGAATAAAGATGATGCGTGTTTCTGTTAATTGACAGGCACTGCCCTTTGGAATCAGGCTTGTTGGAACTTCTTGCCCTTTACAATCTATCGGGCAGTTGAATGCTGATTCTGGTATTTTACATACTCCATTGCCACAAGTTGATGATGGCGGCGGACTGCTGCCACAATCAGCAACACAACTTAATTTAGTTTCACTTCCGTCTTTTAACTCATCACAAACACCATTACCACAGATATTGGTTGGATTTTGACAGGTAGTTCTAGTTCTGTATTCCCATTTACCTTGATCTACACATCTCGGTAATGGCCCAAATTCATGACAGAATCTTCTCTCTTGGGTATTGCAGCTATCTTTATTATAATCTAACTGCCAGACATCACAAAAATTACCTCTACAATCAGTTACTTCTTCTTGTACAACTACCCTCTGCGACTCTTCTGTCAAAACACGTGTGCCTCTTCTATTATAAACTGCATAATTAATTTTATATTCTCCTGGCTTGGCCGGCCTAAAATTTACTCGCACTGCGAATGTTGAGCATACTTGTATTACTTCATTTGTTATGTCCTTATTTAAGACTATTCCACTTGGACTAGTAATAATTACTACTGAACGCCCAACAGCTTCATTAAACTCGCAAGGAACATCAATTCCCAAATCTACACGTACATTCTCCCCTACTTTTGGAGTAGTCGGGGTGATAAAAATAGCAAAAAGATTATTGATAACTGAGAATAGATCGCCTGGGGGATTTATTTTTATCTCCACTGGCCCGAATTCTTCGCTATTAATTCTTTCAGAATATGCTAATGCATTTCCAGCTAATAAAACCAATATTAAGATTGAAATTATTATTTTCAAATTAATCCTCCAATCAATGAAGAATCCTCCTAGTCGGAGGATTATCTTCCTCTTGCAAATCGTGTGTAGAGCATTTCTCCAACCCAGACTCCTAGAGCAGCAGTAACTATACTACCAACACTAAAGAAACCGAGGGAAAAGCCAGTAACTTGTGGAAATAAGCCGTTAATAAATGTCCCAAGCAATCCCTGGGCAGCTACAACTGCTCCACCAACTGTCAATACTCTAGCCAATAATTTTCCGCCATCTGCCATTTTCTTATCCTCCTATGTTTATTATTATATATAGCTTAAATTGCATGCTTTCTGATCCAAAAATACGCAATCCATAATAGCCCTGTCAAAACCCAACCGAAAGTAACTGAACCAATGATTTCTTTCTTCGGATCTAAGAAACCACCGTACCCAAGCAAGATCCAGGAAATTGCTATGAATAATAAAACCACCAGGATATTCCTTGTTCTCGGGGATCCAATGTCTAATAAAAAATTCACCATGTTATTTCCTCTTCCCAAACATGTCCGTAAACAAGAACAAATATACTGCAATAGCTACGATAATCATAGTAGTTGTTCCCTTGCCTGTTAGTGATTTCGCTTGCTCTGGAGTTAATCCACTTACTCCTTTTCCATAAGCAAATGTTATAGCTCTCTGTGCTGAATTTGCTGTAGTTGTTCCATCTGTGTCTAGCACTCTTATAAACCAGTCATTCGCAATTTCAGCTACATTAGTCAAAATTATCGAATAAGTAGTTTGGTTGGTGTCTTCTGCTATCATTACATACGGGGTGGTGCCGATAAATAACGTTGCTGTATCAATCTGCTCATTTGCCAATCCTGAAGTTATATTAAATGTAGTTCCAGTCCTAACTGTTATTGATGCTTCATTTGCCGGGTTATTATTTCCTGTAGTTGTTAATACTGGAGTTGCTATATCTGTGTTATCCACCGCAAACACTTCTGTGTCTGTACATTCAGAACCCGCGAATCCGCCAGTGCCGCCTGTGTCGGTTTGATTATAGCCAAAAATAGTTACAGTAATGTCCTGCTCTAAAAATCCAGAAGGCATACTTATATTAAAACTTGTATTTCCGCCAAGCCACACCGTCGTATTTAATATTTGGGAGAACGCAACCTGATTCGTATCCAGCTTTTCGATTGAAAAGTTATATGAAGTTACATTGTCTCGTCCGGTGGGCACTGTTGTAATATTAATTGAAGCCCCGCTAGTTCTTGTTACTAAAGATTCTATAGTGCATGTAACTGCTGCTTCACTATTTGGCATCAATATACCCAATATAAGCATACTAAATATAAGCAATGTCGGCCATTTTACCATTTTTTTCTTTTCATATTCTCCTCCTACGCTAATTTTAATATCAGATAAATTAATGTTGTATTGAAGATAATAAACAATGGTGTTAATGATTTAACCATCTTTGTTGATTTAATAAATAATGCCAATATAAGCGCTATTGCAATTAGTGATAAATCTACTGGGAATGGCAAGCCTGCTACCATGCCCTTTATTGCTCCTAATATTCCTTTAATTGCATTGGCTGCTGTGTCTAAAAATGCTATGCTTGGCATTAACTAATTCCTCCTGTGATTTTTGGCGTTGCAACCGCTATCCCTATAGCTATGATAACCGTTATGAAGGGATTTGCCGTAATGAAGGTTTTTACCTGCGGTATTTCTAACAATCCTGCCATTCCGAATATTGCAGCCATTCCATAGAGTAAAAATTTTAATTGTTCTTTCATGGCAATACAGATTGGATATTTGCAGGCAACAATGATTTAAGCTCTACTGTTGATGCCTTAAAAAAATCCCCTCCAATTACTCCTAATCCCAATAAAAACAAAATTATTATTACTCCTGCAACTATAAGCAATCCAAAAAGATCCTTTCCTTTGCCTATAGCAAAATCCTTTTGGATTATCTTAAAGCCGACAAACACCGCTAATAATATTGCTATAATCATTACACCAACGCCTGGCGTTAAAAAGCCAAAGGTCGGTATGAAATTTCCAAGTATGAACAGGAATACCAAGGCAATTACAGTAATTAATGCTATATCATTTATGCTTGCCATTAACTTCTCCTTCTGGTGTTTTTACCATTCTTTCCTCCTAAAATCTGGTTGTTATGGATTGCACGAACTTTGTCCGCAGCAAAATTATGAAACCTATGATTGATAAAACTGGAATAACTATCGGGCTTAATGCTGATGTGCCCAATCGTGCGATAATTGCAGTTGCATTGATTCCAACATGCATCCCAATTGCATCTATGATTTGCCTTCTCTTTATTACAATAAACTGGCTTATTGCAAAGAAAATAAATGTTAAAACCAAGCCCGGTGTTGCTGTTTCAGTTATTCCTCTCACTGTAAAGTGAAATGCTGTCGCAACCGCAGGAACAATTCCGAATGCAATCAATATATGCCTAAAATTAAACGTGGACGTATTTATTGAAAACTGGTCTGTTAATCCTTCATAAAGCCTGCCATTGAAAAAAATTGTTTCTGCTATAGGCACTAATACTGCAAAGCCCAAAAATATCAATATTGGATTATCCACAAGTGCGGGGGTTATTTCTGAAAAAAAAGGTATTATTTGCGAATATAATTCTATTGAAGAAAGGCCTTCTGTTGCTATTTTGGCAAAGTTTAATATTATTGGCGAAATTATAGTAAATACTGCCACTCCGCCTAATGCCCAGAAAGCAGTTGCTAGTTTGCTGTTGCCCGGCTTTTCAATGCGAAAGCTTACATTCATGTCTAAAAGGTAGAATAGGACGTTTACAACGGTAAAAAATAAAAACGTAATAGCGAATCTTTCATCAAACGACAGCAAAAAGAACAATAAGAGCGTTGCTAATAAAGTAAATACCGTTCGTTCCGTAGTTGCCATTTGCCATTATATATAAAAATAAAATAAAAAATAAAAATTTATGTTGTGCTGAGGATTATTCCTGTCGTCATTGATGGTCGAGCTGCTGCGTTAGCATTGGCAATTCCTACATCTGCATCATTGTCAGGATCTTCTGGCGCTAATACTACTTTGTTATCATTGTCGCTCCATACATGATCATAGTCCCACAATGTGAAATTCACCATGCCTACAATCGGTGTTAATCCAAATGTTCCAGTAGTGTCATCCTTTATGCATACTTGCCAATCTATTTTTTCAGTGTCTTCCATTGAAGGTACAACAAATCCCTTTGATGCTCTGCCTGCGTCAGTAATTTGGCTACTTATTGCGTCATAAAATGCCTCAGTATGTATATCTGGTATTGGGCAGCTTGCTGCTTCTACGCCCTTAAACTTCATAGTAATTGTGTCTAATGCAGTCGAATTATCTGTAAAGTCTGCTACCATGCAACCCCCATAAGGAATGCCTGCATCTTCTGGCACTTGTAAAAATCCATCCAAGCAATCGGTATTGCCATCGATTAATTGCTCTGTGTTTGCTGCTGTTTCAGTTACTACCAAGCCATCATCCTCACTAAATAATCTCGCAGTCAAATAGGTTGTCCCTGTACTTGCATTTACAACTCTACCAGTCAAGGTTTTTGTTCCCCTGCAAGGAATAGTTTCTTCTGTTATCAAGGTGTAATAAGAATTACTAGCTGCTATTCCTGTTGGGTCGAACGCCCAATAGATCTTTATCTTGTCTCCTGGTGAGAAAGTTTCTGTTCCAGCATCATCATCACCGTCACCTGCTGCATTTCCTGGCCTTAATCCACTTATTTCGCCATTAATAAATTCCCAATAAACTTCGTCATCAGTTCCACCATCTACTGTTTCGCCAGGGTTATGCTTGTCTATTATATCCCATGTCACGGTTACGTCTTCAATAACTGCTCCAATAGGGCATACGCCATCTGGGGCTAGTCCTCCTGGTGGGGCTGGAGCTGCTCCGCCTCCGCCTCCTGGAACAATTCCCTGAAGGAAGGGTATTTGCGGGACAATAAATAAAAGCAAAGCTATCCCGATAATTACAGTTAAAATATTCATCTGCGCTTTTTTTCCTTTATACATTTTTTCCTCCATTGTTTTATCTTACTTCAATCCCAACTTAGTCCATCATATAGCAAGCTAATCTTTAGTAAAACTAGAAATTGTCTGCCAATCAGGAGTTGGACGTCTCCCTAAAATAAATAAGGAGTTCTATTTATTCTACAGAGCATATATTTAATGCTTTCCTATTATTTAATATAAATTATAATTATTTAACTTAAATAATTATTAATAAACTTTATATAGTTGGAAAACATAGGAAAAACGAAAATGAAAAAACAAAACAAAAAACTAATATTGGATGCTTGTTGTGGTCCTAAACTGTTCTGGAAAGATAAGCATCAACCAAACACAATTTTCATAGATTGTAGAAAGATGGAAAAGGGATATAACGGTTATAGGAAGAATAGAGAAATAAATCCAGACATAATAATGGACTTTAGAGATTTGAAATTTCCAGATAAGAAATTTAAACTCATAGTGATGGACCCTCCTCATATAGTTTCAGCAAGTAAAAACTTTAGAATGGCAAGAGATTATGGTGTTCTTAATAAAGAAACTTGGAAAGAGGACCTGAAAAAGGGATTTGATGAATGTTGGAGGTGTCTTGATGATTATGGAGTTTTAATTTTTAAGTGGAACGAAACAAGCATTAAAAGAAAAGATATTTTGAAAGTATTAGGAAGGGACCCACTATTTGGTAATTTGATGAAAAGTAAAATTCCTACTCATTGGTTTGTATTTCTTAAAATTCCAACTAAACTTAACGGAGGCGAGTTTTTCTCCTCCCAACCTTAAAATGTCAAATATAAATAAAGAATATGGATTAGGACAATCTTATATTGCAGGTTTTGTAGATGGAGAAGGATGTTTATCTATCTATAAACATCAAGACAAAAGGATACAGAAAGGATATACTTTCTACCCTAAATTTACAATAGGGAACACAAACAAGAGTATTTTATTACTAATAAAAAGAGAATTAGGTGGAAGAATATTTGTTAATAACAAGGGCAAAAACTCAAAATGTGTTTATGCCTTAGCAATTCAAGATTTAGAAAGTATTGAAAAAGCTATTAATAAAATATATCCTCATTTGATACTCAAAAAGAAACAAGCAGACATTCTGTTAAAATATTGTAAGATAAGAAAGGAAGGTAAGGAATATTCCGAAAGAGAAAAAAAGTTATATTTACAGATTAAGGAATTAAATAGGAGGGGTTGTTAAAAGGATTGGGTATCCGAAAAACACGATTTATATGAAAAAAGGGGATATTGATATATTTTCTGCAAGAGTATTTATTAATAATGGAGCAGTTCTTATCAGCGTGCCTAAGGTTATTGCGGACTCAAGAGATTTAAAGGAGAGGATTATACTTATTGAGAATGAATGGTCAAGAAAACACAAAAAGAAAGGAAAATGTTTTGGCAAAATAACATTAGAATTAGAGGAGGGGATTAAATAATGCTTATTCCAAAAGAAGAGATTCCATTTATGATTTCAGAAGACTTGAATGTTATTACAATTCCAAGAGAAATGGATCCGCCCGTGATTTCTTTTTCAGGCGATAGGTCTACGGGCAAAACGCTTTCATTTCTAGCCTGCATCTGCAATTTATACCATAAGCAAAATCAATATATATTCATAGCTAATGATCATGCCAATTTAAGCCATTCGTGGAACAAGCCAGTAATAGAGAAAAGATTCATAGAAATGCTCAACATTGTTGGAATAAAGCCGGCAGGCATTCCAATCCTTCAACTATATCCCTCAAAGAAGAATTTCATCGTGCCGAGGGATTATGATATAGATTACATAAAAATAGCCCTTTCGTGGAATAGTGTCTTGGATAATTACAAAGAATTTTTTAACCTTGGCAATTCTGAAAAATATTTTGAGCAGCTTATTCCTATGCTTAGAGGATCTGAAAGCTTTGAAGAAATAAAAAACAGGATACATGGTATTTTGGGGCAGGGCGACTCCGATGTTAAGGTCGCAAATAAAATAACCGCAGTAATTGAGCAATTCTGGAAATCCAAAATAATAGATATTTCTGATAGCGAAGCAGTTTCAAGAATAAATGTCATAGACAAGTTTGGAATAGAAAAGGAATTTCCCGTAGGGATAGGATTACTATTTACAGGGGTAATCCCATCATTAGTAACATCCTCACTCTCTAAAGAGCTTATGGACAGATACCTTAATAATCAATTAATAGAAATATTTGAAACACAATCCTCTCCGAGCTGGTTTAGGGACAATAAAAAAATTATCTGGATAGCTATTGATGAATTGCAGGTCCTTGAAAAACGGTTTAAAGAAACAAGGGAAACTTTGGATATGGTTGCTTTAGAGGGCAGGAATGTACGCATTGCCCTTATGCATTGCGAGCAGAATATTTCTTCTATATCAAATGACCTTGCTGCAAATACTAGATATGGCATTTGCCTGAACCAATCCAAGCCACAGGATACGAAAATGCTTCAGGAAATTTTTAATCTTTCAAAAAACACAATACATGAGATAAAAACTTTAAAAAAAGACAAAATGGAAGTTATTGCATGCACAAAAGAAAAATTCCATGCTTATGACTTAATCAGTGGAAAAAAAATGATGATCCGAGGAGAAGCTATTAAGGGAGTTTATCTCCCTCCCTCATGTCTAACAGTCCCGCCAATAGAATGATGTCCTACGCAAAAAATGTAATAAAGACCCGTGGATATGAATTAGTTAATCCCAGGACTAAAAAAGCTGTCCTCGACTATGGAAAGCCAATCCAATTAAATCATCCAGTAGATTTTATTTTTGAGAAAAAAGATATGGCGTATTTGCTTAAATTCTTATTCGAACGAAATCATTTTGGCAACAAGCTCTTGAATTATGATGATGTGAAAAAATGGGGATGGAATATTTGCGAAGGCTCGATGGCACCATATAAGAACTGGTTTTCTGGGCAACAAGTGTATTATTATCTGCATCACGATAGCAGGCCCATTAGGGCATCGCATTTCCCCATTATTGAACTTCCGCCAGGGCATAAGATACGAATGAAAATAAAAGAACGGCTTATAAGATTAGAGGGAAAAAATGCTGGAAAATATGGCTGCGGCAGCTGGAGAAGTCTTGATACTGGTGTGGCAATAAAAGAAAAAAGATTCCGACGAAGAAGGCTTCTTCAAATTATGAGAACCCAATCAAGGAGAAAAGAATGAAAAAGAAGATTTTGTTATTTCCGATAGTAATAGTAATAATAATAGTAGTAATAGTAATAGTAACACGTGCTGAATACTTTGATATAGATATAGGAGTAAATACATATACTATAATAACAAATAATGCATCTTACAGCATAATAAACATAACAACTGAAAACCTAAACAAGAACTTTACAATAACAAATACTTCAAACTTTCACGAGAGCTTTATATTTACAATATGGAGAGAAGTTGGAAAAAATCAGACTGATATAGAAAACATAACAAATCAATTAAGGCTTATTATGGATAATGCAGAAAGAAAGGGGCAATGCGATTATCTTTTAGGCATTAATCAAAGTGTTCAAGAAACGAACAATACTTTTTATTCCATATTTGATGATATAAGATATAAATCCAAAGCCGATACGTGTGAATCAGAAAAATTGGTCTTGAATTCAGAAATATCTGTATTAGATAAAGAAAGTAAAAAAGGAAAAGAAAACCTATATCTTTGGGGCGCTGGCGGGGCAATTATTGCAAGCATCATTACATATTCAATGTGGAAAGGTCCAAGAAAGGTGCGGCAGCCTGGTGGCAAAGCCTTTGCTGATTTATCCGGGGGAGGCAGAAATTGGTAGATAGTAATAGTAATAGTAATAGTAATAATAATAGTAATAGTAATAATAATAGTAATAATGCAAAGGGATGTGGCAATGATGATGGGTGAACGCAGGATTTTCCAGATCCCTAGGGAAGCTCACGATCATATCTACTTCGGAAACCTCGTCTACGGAGGGATGCTTGTGGATAAGACCGAAACTAGAAAAAGAGAAGACGGTTTAATTGAACGGCAAATTGTTTTTTTTCCATCACCAGAATTAATTGATAAATATGACCTGCGCCGTGATAGGGATGCCAGCCCGCAAGGATTAATACTGCGATGGTATCCTGAAAATTTAATAGTCCATGATGTTACTAATGACTCAACATTGGGAAGGCGGACTTTTATCCGATGCGACTTTAGGAAAGAGCCCACAAGACTAATGAATGAGGTAAAAGAATTGTTGGATAATATTGCAGATCTGCAACGTGAACTACAGAATAAAGAAACAAAAATTATAAGGCAGAAGAAAAAAGAATTGAAAGACAATCTAAACCCGGATGCGTCTTTTGACCAGGGCGTTGAGAGATTGAAAAAATTTAGGGAGGTATTCATTGACTTCTTACCAAGACAAGGCGGGAATGCTCCTCCTGAAGTCTAAGCTGTCTGGCTTTCAGATGGTCTTGGAGCAATGCGACAGTGAAGCCCATGATGCTGAACTGATTGTTCAAAAGATTATTAAGAATTATTTTCTCAGGCGCCCCGCAATTAATGTTCTATGGCAGGGGCATGAAGTAGATATAGACAAGCTTAGGAAAGAAGCGGTTGCAGGTGAAACACACTTAGATTATCTAAAATTAATAAATGCGCTTGAAGCAGAGCTGGCTGAAGAAAACAAGTTGTATGACATATCAACACACCCCGCATTTATTATTGGAATGGACGTCTTGTTCATTACAAAAACCGTTATTGATCTATATGAAAGAATACATGATATAAATAAAAAATATATCTGGGATGGCATTTATAAGAAGATTAAAAATGATCAGGAGGCAATAGAGGAGGAAAAAGAAGCCCTTGAAGAATTGCCATTAACAGAGACTGAATGGAGGGAGGTTTTTTCTGTTATTGATGAATTAATAATAAAATATGGGGCAGATAAGATCACGGCTTTTAATTTCAATAACTTATTCAGGTTTAAAGTAAAAACGGACCAGGATAAGAAAACTGCTGCTGAATATATTACCAGCAAAACCGGCAGGGAAATATATACGAGATTAATAGGCAAGCTGGGGCCGGGAAAATGATCAGAGAGCGGGAAATCATAATTGGCAACGGCCCTGTTGATTATTGGTTTTTTTTTATAATGATTGAGATTAAAAATCATAAGCGGATATGCGTTAAGGTAAAAAGCAGAATAGACCTGCCTGATGAATACTTGCTTGACGACAGCTTTAACGGCTTGTTTAAGGAAATTGCGACCAAGAAAAAAGAAACGTGCCCAGGCACAATAGATTTAATAAGATTGCTACAGGAAAAAATAGTGGTGATGGAACGGGGCAAAATCCACGAGATGGTTCCTATTTTTTATAATAGACTGGAAAAAGCAAAGTATATAATAAAAATCATAACCTCATTTGGGGTGGATTTAATCAGTGCTAAGGAAAATATTGAGCTTAAAAGCAGGAAGGGGGATAGGTTTACTGGATCTGAATATATTTTAGCATCCTGGCCTAATTTAAAAAATGCCGAATTATGATGAAGAATTGGAAAGAGCAGAAGAGCGCAAGGGCAAAGAGAGCTTCTTCAGTTTCTTCAGGGGCGTAAAGCCGGGATGGTGGATTGCAGGGGCGTTTTTTATTCTGGTGTTTTTCCAGTGGTATAATTCCCAAGCCAAAAAAGTCACTTCTCCCTGGATGGCAATCGGTATTGTTGTTGCTGCCCTTATAGCAATAGCTATGGGGCAGGGCTCCAAAGATTCTGCTTGGATAACCAGAGATGAAGCAGAAGCTGAAATATATAAAAAAATAAAGCGAGAGCAGGGAGAAATT
>ERZ1292625.3727-Hain-H41-01um-R1-3727-length-11999-cov-6_pt1 | contig 11999 bp, 10 predicted proteins | sample MGYA00564400_ERZ1292625 | MGnify/ENA primary metagenome ERZ1292625 (study PRJEB36523, sample SAMEA6512639) | groundwater metagenome | collected 2019-01-08 | study: AquaDiva: Metagenomics assemblies of 32 groundwater samples
TTTTTCTTGCATTTTTGTATCTTAGCAGTTTGTCCAGTTTTTGGGGTAAAGCATATACATTGGCTCATGAAAAAGCACATGAAGATTTAAATACAGAAAAGCAAGAAGCTCCTTTCCGTGGTGATGATATGTTTGTTGTTTTGACGGAATTCTATCCAACAATAGAAGCACAACGCATGTATGAATTACTTTCAGAAGATTTAAAAAGTAAAGCGAATTATAATGTCAGAATGCCAATCGAGATGGCGCAACAGTTATCAGATTACCGATATAACATTGAATTTGATGGTGAAGTTGTTGGAGTTCATGATTGGAACAGAATTGCTTTAGTCACTCTGGTTGCTTATGCACATAGTCACAATCAAATACATCGTTTTAATGAAAGAATAAACGAAGGTTAATTAAATACAACAGTTTATTGTATTTCCTCTGGCTGGTATTTCTGCGCTATTGTTTGCCAACCTTCATAAAAAGCTTGATCATATTGTTCACTGTTATTAATTCCAATTGTGTCCTTCAAGACCCATCTCTCTTTATCGTACGTTGAAGGGTTTTTTGTTCTAGCTTGGCGTTCAAGGTAGTGCCATGCATCTGTCAGTTTTGACATAAAGGATGGTTTAGTTTGATCTTCTTGTCCTTCTGTTTTGTTTAGCTTTTTTACCAATTCCAAAAGTCTTGGAATCTCTACTTCCTTCCATTGTTTTTCAAGCGGCTGTCTTGCAAAGTAATCTAAATTCATCACCCAACTAGATTCCACTCTTTGGCGATTAATTGGTTTACCACTGAGGGACTGAAGCTTTTTTATTTGCCAAGGAAGTTTAAATGTTCTTAGATAAACGTCAGGGGTTGATGACTGTTCAATTATTTCAGCTTTAGCCATTTCCAAAAATGAACTGATTTTAACATCAGCATGTATTTCACTTATTTCGTCTCTATGAGCCTGATGTGCTTCCCAAATCAAACCAACTAATTGTTGTTCATCCTCACCTTTTGGTTCATACAAAGTTTTAGCCAATTCTTCTCCAGCTTGTTTGGCTCTTTTTTCAGACTCATCTAGAATCTCAAAAATAGGTATTACTACGCTGTCTGTTTCAGATTGGGGAATAGATATAGTATCAATTATGTCGTCTTCTAATTGTGTGGAATTTCGTTTCCTTATTTCTTTATATTCTTCTTCAGATATTTCCTGACCTTCCACCACGGGATAATTTACTTGGGTTGATAGTCCGCTGGTTTCAGCTGCATTGTCTGTCATTTGCTAGTATTATATAGAAATTTGCGTAAAAAGCCAAAAAATATGCAAGCTTCACTCTTCCTCATCTCCATCTGCCCTCTCCAAAGCAGTAACCGAGACAACTGAATCAGACTTTTTGGTAAATCGCATGAGGATTACTCCCTGAGTTGCACGACCTAATTGTGGAATACTTTTTAATGGAAGCTTTATGACCTGTCCACCTTTGGAATTAATAACTATTTGATCAATTTCGTGAGTTACCATAGTTGCTGTCATTAAAAGTCCGGTTTTAGCTGTTACTTCAGCGGCTTTTACTCCCTTACCACCTCTTTTTTGAGTTGGGAAAAGATTTACTGGAGTTCTTTTACCAAGTCCATTTTGGGAAATGGTTAAGATGTCTCTGAAATATTTCTTTCTCTTGTCAGCTGGAATTTCTTCTTTCATTGAGAAGACTTCCATACAAATTACTTCATCTTCTTTGTCCAACATTATTCCCCTGACCCCAGTTGTTGCTCTGCCCATTGATCTGACATTTGCTTCTGGGAATTTAATACTCTTTGCTTGTTTTGTGAGTATCAAGACAAAATCTTCTCCAGTAGTTGGGTTAACAGCAACTAATCGATCTCCTTTATCAAGTTTAATGGCAATCAGTCCATTTGATCGCAAGTTACTGTACTCTGCAAAGGAAGTTTTCTTGATGGTTCCGTGAGCGGTAGCCATAATTAAGTGTTTGGCTCCCCCACCATTCATGGGGAGGATTGATTGAATTCTTTCTCCCTGTTCCATGTTAAGCAGGTTTACAATTGCTTGGCCTTTTGCCTGCCTACTAGATTCTGGAATTTCCCAGGCTTTAGTACCAAAGACTCGGCCTTTATCGGTAAAGAATAAAATCATATCGTGAGTAGTGGCTGATGTGATGTGTTCAATCTCATCATCTTCCTTAGTTGTCATGCCAACTACTCCTTTACCCCCTCGCCTTTGTGCCTTAAAAGTGGCTCGTGGAACCCGTTTTATATATCCAGTCTTAGTAATAGTAATAAGTGTGTCTTCTTTAGCAATTAAATCTTCTTCTGAAAACTCGCCGATTTTGGCTTTATAAATTTTTGTTCGTCGCTCGTCCCCAAACTTTGTTCTTACTAAGCTTAGTTCATCAACAATAATTTTTAAGATCTTTTGAGGATCTTTTAAAATAGCAATTAAAGAATCAATTATTTTTTTGATTTCCTCATATTCTTTTTCAATCTTTTCTCGCTCCAGTGCAGCAAGTCTTCGCAATTGCATATCTAAAATTGCGGTTGATTGGATATCTGACAAACCAAACCGACTTATAAGGTTGACCTTTGCGTCTTCTTGAGTTTTACTCTCTCTGATGGTTTTGATGACTGCATCCAAGTTGTCCAGGGCAATTTTCAAGCCTTCCAAAATATGGGCTCGTCTTTTGGCTGCCATAAGGTCAAAGATGGTTCTTCTGGTTATTACTTGTTGGCGGTGTTTAACGTACTCAACCAGTACAAGTTTTAAGTTAACAGTTTGGGGAACTCCATCAACAAGAGCGACAAAATTAGCTGGGAAGGTAGATTGAAGTGGCGTGTATTTATACAGGTTATTCAAAACTGACTTTGGCTTACTGTCGCGCTTAAGGTCAACTACAACCCGCATACCATCTTTGTCTGATTCATCTCGTAAATCGGCAATTCCAACCAATCTTTTTTCTTTTACAAGTTCTGCAATCTTTATTACTAACTTAGCTTTGTTTACCTGATATGGAATTTCAGAAATGACTATTTGTTGTTTGCCTTTTGCACCTTCTGTAATTTCTGCGATACCCCTAACTACTATTCTTCCTCGTCCGGTGGCGTAGACGTCTTTGAGTGAGGCGGCATCGTATATTGCACCACCAGTCGGAAAGTCCGGTCCTGGCAAGATTGCGGACAATTCTTCCAAATCAACTTCACTTTCAAAAGAAACTGCAGTTGGAGCAACTTCATCCATGTTAAGCGCTTTTTCTACTCCAGAAGCAACTAACTCAATCTTTTTCAAAACTAAGTCATTTTGTTCTTCACGTATTTTTTCCTCAGTTACTATTGACTTACCTTTGTTGATAGTGGCTGTTACTGCATCAATAACTTCTTTGATATTGTGGGGTGGAATCTTTGTAGCCATACCAACGGCAATGCCTTCTGAACCCATTAAGAGTAAGTTTGGTAGTAGTGCTGGAAGATAAAGTGGTTCTTTCAAAGTACCATCAAAGTTGTCAGTATAATTAACTGTATCTTTGTCCATGTCCAATAGCATGTACTGGGAAATTGAGGACAATTTTACTTCAGTATATCTTAAAGCAGCCGCGGGATCGCCATCAACTGATCCAAAATTTCCTTGCCCCAACACTAATGGGTATCTTAAATTAAAGTCCTGAGCCATTCGGACAAGAGAATCATAGACAGCTTGGTCTCCATGGGGGTGGAATTTTCCTAAAACTTCTCCAACTACTTTGGCTGACTTGGTGGTGCTTCCAGTCTGCAGACCCATGATATTCATGGCATATAAAATTCTTCTATGGACTGGCTTCAGGCCGTCACGGACATCGGGAAGAGCACGAGCCACGATAACACTCATTGCATAATCCAAATAGGACTGGGAGAGTTCGGAAGTTATTTCTGCTGTCTGTAATTTTCCAATATCCATAATGGGACAAAAATAAATTCCCTAACCTAAATGGTCAGGGTAAAAACAGGCTCGATTTAAGCCTAGCAAACCATTGTAGTAGATTTAGCCAATGGAAGCAAGCTTGTTTACTCTACTATAACAGTTCCTTTCATAAAAGGATGTGGTGTGCAGTGATATGTGTAGGTACCCTTCTTATCAAATTTAACAATTTTCGATTCTCCATTTGAAATAAGGCTTGTATCCCAGGAATCATCATCAGCAGTTGCTGTGTGCCCCACTAAATCTGAATTAGTCCAGGTAACACTCTCCCCTGCTTTAATGGTGATTATTTTTGGACTGAAATTAAAATTTTTAACATCAACTATTGTTCCACCGGTTTGTTTTTGGCTTACGGTTTCCAAAGTAGTTAAAGTGTTGCTTTTGATTAACTTTTCATAGACTAAATACCCTCCCCCACCCAAAAGTGCTAATACTAATAATATGATTACGAAATTTTTCAATTAGTAACACCCCCCAACGCAGCTTTGTAAATTCTTCCTTCCATTAAGTCTCCAAAATAAATTTCTTTTGTAATTGGGTCAACTGCACTTCCAATTGGGTTTGCCAGTTGACCATCACCTTCTTTTTGGCGATCAATAATAGTTTTAAAAGTAATTCTATTGCCGACAATGGTTCCCAAAATTAATTTCTTTCCTGGAGTATTGTCTTTTGATCCGGTTTTACCAAAAAGCGTAACTAATAATTGATTTTCAGAAAAAAAGCTTAAAGAAACAGCAGTTTCAGTGTCTTTCCATTTATACAAATTAAGATTTCCAGATCCAAAAGGATTAGCAATAGTTTTGTTTAAACTGGTTTCTTTTCCATCCCAGCCAAAATTAAAGCGCTTTACATTGTCTCCACTACTGTCAACCAGTTTTCCATAAAGCAGTCGATCAAAATGATCAGGACCAGTATCTGAAACCACAATATTGCCGTTGACTGGATTTACTGCAATATCAGGTGGGTTTCTTACTCCTATGGCCTGAATCTTCGGATTATCATATGGCCTAATGCCTTCAGGGCTTGAGCCATCAGATTGAATAAGGATTAATTTACCTGCTTCTTTGTTGACATCCAACGCTTGGTTAGCTTTAAAACCCTCTCCAATACCAAAAAGGATGTGGGGTTTGTTGGCAACCATTAAACCTACCCCGTCTTGTATTTGGTGAGAAGGAGCTCCGTCGGTGTTGGCTTCAAAAATAAGTTTAGGATCAAGACCAATTAAACTTTCCCCAATTTTATTGACAGTTACCCGACTAACTCTATTTTTATATGTCTTTTTGCTTGGTGAATATGAATAATTAAGAAATACCTGTTGTGACTGGTCAAAGTCTGCCGCCAAGATTATTCCTGTTAAGCCTGCCTCTTCTGGAGGGAAACCTGGTTGAAAAGTTTCAAGATCAAAAAACAATTCACTTTGGCGTTGCCACTGCTCGTTAACTTTTTGGAATGCATATATTTTACCTGTCAAACCTGCAGCCAAGAGTGTTTTGCCATCGGGCGTAATTTCAATATCTGTTACATATGGGACATTATCTGCAAAAACACTTACCTTTGTATCTTTACTTACACCTTTATATAGAGGAGTTATGGTGTTGCCTATACTTACAAATGCTGGTTGGGATTTGTTTTTCAAAAAGACTATCCAGTAAGCAACCATAAGGATAAAAACAGAACAAGCAAGTATAAAAAGAAATTGTTTTTTATTCATAGACAGGTAAACTCCTTTAATAATAGCTTTTAACTATTAAGTAATTCAAGTTTTTGCTTAATTAATGTGGAATATCAGCTGGTATTATTGGTTCTGATGGCTGGTGTTTTGGTTGTCTTGTAAGAATATAGATATCTTGGTTGTAATTGGAAGTCCCCACCATTTCCCCTTCGCCATTTAAAATTCTCTCTAAAGGTAAGCAGGCAAAGCATCCTCCCTTTGGACATTTAAAGTGATTAATTTGAGTGGCAAGCTTAATACGCTTTGCAATGTCTGCTACCTTTTCTTTGGCTTCTCGCTCATCTGGTACATTTACTTCTTTTGGGGAACTATCGCGATCCAAATACCAATAGCTCATTTTGGCAACTGGTCTGCTTTGTAGATTCTTTGCCAGAAGCAGATAAATTGGTAATTGCAGAGAGTCTTCATCTTCATCGTTTTTACCAGTTTTAAAGTCCACAATTCCAACGCTATCTATGTCTTCAAGATATTCTAACCAGTCAATTTTTCCAGACAGAATAATATTTTCTTCTTCGTCAAACCAATAGTAAGACAAACCACTTTCGTCCGTTTTGGCTTTAATGGCTTTTCTTAAAATTGGACCTGGATTGTCAATTACATTTTGAATCATTTTAATGGCTCGGTTTTTATATTCTTGTTCTTCCTGTTCATCAATAAAGCCACCCATCTTGCCTGATACTTTTTGCCAAGCAACAGCTAATTTTTCTAAAGGAGAAATTAGAAATCTTTGCTCAACTGGCAAATTAGAAAGCGATTCAACCACATCATGGACAATCTGCCCCAAGGCTAGGGATGGCGTCATGACAGTAATTTTATGTCTGGTTTTAGGGTCTTTGTATACGTTTCTTAAATAGTAAAGCCTGGGACATTTAAGAAAGTCTGCAATTTTGGAGTGCGAGATCCATAGAGCTTTGAATTTATCTTTTTGCATTTAGATAGTTATTTCTTCATTTAAATGTGGAAGATTGATGTTTGATAAGTTAAGAGTGTTTTCAATTTTTGTTTTTAAAGCAGCTCTTGCATCATCCTCTCCATGGATAAGAAAAATAGTACTTACCCCCTTTACTTTGGAAATCCATTTAAGAAGGCCTGGTTCATCAGCATGAGAAGAAATAGAAGTAATCTCTCTTATTTTTGCATTAACTGGTACTGGCTGTCTTCTGACAGTTATTTGCTTGGCTCCATTTAGTAGCTCTCTTCCCATTGTTCCTTCTGCTTGGTAACCAACAATTAAAAGTCTGGTTGTTGGTAATGGTAAATAGTTAACAGCATGATTTACTATCCTTCCCCCATTCATCATGCCACTTCCAGCAATTATTATTTTGGCTCCATTTGTTTCCCAGATTTTTTGACTGGCTTTGGCTTTGGAAACCATAGTTAGTCCTGGAAAATCAAAAGGATCATCAAGCTTTGCATGATTGAAAAGTTCTTCACTAAATAGTCCTGGGTAACCTTCGTATGTATAGGTAGTCTTAATGGCCATTGGACTATCCAGGTATACAGGAGTTGTGTCCTTAATTTTCTTTTCTTTTTTAAGATGGTCAATCATATGCAGAAGTGTTTGAGCGCGTTCTATGGAAAAGGATGGGATAAGTAGTGTTGAATTGAAACTTTCAACTGTATTGATTTCTTTTTGGAGGATTTCCAAAGGATTTTCTTTACTGTGAACTCGTCCTCCATATGTTGACTCCATTAAAACAATATCAGCAGCCTCAATATATTCAGTGGGTTTAACCAATGGTTCTGGACTATTACCAAGATCTCCACTAAAGGCAATGGTTTTGCCCGATACATTATCTTTAACTACAATGCTGGCAGAACCTAAAATGTGGCCGGCATCAAAATACTCAATTTCAAAACTACCAATATTAAACTTTTCGTGGTAAGTAACAATTTTTGACAAAGCCAACAATTTAGCAACATCGTTTTCTGTATATAGTGGTTCACCTTTATTTTGTTCAGAAGAAATTTTAACTGTGTCTTCCAAAGTTATCTCGATAAGCTCCCGAGTTGCATGGGTCATGTATATATGAGCAGTCAGACCCATTTTTGTGAGGATTGGTAATCTGCCACAATGATCCAAATGGGCATGAGTTAAAAGAACACCAGCAACCTTTGAGGGCTCAAATTCAGGTCTTACCCAATTTAATTTTGAAGTTTCTTCGTTGCCCTGAAACATACCACAATCGATTAAAATGGATTCATTTTTATCGTTAGTTAATAGGTATGAAGAACCAGTGACCATACCAGAAGCACCAAGAAATTTTATTTTCATTGCATTTAAGGATAGCAAATTGATGAAGCTTTGTCGTTAAGCACCACGTTCTCGAGATAAGTTTATCACTTGTCTTAACATGCTGTTTGTGTCGCGATTTTCATTAAGGTCAACTACTTGTCTTTGGCTGGTTGCAATCTCTCTTGCTATTTCTAGATCTTTTTTGCCTATTGTGTCTATTGGGTTTGAATAGCCACCTCCATAGAGGATTCTTGCTTTTCTAAGAAATCTTTCAGTATCACTTTCCCCTTCTTGCTGCTGTCTTTCTAGTTTCCCTTTTCGTTTATTTTTGCTGTGGGACATTACAAGAATTATAAGAAGGATGTAAGACAAAAATAAAGATCCTCTTTTTTTAAAAACTATGCTACTATAAAAGTAAGCCCTTTGTATGAAACTTAAAAATCCTACCCTATTAATAGTTTCACTTTTTTCTTCGTTCTCTGCAGCAGCTTTAGGATCTTTTTTTACTGTGGGTTCTATTCCAACTTGGTATGCAACTGTTAATAAACCAGTATTTAGTCCACCCAATTGGATATTTGGTCCTGTCTGGACATTGCTTTACTTTTTAATGTCAATTTCTTTATATTTGGTTTTTGTCAAAATAAAGAAAAACAAACAGGCATTACTTTGGGTAAAAGTGTTTTGTGTTCATCTAATTTTTAACAGTTTGTGGTCAATTGTATTTTTTGGGATGAAGAAAATTGGCTTAGCCTTTATCGTAATATTAATACTCTGGGGTATGATTTTTTATCTTGCCAAGACTGCTAAAAAGATTTCTCCAGTGTCCTCGTATCTATTATATCCATACTTGGCTTGGGTATCTTTTGCAACCCTTCTTAACTTTGCTGTGTGGAGACTAAACTAAGTTTAATTACTTTCCCCTTCTTCAAGTTCTAAAGTATTAATGTCAGGAAGGGATTTTCCAATTACTCCTTGTAAGTCTCCATACATACCATGGGTATGATCCATTACTTTTCGTATTTCTTTCTCTTGTTTAGCCCACTTAACTGAGAACCATCTTTTTTCTCTTTCTAGTTCTGTTTGTAAATTTCCAAAAGCCTCAACAATTCCTTCTACTCTGTGTTTAAATTCATTACCTGTTAAGTAGTTATATAGTACTTTCATTTTTTCATCTTTGCCTTCTGCAGATTGTCTTTCGTGATGAATACTCACTAAGTTAAATCTTAATGCAAGGGCTAGAGGAAGAAAGTGTTTCCAACTGGCAATCCAAACACCATCTTTGTAGGAAAAAGTTTCAACTCCTGTTGGTAAGTTAACAGACACAAGTACGGCAATGTCAGATTTTGATTGGCGTTGGTCTTCTTTTAATTTTGCGATCCAACCATCTGTCCATTGAGCATTTTTACTTTCCCAAATAATTGATCCACAACTTCTACCTAATTTATCAATAACAGTTTGAATTACATCTGCTCCTCGCTGTCCTTTTTTAACTTCTGTTACTGTGTCAGTTGGGAATTCAGAACGAAGTTTAGTTTCAAGTTCCAACTCAAGTGTTTCTCCTTGAGATTGTTGGGATCCCTGTTGCATCTTGGATTTTAAGTCTTCAATTTGTTTAAGGGTGTCTGTTAATTTTTTGTCTTTCTCAAGATCCTTAAGTCTGTGTTCTTCTTCAGTTTTTCTTCTAACCTCTTGCTTAATTTTCTCTTCCTCAGAAAGAAGTTTTTTCTTCATTTCAATTTCTCGGTCTTCATCTTTTTCTCTCAGTTTTCTGGTTTCTGTTAATAACTCATCAATTTGAACAGATAGTTTTTTATTTCTTAACCTTTCTTCTTCTTTTTCTTTTTGAAGACTAGTAAGTTTCTGTTCAAATTCAGCCAATGCAGATTTAGCAGCACTCTCGCCTGCCTCTTTCTTTACAGTTTCTAAATCAAGTTTGTGTTTGGATTCAATAGAAGCAAGAAGTTGCTCTTCTATTTGGTGAGTGAGTGCTTCAGAAATTTCTATTTCTGATCCACAGTTTTTACATTTAATTGTGTTTTTCATACCTTGTCTTTTGTTTGTTTTTCTAACTTTTGTACAACTTTATCAAAATCAGACTCTATGGGTTGAATCTTGTTAAACTCCCAATATTCAGCTAAAGCTTTCTTGTCAGCATCATCTTTTGAAACCTTTCCCCTACCATTCAAGATCCTATACTCATTAAACGTTAGGAATTTGTTAACACTCTGGGCGAACTCTTCCATGTTGAATGTCTGTCGGTTTTCAATCAGATTCTCGATGTAATCGAAAAATCCAGTAACCGTTCGTTCAAGTTTCTTAATTTGTTCTTCAGGTAAATAGTTCTTGGCTACAGTAACATCGGCAGATAAAATTCTGCCTGCTGGCGCTTGTTTCCAAGTGGCTAAACCCATATGCGGTTGGTGAGCATTTGCTCGCTCATCAATTAATTCGGCTGCAGTGTGCCCAGTTATTGCGTAATGAAATTTATTTTGTATGGTAGCAAAGAAATCTTTAGTCGTTTGGGAGTGAGGATCATAGTCTATACTGCATTCGGCAAAAATGTCGGTAATCTGTTGATAAATTCGACGTTCGCTGGCTCGAATCGAACGAACTCTTTCTAGCAATTCTCGGAAGTAATCCTGGCCAAAAACCTTCTCTCCCTGCTTAAGAAGATCATCGTTCAAGGCAAAACCTTTGATTATGTACTCACGAAGCACTTTGGTGGCCCAAATTCTGAACTGTGTGGCTCTTTGTGAGTTGACTCGATAACCAACAGCAATTACTGCATCAAGGTTATAAAACTTTGTCCTATAAAATTTGCCGTCACTTGCAGTTGTTTCCAAAATGGAAACAACTGAATTTTCCTCGAGTTCTCCACCTTCAAAGATATTAGCAAGATGTTTGCTGATTGCCGGTGTCTCAACATCAAACAGTTTTGCCATCATTTTCTGAGTCAACCAAAGGGTTTCATTCCTGATAAAGACATCTAACTTAACATCCCCATTGGGAGATGTATAAAGAATGAACTTTGATGTCTGTGTTAATTCGTTTGCCATACTTTTTTCTTTATAAGCGAAGCTTGCAAGTTACCATATAGCCTTTACATTTAATTGTGTTTTTTATAATTCTTTCTTAATCTCATCTTTTGCTTCTCGACGTAATTTTTTATTTGCAAGGCGTTGATAAAAGGCATCTATATGTTTGTGCCAACTTTGATTACTTGCTTTTGACTTTCTTTCTGCAGTATTAAGTTTCATTAGTCATGATATACCCAAAAATAATCCAAAGTCAATATTCATTAATATTTTGAAGTTACTTATAAACACTGTGCCCAGGCTTGTTTTCCGTCATGGGCTAATTTGAAGGCTGCTGTTTTTGTTGCTTCTTGAGCATTGAATCTCAGTTCTGGATTAGTATCCAGTCCCATTGCTCTCCTTGTTGATACCCAGGTTGTATCTTTAAATTGATACATGCCTGCATGACTTCCATTTACTGCATTGGCATTAAATCTTGATTCACATTTGGCAATACTCTTCATAAGATTTGGATCTACCCCATATTGAGCTGCGTAACCGTTAATCATATTTTCTACTTCACCTGGAGCGATAATATTTTTTGCCAGTTTTGACTGTTGAGTTTTTGGCTTTACAGCCTTTTTTGGAGCTGAAACAGAAGCTGCAGAAATACTCACTCTCTGGACACAATTAATCTCCTGAGTGCTTCGTAAGGGAATATCATCTGCTATAGTGGAACCTAAAATTGCTGTTCCCACTATAAGAGTACTTACTACTGATACTAAGCCGTACATATTCTGTCTTGGGCAGACAGACAAGGATGAATTTATACCATGAAACCTCCAAAAGCAAGTTTTCCGTATTGCACTGGAGGTTTACAATTAGTTAAGGGGGGTGATTATATATGGGAGGATACAAAGGAAACATTGAACAACTAAGTTTTAACTCTTCGCCGGAGCGATTTTTTTTCGCGATTGTCGGAACAAGAAGACCAACCAGTTACGGCCAACAAATTACTAATCGGTTTTCCCGGCAGTTGTCAGAAGCAGGAATGGTGATCGTTTCCGGAATGGCGAT
>ERZ1292625.3729-Hain-H41-01um-R1-3729-length-11998-cov-31_pt1 | contig 11998 bp, 13 predicted proteins | sample MGYA00564400_ERZ1292625 | MGnify/ENA primary metagenome ERZ1292625 (study PRJEB36523, sample SAMEA6512639) | groundwater metagenome | collected 2019-01-08 | study: AquaDiva: Metagenomics assemblies of 32 groundwater samples
CAATTGAATATAGAGCATATTCTCTTTTTATGCAAAAGTGCTAGAATGAAGGCACCTATTTATCAATCAAAAAACATGTCAAAAACAAGCAAAATCGTGCTGGCAGTAGTGGTGATTATTGTATTAATCTTTGCACTAAAAGGTGGAAATAGTTCGGACACTATAAAGATTGGTTACATTGGTCCTTTTACCGGAGCTGTCGCCGCTACATCCGGTGAGGATGTCGGAAACGGCTGGAAGCTGGCAGTAATGAAGCGGCCAGAGATTGCCGGCCGGAAAGTAGAAGTGATCTATGAGGATGATGCCTGTACTCCGCAAAAAGCAGCAAGTGCAGCGCAGAAACTTATAAATATCGATAAAGTAAAAATAGTCGTTAACGGAGTATGCAGCGGTTCGATGGTTTCAGAAGCTCCGATCACTGAATCAAACAAGGTGATATTGTTCAGCCCCGTTTCAACTACACCGAAAATCACTGATGCTGGTGATTATGTATTCAGAACATCAGCAACTGGCGTTCACACAGCTCAAGCGCTTGTGAAATATCTGAACCAGTTTGGCTATAACAAAATTGCCATTCTTTTTGAGAATGCAGAATATCCTGTTGGAATAAAAGATGCTTTTGAACCTTTGTTTAAAGCAGATACAACACACTCGATTCTAGCTGTAGAAGGAATCACTGCTCAGGATACTGATATGAGAAGTCAGCTTTTGAAGATTTCAAATGCCAAGCCACAGGCAGTTGTAGTGATCATGAATTCAAGTGCCACAGCGAATTCGTTCATAAAGCAAGCAAGCGATCTCGGAATAAAATTGCCAGTACTTGGAAATGAATACTTTGCTTTTGATGTTGTCGTTAAGAATCCAAGTGCGGAAGGAATGTATAGTACACAATACGATTATGATCTAAATTCTCCATCACTTCTCTCGTATCTTGCAGAATACAAAGAAACATACGGAAAGGCGCCGAGTCAGGATATCTACGCTTCGCTTCCTTTTGACGGATATAATGTCTTGGCGGATGCAATTGAGGCATGTAAAGGTGACAAGCCAAGTTGTGTAAGAGATGAGCTCTATAAGACAAAAGGTTATCAAGGAATTACAGGAACAATCACAATCGATGCAAAGGGTGATACCGAAAGACAGTTTACTTTAAGGAAAATTAGCGGAGGAAAATTAATCAGTTTAAACGATTAAAAATATGTCAAAAACAAACAAAATAGTAGCCTGGATAGTCGTAATCGTTATAGTGGTACTGGCTGTTTCAGCCGTCTCGAAAAAGCAAAAAACAGAATTAAGTGGTGAGCCGATAAAAATTGGGGTTGTGTACGCGCTTACTGGAATTGCTTCATCATGGACAGAATTCGGAAGAAACGCTGCAAACATGGCTGCTGAGGAAATAAATTCTTCTGGCGGCGTCAATGGCAGACCAATCGAGCTTATTTATGAAGATAGCCAGACAAATCCAGCAAAATCAGTTTCAGCATTCCAAAAACTTGTTACAATTGATAAAGTAGATGCGATCATCGGAGATGTATGGGCTTTCATTACAAATCCTCTTATACCATTGTCGACACAGAATAAGATTGTGGTGATATCGCCGACGGTCATGGACGCCTCAGTAGAAAAGCCTGGAGGAGACTACTTTTTTACGCTTGGACATACTATGGGCGGCATTGAGAATTCCGTCAGAAATTTTTTTGATCTGAATCCACAGGCAAAGACTGCGGGGCTCATTTGCTGGGGTGTCGATGCATGGGGTCTCGCGTTTACGGATGTCTATGAGAGAATTGCAAAAGAAAAAGGAGTGGAAATTATCGTTAAGACATGCACCACTGACTTCTCACCTAATTATCGGAATGAAGCAGCCAAGATAAAAGCTGCAAAGCCGGATGTGGTATTGGTTAACGGAGTTGGAGGTTTGGCCGTCAACAGTCTTAGGACTTTCGGCGTTATGACTCCGATTATTGCAGATAGCAATACAATCGATGGGTTTGAAAACCAGGGTAGTGTTTCGCTTGAGCAACTAAAGGACGTATATGTCATTGATTGGCACCCAAACAAAAAATTTGCAGATAGTTTTCAGAATAAATACGGTGCTTACCCGATATTGGAATCACAGAATAGCTACGAAGCTGTCAGATCAATTGCTGAAGCATTAAAAAATAATCCTAAAGATATTCTTGCCGGACTTAAAGAAGTCAAATACACAAGCGTAGAAGGCGTCATAGATTTTACGACTGGCACGAACATAAACCCAAATAAGACGGAAGCAAAATTGTATAAGGTCATAGGAAAGGGAAATTATGAGGAGATAAAATAGAATGCCCACCGAACTCCTCCTACAACTTCACGACATCCACGTCCATTATGGCGGAGTCAAAGCTCTTGCCGGAGCTTCTGTATCTATCGATGAAGGAGAAGTCGTAGCACTTATGGGACCGAACGGAGCAGGGAAGTCTACTATTCTGAAAGCTATTTTTGGCCTAGCCCCAATAGAGTCTGGGACGGTTGCCTGGGAAGGACAAGAATTCAAACCCATCTCTCATGAAGTTGTGGATCGAGGAATATCTTTTGTTCCGCAAGGACGAAGAGTCTTCCGACACCTTACAGTCTATGAAAATATTGAGATTGGGGGATGGAATATAAAGAGCTCATCAGAGAGAAAAGAAAGAATAGAAAATGTTTTGGATATTTTTCCAGTATTGAGAGCGAAGCTCAAGGCGAAATCAGGAACACTCTCTGGAGGCCAGCAGCAGATGCTTGCTATCGCACGTGGACTTATGACAGATCCGAAGATACTTTTGCTCGATGAACCATCTCTCGGCCTCGCGCCGAAGATCGTTAAGGAAGTTTTTGCGAAGATTAAAGAAATAAATCAAAAAAGAAAAACTGCAATCGTTGTTGTTGAACACAATCTCAAATCATTGCTTGAAATCACCGATAGAGCTTACGTTCTCGATAAGGGAAAGGTGCTAGCTCATGGAGCGCCGAGTGATTTGCTTAAAACCGATATTTTACAGAAGGTTTTTCTTGGTAAGCTTGAATGATTGGTAGTAAACAAAAGCCCGCAAGAGATTTAAAAGTGAATCTCTTGCGGGGTATAATTACTTGAGTGTGCCTGTTTCTCCAAGGATACTGACAATCTCGACCAGCTCCGGATTAGGCTTTCTACCACTTTCTTTGTGTAGCGCTAAGGTGATGCTGTGGTTTTTTGCTCTCGAGGCGACTGTGATTGCCGCATCCATGAGTTCATTGAGGGGATCAAGTGCGAATGTTTTGGAAAACTGGGTCCAGAACCAGTACATCGGGGTCGTTTCTCCCGAAGCTAACCGATTGACGAACTTATCTGTCATCCAATCTTTGTCTTTCCGACTAAATTGGCCGATATCAAAAAGTTCGTGATACATCGCTGCTAATTTCTCCTTGTCATTCCGGCCCGAAACCATATCGAGAAGATTATCGAATGCTCGGCTGACCCATCGTCGGACCGCTACCGCACGGACTTGGTCGTCTGCAGCAAAGATTTTCGCCTTTGCGACACCGAGCAGTGCTGACGGCCATGCGTTCGTCTTAAGCGATATCCACTCGACCAGTTCCTTACGGATGCGGTCAGGGGTCCAGCCGAAGCTGATGAGTTGCTCGACGATCCAATTGACGACACCCTCCTCATTATTATCGCGATCGCTCGCGAGGAAAGGGAAGTCTTTGATGGCGGCCAAATATCCACGGATATGTCCGAAATCTCCTTGCCTCAATTGGTATATCAGGTGCAAGGGGATGATCTCACGAGCGAGAGGATCTTGATCGGGTAATTCGTGACGCGCAATCCTACCCATACCCTCAGCCTGATTAAACGTCCACTGATTCAGTGGTCGTGCTAAGGCTTGAGCCAGGACCAAGTGCGTGAATTTCTCGACCATGAATCCATCCCAACCGAGAATTTTACGGAGCCAGCCAAACTCGAATATGACGCGCCACTCGTTGTCCTTATCTTCGTTGAGGTTGTCAATTCTACTGCTCGATGCGATGATGACATAGACAGCTGAGTGTCCTTCGGTCACGCGCGCCAGGGGTCGGCAGAGCTGGATATCGTGCCAATCGTAGTGCAGTATGACCGTATGTGTGCGTGCGAGATTCTGAATGAATTCAGTGGCTTCGCTTTTGAATCCGTTGCTAACGAGCAAGCCCAGCCTTTTTTGGAAGTTAGGCTCGCTGTTGATGATCCCGAGTTTTCGGTTTGTTTTCATTATTTCTTCTCCTGTATTTTGATGATTGGCACGGCATAGAACCGCACCAAGGATACGAGGTTTAGGACATAAAGCAACATACTTTATGTTAAAGAACGAGTTCTTTCGCTTTCAAAGCGCCTTTTAAAATAGTAACACACATTATTAAGTTATGTCAATTTTATTGTTAAACTATGATTATGAGCAAAAAATTCACTAAAACTTCATTTCGGTACGATATTCTTTTGGTATACTAGTTTAATAAATTAAAGTTATGAGTAATGAAAATGAAGTAATAACAAGGGGGATATTGAAGAGTGAATTAAAAATTGCCTTCGAAGACTTTGCAGTGATTATAAACGGCGCTTTTGCAAATCAGCAAAAATATATGGACGGTAGATTTGAGAGAATTGAGGTTAGATTGGATAAAGTTGAAAACAGACTAGATAAAGTCGAATATAAAGTTGATGTTCTTCAGGATGAAATGGAGTTAGTGACAAAACAAGTTAAAAAGACTGATAAGAGAGTTGATAAATTAGAGGCAGCGATTATTTAACCACCCTCAAGATATATCCCTCCGGATTATCTTTCACTTCATACCCTCGAGAAGCAATTTCTTTTCTCAAAGCATCTGCCTTATCAAATTCTTTTGCTGCACGAGCAATTTCTCGAGCCTCTGCGAGTGCAGTTATTTCAGCGGGAATTGCTTCGTTCATTTCATCTTTCATATCCTTTACGACATGGAGTCCAAGCCCGAATACTTCATCAAAACTTAAGAGGAGCTCGATCTTTTCTTTTGCTACAACTGAATGATCTTTGATCAAATCCCACATAAGTGCGACTGCACCTGCGGTGTCGAAATCATTGGTGATTTTTTCTTCGAATTCCTTTGCATAGTCTTTTGGTTCTGCTACAGCATGAACATGTTCATTTTGAACCTCTCCAAGACGGATAAAGGTTTCTACAAGGCGAATAAATGCGTTTTGCGCTGCCTTAACGGCTTCTACGGTGAAGTTTACCTGCGTGCGGTAGTGCGATGTTAAAAGCCAATATCTGAAGGCAATAGGGGAGATGCCAGCTTCTTCAAGATTAGCTAACTTCAAAAAGCCGCCTGAGGACTTGGACATCTTTTTTCCATCATTGATGTTCATCATGGCACCATGTATCCAGTAATGTGCGAGTTCTTCGCCATAAGCAGCTTCTGACTGAGCTATCTCATTATTATGATGAACGGGTATATGATCAACGCCTCCTGTATGTATATCGAATGGCTGGCCTAAGTATTTACGGGACATTGCGGAACATTCGATATGCCAGCCTGGAAACCCTTTTCCCCAAGGACTTTCCCACCCTAAGTTTTTATCTAATTTCCATAGAGTAAAATCCGTAAGATTTCTCTTTTCCGGATTAATTACGATGCGCGATTCGTTTTTACTATCATCAAGAGAAATATGCCCCAACTTCCCATAGGCCTTATATTTTTTAGTGTCAAAATATACTCCATCGCTCGTTGCATAGGCATAGCCGTTCTCTTCTAGTTTCTGGATGATTTCGATATCCTCTGCGATATGCCTGCTTGCTTTCGGAAATGCAGATGGCATTTCAATGTTAAGCTGCTTGAGATCATTAATAAATTTTTCAGTGTAAAAAGATGACACTTCATCCATGGCTTCAAGCGTAAGAGGCTTATTTTCTCGTTTGAGGGCTTTTGTCATCTTGTCTTCTCCGTCATCGCCATCGCTCACTAAGTGCCCGACATCAGTGATATTTATGATCTGAGTGACGTTGTAGTCATTATATTCAAAAACGCGCCGAATTATATCAGCAAGAACATATGCCCTTAGGTTTCCCACATGCGCATAATCATAAACTGTCGGTCCACAGTTATACATGCCGACCTTGCCTTCCTTGAGAGGTTTGAATTCTTCCTTTTCACCCGTGAGCGTATTGTAGATATGAATTGGCATGTGGTCTAGTATAGCTTTCATATTGTATGAAATCAAATAGTTTGAGATAATGCTTTTATATATGAATAAAGAACAGAATCCCCGAATAGTCTTCGGAATTATCGGAGCAGTTGTTATCTTTTTGGCTTTCTATATCGGAATTGCTTTTGGAGAAAAGAAGGGCAGGAATGAGGCTTTGGTAAGCATCGCTCCAGAGGGGATTACACTCACAAACGAGCAGTTTGAGCCGTTCTGGAAGGTTTGGAAAGTGTTGTCTGATAAATATGTAGAGGCTACAACAACCGATACGCAAAAGCGCGTCTGGGGTGCTATTCAAGGCCTTGCAAGCTCACAAGGTGATCCGTACACGGTTTTCTTTCCTCCGGAAGAAAACAAGAATTTCAAGAGCGATATAGCTGGTAACTTTGAGGGAGTTGGAATGGAAATTGCTGTAAAAGAAGGAATTTTGACAGTTGTTTCTCCTATTAAAAATAGTCCTGCAGATAAGGCTGGAATGAAGTCTGGCGACAAGATCATAAAGATCGATGAGAAGAGCACAAATAATATGTCGACTGATGCTGCAGTTAAATTAATCCGAGGAACACGTGGTACAACAGTGAAGATCAGCTTCGTACGAGAAGGACTTACTGGCATTCAGGAGAAAACTCTTACAAGGGATATTATCGATATCCCGACTCTTGAAACAGAAACAAAAGATGGCATTTTCATTATTCGTCTTTTCAGCTTTACGGCACAGTCGCCTAACCTCTTTAGAAATGCATTGAGAGATTTCCTTCAGTCAGGCAATAACCGGCTTGTGCTTGACCTTCGCGGAAATCCCGGAGGATATCTCGATGCGGCATGGGATATTGCGAGCTGGTTTCTTCCTGCAGGGAAGACAATCGTAGTCGAGGACTTTGGAGGTAAGGGTCAGGAGAATAAAGTTTATAGGAGCAAGGGCTATGACGTTTTTAACAAATACTTTGGTGAAGGTAAATACAAAGTAGTTATTTTGGTCAATAATGGATCTGCTTCGGCTTCAGAGATTCTTGCGGGCGCTTTGCAGGAACACAAGGTCGCTCAGCTTGTCGGAATCAAGACATTCGGAAAGGGATCAGTGCAGGAACTTGTCACAATCACCCCAGAAACATCTCTCAAGGTCACTATTGCCCGATGGCTCACTCCTCTCGGTCATAATCTCTCTCATGATGGCCTTGAGCCAGATGTGAAGGTTGAAATCACCCCAAAAGACGCAGAGGCAAAGAAGGACCCCCAGCTCGACAAAGCTCTTGAAATTTTGAAAAAATAAGCGTAGTATACGAGAATAATTAAAAACACCGCATGAAAATCATATTATTGAAAGACATTCCAAAGGTAGGGAAGAGATACGAGATGAAGAACATTAGTGATGGTTACGCCCTTAACCTGCTTATCCCAAAAGGATTGGCTGTTGCAGCTACTGCAGACGTCATCAAGCGCATTGATCTCGAAAAGTCACGAGACGAAGGAGAGAAGAAGGTTCACCTCGAACTTCTCTTGAAGAATCTTAACGAACTTGAAGGTAAGACAGTTTCTATTACAGAGAAGGCAAATGAAAAGGGTCACCTTTTCGCAGCAGTTCATAAGCCAGAGGTCGTGAAGGCAATTGAAAAGCAGACTCGAATCCAGATTGCTGAAGAACATGTTGTTCTCAATAAGCCGATTAAGGAAACAGGAACTCATGAAGTTCAGGTTAAGGCTGGAGACAAGAGTATTAAGTTTAATCTCGAAATCAAGGCAGTGTAAGTAAAAGAAAAGAACCGCTCTGTTCAGGACACGCATATTCGCCTTCTGGCGAATTGCTATTCTCGCGCCGTCGCGCTGCGAAATGTCCTTCTCAAACCGGTTCTTTTCTTTTTACATTTACCTAAACAACGTGGACGATCTTCTTTCTCTTGATAGTTTCGTCGAAGTGAGTCTTTCGCTTTGTTCCGAACTCTACCTTTCCATCCTTGAGTGCGAAGAGGGTATGATCCTTTCCCATCCCGATGTTTCTTCCAGGAAGTACGTCTGTACCTCGCTGTCTGACGATAATTGAGCCGATAGTGACTGCTTCGCCATGATTTACCTTAACTCCAAGGTATTTTGGGCCCGAATCTCTACCGTTTTTGGTGGTTCCACCTGATTTTTTGGTTGCCATAGTTCAAATACTATATACCAAGGGTGGTAATAATGCAATACCCTAAAACAGCCAAAACGGGGGATTCCATTTGAGCCTTGTAAAATAAGGGTATTTTGACGATTTTGGCTTGTAAAAGCTTGACATCAGGACTCAAATGTGCTAGTATTATCTATGTAGGACTTCGGTAAGTCGTCATGACTTCGCTGAAGTCTTTTAAATTATATGATTGAACTTACAACTGGTATCGTATTTCTTTTGTCCTCAATGTACGGAGCAGGAAATACGTCGACTGACGCTGTTAACGTTCAACCAACGACAGCTGATTCGACGGAAAGCACTTCACAAATCACTTCTGAATCTGATCGAGTAGCTGTTGAAAACTACCTTCGAGAACACTTCGCTGACACTCCTATTCTTATTGAAATCGCACGATGTGAATCAACATTCATGCATTATAAGGACGGCGAGGTTGTCCGAGGTAGGGTAGATAACGCTGACGTTGGAGTTATGCAAATCAACGAGCGATATCACCTTGAGACTGCCAAGAAGCTTGGATATGACATCCATACAATAGACGGTAACATGGCATATGCTATGTATCTCTATGAGAAGTCAGGTTCGAAGCCTTGGAACGCCTCAAAGCCATGTTGGAGCAAAGCTCTAGCAAAGGCAAGCTCAGGTGAAGTGATTGCAAAGAAGTAATTTAATTCTCCATCATTAGGTAAAGAAATCTAAAACAAGAAGCCAGGCCGAAAGGTCTGGTTTTTTGTTTGTATTGACAAATCTGTTGTTAAATGTATAATATTCTTGAACAAAAGAAGGGCAAAAAGCTCTTCAATAGAAGAAAGGAAAAACATGCAAGCACAAGTAGGCGTCGATAGGCAGATTAAGATCTATCGAGCCATTGCCAAGGATAAGCTGCGAGATAAAGGAATCACCCTCAGTCCAGAGCTATTCCGAGGTCTCTCCACAGAAATCAAGGGGCTTAATGAACGGCACAAAATTGATCCGCCAATCACTCTTGAAGAGTTCCTCTACTTATACAAGGAATTAGCACAAGAACTTATTGAAGAGCATCTTCAAAACGTTCAGTGCAAGATTGTTGGTGAAGTGATGAAGAGAACTGAAGCAGCAACGAAGAAGTAGTTTCAAAATATTCTGATACGGTTAGACCCCTGGGGTCTTCTAAAAGGGTAATTGCTCCTCCTACACACAATTGTAGTTTGAAGCAGAATAAGAACCTTACCGCCCGGGATATTTGGGCAGGTACCCATGGTTGCATTTGATGCGATGGGTACCTTTTTAATTTTCAGCATCAATCCTAATAGGGAACCCCTTATACAAAGAAATATGAAATGTCGCACAATCAGAGCTTGTGCGTCCAAAATTTATCCGACTAGTTTCTATTACCCAATCATTGTCGCATAAGTTTGTGAAATGCGTCAACAGGTTTTGGTGTGGATAAGTGATTTATTTTGTTTTACTAATCCAAATCTTCTTGATTTGCGGGATGGAAAGGGTAGAAAGCAAATAGCCTAGGGTCGGTACAATTGCTTTCAATAAAACATAACTTTCGTTAATTATATAGAGCCAAATACTTGCAATAATAAAAGTCAGGATCATTATACTAACACGTCTAGTCCAGCTTCTCTCCCATGCTTTATCTAGCTCAACTCGGGTATTGCGTTCTTGAATAGTCAAAATATTTTTCTCAATTTCTTCCATATTTTTCATATAAATAGATTACCACGGTATTGAATATAAAAACAAAGATCCCAACACGCGCCAGAACCCTTGTGGTTGTGGTAGTGTCGGGACCGACCTACTTCTTTTCCTTCGCCATCATGAAGCCGATGCACCAACCAGTCAACATTGGGCCAAGCCACATTCCAGAGAACTCCCTCCAGAAGGGGACCTCACCAACACTGATTTTGAACTGATGCTTCAGGACTTCGGTGATGATACAACCGGAGAGAAGCACTATGGCGTATTTTACATATTTCATATTTCCGTCTGCCTTCCTTGGTTAATTGTTGTTACCGTAATGCGAGTATGAATACCAGACCGTTGAATATCATTTGATTAACAGGGTTAAGGTATTCAATCCAGCCGCCTTTCCCTGTGAACTTAATCACGAAGCATTGAGTGACATTTGTGACAGACAAGATGAACCACGGGAACCATGACTCATTTGTTGGATTATGAGCGACGCCAATTACAGTAGGAATGAACCCAACAATGATTGCGGTATTGATTGCAATTTGTGCGAATCTTGATGATTTGAAGTACCACCATCCCAAAGCTGCGACCACGCCTATGACAATACACATAATGTCGACCGCTGTAAGACTTCGAAACGTTCCGTTGCCGAGAATCAGAAGCACAAGTGTCGTGATTATGACCAGCATTGAATTTACGGCTGTGAATAGACTTTTTCTCCAATTGCCGGTAGTTTGCTTGTAACTTGTGAAATTGAGGACAAGAATGAATGACCATATTGTCCACGAGCTAACGTTCGGATGTGTGTTTCCTCTGACATTCTGCCAGCAGTACCAGCTATAACCGATAATGCATAGCAAGAGGTTTGCAAGATTAAGAATCCATGCTTTTTGTTCTTTTGTTTTCAATGGGCACCGCCTTTCAATTTAAATTGTTTACTTTTTGAATATTACATCTATTTAATATTATGTCAATATAGACATTGACAATGTAGTCTAAATATGCTAGTATAAAATTGTAGTTTTCATCGAACATTAACAATTAACCATTTGGAGGAATCGTGAGAAAATCACTGTTATTCATTATGCTATGCGCCTGTATTTCACTTCAGGCACAAGCCGCAGACCAAGGCGTAACTTGGGTAGCAAGCACCAGTGTTCAATCAGAATACTTGGGTAGGATCGGCCCGATCTTTTCGGAGGATCCAATCTCAGTGAACTTTGTGGAAGTCGGTTACAAAGGCTTCTACGGTGGAATCTGGAATTCGACCAGTCTTGGTGGCAGTAAATACGGCACAACCTATGGCGACGAATGGGATGTTTACGGCGGATGGGCACATAAATTTGGCCCGTTCAAGCTCGATCTTTCTGCATCATACTTCACACTGGCGCAGCTTAATAAAATAAGCGACGACATGTGGATTGCTGAGCAGGAATTGAGCATACCGGGGATGCCATTTGTTCAACCATATATCCGTGCCCGATATTTCGGATCAGTTGATGATTACTGGAGGTCTGGCTGGTTCGTGTTTGGCGGTTTGCGTAAAAGCGTTCCGTTCGGACATTCATTTGCCAGTCGCCCGTTCTCATTGAACATCGACGTGTCCACAGCATATGCGGCCGGCGGTATTCGTGACTTCACTGGATTCGTCTATGGCAGGCTCACTACCAGTCTCGACATTCCATTATCAAAACGTGTGACCTTGAGTCCAAATCTGATTTATCAGGTGGCGGCTCCAGGACAGCGTAACGATCCAAATGGTTTTGTTAAAGGTAATGACCTGGTGTATGGTCTGAGCCTAAAATGGATCTTTTGATTGAAAGTTTTTTCACAGGGCACTCGAGCAATCGGGTGCCTTTCTGTTTATTGAGCCCGTTCTGTTCCTGACTGATTTTTGTTTCTAATAAGACTAATAATAATAGAAATAATAAAAGCACATTCAGAAA
>ERZ1292625.3732-Hain-H41-01um-R1-3732-length-11997-cov-9_pt1 | contig 11997 bp, 20 predicted proteins | sample MGYA00564400_ERZ1292625 | MGnify/ENA primary metagenome ERZ1292625 (study PRJEB36523, sample SAMEA6512639) | groundwater metagenome | collected 2019-01-08 | study: AquaDiva: Metagenomics assemblies of 32 groundwater samples
TGGCGGAGGATTATCATTGAGCGGTGGAAATCCAGGAGCATTTAGAGAATATGGAGAAAATTATCAAGGATTAAGTGGAAATCAAGGATACGGCGGATATGGTGGAAACCAAGGATACGGCGGATATGGAGGAAATCAAGGATTTGGAGTAAATCCAGGATATGGTGGTGGCGGATATAATAATATTAGTGGATTTGGAGGATATGGAGGAAACCAAGGATTTGGCGGTGGACTTGGCGGAGCTATGAATCCTATCGCACTTCTCTTTTCCCTTCTTAGCGGCGGTAGAGGGGGATATGGCGGATATGGTGGAAATCAAGGATATGGTGGATATGGTGGAAATCAAGGATTTGGAGTAAATCCAGGATATGGTGGTGGCGGATATGGTGGAAATCAAGGATATGGTGGATATGGTGGAAATCAAGGATATGGTGGATATGGAGGATTTGGAGGAAGATAATTGAACATTACAACCCCCGATCCTTTCATTTTACCTAAATCTCCGGATCTAACCGGCGAAGAGATCCTTATCCTAAAAGACATTATCCATGGTAATGAATGGGCTTTGCTTAAGAAAATCTGGGATTGGTATACTAGGAATTTAACCTGGACTCTCTATAATGTTGAAAAAGATCACTCCATTTATCAGGGTATGATAAAAGGTTTAGCTCTAGCTCAGGACTTAATTGAGCGTAGAGAAAATTACCTGGAACTTCCTAAACTAGACGGCCCGGATCTAACTGGAAATAGTAAGGATGATATCCATGCTTTCAGTGAAAAATGGAAATCCAGATCAAAACAAACCGGATATTAGTTTGATAAAGTTGCCTATATTCTCGTTGAATGTAGGCCGGAGAAGCGGTCTTACTGTGTCGGACTTCATGCTTCTCTCCACTTGATTTTTGACACACGGGAGGTAAATCGAAAAATGGCTGATAACATTACTCCAAGCCCAGATAACCAGGAACGGGCCAATGCCCCAAGCCAGGGAGTCGGGAACGAGGATGTCGGTCGTATCGGTTCGTCTTCTGGAGAGACCGCTTCTCAATCTCAGGATTTCTCCGGTAACAACCGGGACCAACTTCTACAAAACGTTAGTAAACTACAAACAGAACTTGAAGCTAGAAACCGAGACTACAAAGCTGCTAAACAACATGCCTTGGATCAGGTCTCTCAGATCAATCAGTACAGGCAGCAACAGGATCAATTATCTCTACAGCTCAAATTTGCCCAGGATCAAATAGCAAAATCCACTAGACAGACTGCAAATACGGTTCAACCTCATCAGGCTCAAGCTCAAAATCCTAATCTCAATCCTGTCTATGGATCTATGGGTCTTTCCGATCAAGAAGTGGAAGCCATGCACAATTCCGTACTAGAAGGAAATGTTGGTGCCACTAAACAGATCCTATCCAAGTTCAAGTCATCTGTAATCGAAGAACTGAGGAATCAACAAACTATAGAAAATACTCGTGCCATCAAATCTCAGGCTGCTCAGATCACCATTCAAAACATTGCCGGTGAAAATATAAGAGCTAATCCTGCTTTTGCTACCAAAGTGCTCGAGAAATATACCGAGCTATCCTCAGATCCGGTTTACTCCGCTTATGCCATGGATGCACCGACCATCAAAGCCGGCAATTACGACTTAAACGCTGAGATCCTGAAAGAAGCTGTCTGGAGAGCTAAGATGGAAACCATGTATACTCAGAATCAGGCTCAAAATCATATCCAGCGTACCCATGACAATTTCGTGGAACCTGGGTCATTTGGCACACAAGGTTTACCGGACAGAGCAGAAAATACTAAGATTAATCCCGACAACATAGACCATATCAAGAAACTCTTCACCCACGATGAACTGGAATACTTTCAGCGCCGTAGAATGAGCGACAAAGAGATTATCAACTATTTCAAGTGGCTTCCCGACGCTGTAAAGAACGCTAGGCTGGATCGTAGGTCTCCGGTTACATCCGGTGAGCTGGGACTGAAAATAGTTAAGTAACAGTTAGACTTGACTTTACTTTACAACTTATGTGTTTAATAGAACTGTATGATTTATAGAAAACCGTCTCGAACAGACTTTCTGGAAGATCAATTTATCAGGTGCACTGTTTGCAGATGGCCTATTCGCATACAAAGAACTCCTCGTGGTGGAGAATATCATGTAGAAGCTACTACGACTACCATTGAAGGAGAAACAGTAACAGTGGCTACTAATAATGGGCAAGGTTGTCCTTTTTGTCAGAGTCCATTTTGGGATGGTGGTAAAGCAGGAGACCTAGCCCGTAGATGGCCATAAGAATTTAACTTCTGAATCCTCATCGCTGGAGAGAGCGATTGGAATCAACTGAAGTCTTGGAGAGACGAAGCAACCAATGCGGAGAGATATGACAAATCTGAATGCCATATCGAAGGATAGCAAGTTTTCGGATTCCACTGGTAGGACAAGCCGCCAGATCGTTTAGTTCCAGCCCTGTCCAAATCTCGGAAACCATCAAAAAAACCAATCATCTAGCCGTGGTTAAGCCTCAGCGTCAACTGGGTGCGCCCTGGATAGATCGTTTTATCAATCAACGAAAGGTAGTAACTATCTGCGATATATGCTCCGCAAGATACGGAAACTGGTATCAAAAATATAACTACACTTCAGATTGGGTAGGATGGCTCATTAATTGTGACGGCTGTTCTCGTCTGGTTTATTGTAACGGATATCATCCGACCGAAAATATAGCTCGCACTCTTCATCCTCGGTTTTGGCATGAAGATTACAAAGATCAACGAAGACGATAATATCCATGAGCCTAAAATTTATCTAGGAGAATAACATGTATTACGCAGGATCTTTATCAGGTGAATCTGCTGCATTGCTGCGTCGTTTCAAAATAGGAGCAACTGTAATTGCCGGTCAGATTGTCATATACGACACTGCCAACAATGGTACGATTCTCGATCCTACTACAAGCGCGGCAGCGGATGGCTTCGGATTCACACTAGATGCCGGTACTTATTCCACTACTCAGGGTGCCACAGAAGGAGATGCCATGGTTGCCTATAATCCCTTCTGTATAATTGGAGGATCTATCAGCGGTGGAACGGCAGATTCTCAAGATGTAGCACTTTCCATTACCTCTAATGCTACAGCTAATACCGCCGGAACTACTATCGCAGATACGGCTTTACCAGGTGACTCATTTCCAGGTGGATTGGTTTACGGTCTTACGGGAAATAATAAGGGACTTTCAAGAATTGCTACAACCGTGGTCTCAGCATCCAGTTTAGTTGTAACGGTTCCATTTCCTCAGACGATTGCAGCCGCAGATACGTTTCTGGTATTTGCAGCCGCACCAGGGAGAACCAATCTAACTATTACAACTAACTTCGATCAGTGTTCTCAGTTTTATAATGTAACGTCCGGTCTAAACTGTGCTGTTGTCGATATTTTAATCGATGACTATATTGCTACGGCTCCTTCCGCACGTTGCTTATTTATTCTTAGAGATCACATATTTAATCCTTTGAGCTAGGAGAATAAAATAATGGCATCACCTATCACCAAAGCAGGGTTTCCAGACTTATTGGACCCTCGAATGAGAGAAATTACTTATGATACCTTCCAGCTTCAAAAAGATATGGTCGGCTATTTTTATGAAATGGCCGAATCTACTCAAGATCCTGAGAGAGGTTCTGATATCACACCCATGGGAGATATGTCTGAATTCACTGGTACCATTTCATTTGATGGTCCTGATCAAGCATATGATTGGTTATCGAATCCCAGGGAATTTGCACTAGGCATGCAGATTGAACGGCGTGTCTGGGAATATGATCAGTTCGGAATCATCGACAAGATGTTTACTAGGCTCGGAAACAGTGCCCATCGTACTCGGCAGAAACATGCAGCAAGAGTATTTAACAACAGTTTCTCCGATGATACTTACTTCTACGATACTACTGAGAACGTAGCCCTCTGCTCTAATTCTCATACCACGACTCGATCCGGAGTCAGCACAGCGACTGGTTTCGACAACTTGTCTACAGATGGTTTAACTCCAACCGCACTAGGAGCTGCAATCACTCAGTTCAGGAAGTTCAAAGACTTAGCCGGAGAGCGAATCAACGTATTGCCTGATCTCTTGGTAGTTCCCGTAGACCTGCGCGACCGGGCCTTGGAAATCGTCAAAACCGCATCTGGTTTAGACAGCGCAGAAGGCACCGTCAACGTTTACAATTCAGACTATAACTTCAAGGTCCTGGATTGGGTCTATCTGACCGACGTTAATGACTGGTGGCTCTGTGACAGTAGATTCATGAAGAACAACCTGACTTGGTTTGAGCGAGTCCCGGTAGAGTTTGCCAGAGTAGAAGCATTTGACGAGATACTGGCAAAATATCGGGCATATATGATGTACACAATAAAGCGTGGAGTTTGGCAATGGGTCAACGGAAGCCAGGTAAGTTAATTGAAAAGACTTACAGATTTCGTGTTTAACCGTAGTATTTCAGTAGATGGTAAGATTCGACCGGAACCATCTACTGGAACTAATCACTACTCTTCAAATTAACCAGGAAAATTGGAAAATATAAGCGCGGAGATTAAAATATGAGCAATGTAAACGAGCGAAGGAACATGTTTCGTGGTCCTGTTCTCCTGGGAGAAGGTCTGAAGGTTGTTCCCACTGCGTCATTGACCGGTGATCCTAGAAACTTATCAGCCAGTAATGTATTCAACACAGCCGGAAGTTTGCTGGATACTAATTCCAATGTAGTCATCAACTATGTGACTAGGGCGGCTACTCTCAGCAATATCACTATTGGAGTCAGTGGCACAGATACGGCAATCACGGCAATGCGGGTTTATTCGGCTACTCTGGGATCAGGGTCTATTGCAGCTTCGTCCGTAGTCCAGTCTTCTTTTACAGTCACCGGACTGACTACGGCAGATAAGATTCTAGTGTTTCCCCCATCGTCTGGTATATCTTCCGGTAATGCAGGACCTACTCTACTTGGATTAGCCTATGCCTTTGCTTCAGCAGCCGATACTGCTGCAATTGCCTTTTCTAATCCTTATCCGGCAGCTGTAGTTAGAATAACCGGAGTTTATACAATTCTTGCTATCCGAAGCTAAAATGGATACTTAACGCAAGTAGAATTGTAAAGAGTATCACTTAATAAACACTTGAGGTAAATCATGGCCAATAGAACAGCAGTAGGACAAAACAACAACAGTCCCAGTAACAATCGACCCAACGTAGGAAAGAACACCGGCAACAGACTCATTATGCCGGATCAACCTTCTCCAGGTAGCAAAGTTTATCGAAATGACGGACTTAGAAATGATCTGAATATGGGTGAAGGCTCAGATCCTGAAAATGCTTTCTGTTACGGCGGTAAGTCCAAAAAAAGTTATTAAACCATTAAATTTAAAGAACGAGAAGCTAGGAGAATAAAATTATGCCTGTCAAAAATCCCGCTTGGAGAGAAAACTTTGAGATCGGTCGAGGTGGAGCCAACTTTACGGGTTCCTCTGGTGCCGGTAGAACAGGCTCTGGATCTTCTTGGGTCAGCAATTTACCATTTAAGTCTCCATCTTTAGGTACCGGGAAAACAGCGAGAAAACCTCTTAAGGGAAGACCCAGGGTTAAAAAAGGTTCCAAGCCTTATTAACATCGTCTAAATTTAAAGAATTTTAAAGAACGAGGAGAGTATGCCGACTAAGTACATCAGCTACAGTCAACGTCAGAATCTTCAGGAAACCGTAAAACGATCTGAAAAAGTCTTAAACGATCCGGCTCTAATGAGATCCGTAGAACGTCGAGACCGATTTGTTAAACAGTACAAACAGGACAAAGAGGATCTATCCAAGGTTACTCCGCCTGATGTTACCGACGATAAGGAACGAGTAGTTTTAGTAGATCGTCTCAAGTCTTTAGAGGAAGCTATGGTTGAAGGTCGCCCCGATAAAGGAGTAGAACCTATGCTTTCCAGGCGTGAGATGGAGGAAAATCCTCCCGGTGCAATCGGTCGTCTAACAAGGTTCCATAATGTCTGGAAGAACTGGACTTTGGCCGGAGACAATAAAACCATGGTTCAGTCTTCTAAAGGCTATGGCGCCGAGTTCGAGTGGAAAGATAAACGTAAGATCGTATTCAAAGACCGTGAAGAAAGTGATGCTGATGTCGGTAACTTGGAAATCCTTAGACCTGATGGACCTGACAATGCCAGCCTCAGAGACTATAGGCGCCGTTCTTATGCACCATTCTTGAATCTTAGTTACGAAGAATACGATAAGTTGGAACTAGGACATAAACCAACCGATGTTGAACTGAAAATCCGGGCCATGGAGAAAAAAGACATTGAAACTGAATCTCATCTTGAACCAGACCGATCACCATTTCCTGAAACTAATGGTAAACCTCTCATACTTTCACCGGAATCATCCGTACTGGAATCTTCCGTACTAAAACCTATCACCGGATGTCAGTACCGTAAGCGTGATGGAACTCTGTGCGGCAGAAAACTCCATAAGGATTCCAGGTTCTGTAGTATTCCTACTCATAAGACCTACGTTGTCAAGAAATATAGGAAACGTGCTGATAAGCTTGATTCTGATAACGCTATTTCGGATAATGCCATAGAGAGTAATGCCTAAAGTAGCGATTTGGGGTAGTTTTAGACCCAGCAATCTCAGAATCCGGTGGAACAGTAAGATCCGGGGTTGGTCATAATATAGAGAGGGTTATATAAATGGGAGCTTTAAAAGAAAAGATAATTCAAGTAATCACGGCCAATGTCCCAGTTCAATTCTTTACTACCAGCGGTATAGTTTATTGGGCTAAGATCCAGCCTCATTTTTCCAACACCGGCAGTATCTTCTGGGGCACTGTTTCATCTGCCGAATCTAAACTTTTAACTACGGGAGACGATGGAGACTGGCTACCCCAATGGACGGATGTAAAAACTATCTTCGTCAACAGTGCCGCCGTATCTAATCAAGCTTTATTACTCTATGTTGAAGAGGATAATGTAGTACCCGACTAAATCTATGTTTACCATTGAATACTACTGTGACGGCTGTGGAGTAAAAATCAATCCCGAAGATCGTATAAAATCTTTAAACCATATATCCGAATACTTGAATTCCAACGAAGTTCCCGTATTTAGAGGCAAAATCTTAGAAGTAGAAGGTTCCGTACCCATTATATCTGAAATCTTCTGTCCTATCTGCTTGTTGGGTGCCGATACTTACTGGCAAAACAAACTGGATATGGTAAATGCCTTGGTGGAAGAAATCAACAAACGGCTGGAGCGTCATCGCAAATCATATTTTGAAACCAGGCGAGCCGCACTGAAAAAGGAATCATTCAAAAGGGTAGAAGCTCTTAACTAAAATCGGATCATGAAAGTATCTCAAATCCTGGACAACATTGAACAGCGTCTTCAGAACACAGTAACCCGACGTTCTCCCGTAGATCGAATCAGATTACTTGATCTATTGAACCAAGAACTTAACACTACCTTGACTATGATGTTCTTTGCGCCATTATCTAAGCGTCTCCATCCCATCATGTTAACTGAAGAAGGTAAATCCAATTATCTTCTACCGGATGATTTTCCAGAGAACTTCATCAAAGGCACTAATACCGTCCGAGATGAAGGACGATTCTTGTGTAAATTAGACAGTGGAACTGCCGAATCCGAGATGAGATACTTCAGTCCAGCCAGGTTTTTCTCTAAACACAGAGAGGATGAAGATAACGGCAGACCGACCGACTACACTATCTTTGCTAATCAAGACGGAGGCAAAGAAATCTGGATAGCACCTCCTCCAGATACTAATAGCGAAAGCAACTATACTTTAGCCGGGGTCTATCAACCTACCGTCTGGAACTTGCGCGAAGAGGATGTATTGTCTCCCATTGGAGCACTGGCCGTACTACCTTATTCAGTTCTTCGCTTAGTAGATGGTGCCAATCCTCTGTGGGGCCAAGAATATGAGCGTCACCTAAATTGGGCTGCACTAAGAGCCGCAGAAGGCCAGATGCACCGATTTCAACCTCTCACCTGGGGAAGAAACTTAGACTACTAAACCATGGCCATACAATCTTTATTTTTAACAGTCCAATTAAACGGTCGGACTTTGAACCAGATACCTCAGTCTACCAAGGCAATCGACGAATATGTATGGCATGATCTTACTGTTACAAGTAACCAATCTAATTTATCGATTAACTTCGGTGGTGTAGCAACCGGACAGTCCTTATACTGTGAAGTAACAAACAGTATGACAGTCAGTTTAAATAATACTACCATCGATTTGGCTACTAACGGATTCTTTCTGATCCATCTTACCTCGATGTCTACAGCCACGATCACCAATAATGCCGTTACTACTGTGGCTCAAGTCAGATTCGGTATATTCGGAACCTAGCGGGATCTATGAATTGAAGAATGGCCGTACAACGTTTATCACTTACGAACATTATCGATCTGATCCGGTTTTATATCGCAGAGCCGGATGCCGACGTTTCTCGTCTTAAAAATATCACCGATTCTTCCGGTACAACCGCCACTTTACTTCTAATCATCAATGGTTACGGACAACAGATCAGCACTAGATTAGGAGCATTGGCACGTCAGGAAGGGTTAGACCTTAAATCGGGTAAGGTGTATCCTGATTTCTGGAGAACGTCCGGGTCATTAACCACTAGTAAAAGCTCATCTTCGGCTACATTTCCGTCAGATTACAGCAAATGGATATCCTTCTATGATCGTACCAACAAAAAAGTAATTCATCCGGTTGAAGAGATCAGTAGATGGAGACTAGATGAATACCGTAATTCTCCGGCTGGTCCAACTAAAGCTATTGAAATGTTAGGAGTTAACAGTTCTAGTGTCATAACTTCCACTCTTTGGCCTTCCGTCGAAGATGAAATAACTCCGGATATAGAACTGATTTATTGGAGAGAACCGGCGACTATGACTGGTACATCTCTATCGACTGAATATCCGGATGCTCCACCTGAGTTCCATATGCTCTGGGTCTATGGTGCAGTACTGGAGATCATGCGTCCTGATCATCCTAGTTTCAACAGGTTTCAGCAGAAGGAACAAGAAATGTTGACTGAGATGATGAGGGTATCAAGAGCTATTTAAAGATTTGCCATGAGCAGTACTCCTATCCAAGTTCCTCCGATATCTATATCCGGGCAACCCCATGATCCGGTTATTGTTACCGGCATAAAGGGTCTAAACAATTCTTTATCCGATGAATTCATAGATCCTCAAGAACTGGCTGAAGTTGAAAATTACGAACTGGACATCAATCAATCCGGTGTTCTCATCAAACGTACCGGCATCACGAAAAACTTCACTACTTCACTAACTGAAGCTGTAACATCTATTTATGACGGTATTAACGGTGATTATTTCAGTACTTCGACAATACTATTCACATTAAATGGTACTGAGAGATTGTCCGGTCTATCTTCTACCACCGATCCGGCTTGGACAACTTACACCGATATTACCGGAGCTAAATTCGATATCTTTGCCAATGGTGCCCAAGCTCCTCGTAAAACATCTAACGGCACTACATTTGCTGTTGTAGGCGGTTCTCCTCCGTCATTTACGGATATAGAATCTTACAACAATATGCTCTTCGGTATCACCGGTAACACTCTCAGATGGTCTCAGTTTGGAGAGGACGATATTTGGCCGGCTGCAAATTCTCTTACTTTTGATAATGCTCCTACAGCTCTAAGAGTTTACAAGAATGTTCTTATCCTATTCACCAACAATGAAGTCCGTCATATTCAAGCTTACAGTGAAGTCGATGTGCAGATCACTTACTATTCCACCGATGATGGATGTACTTCTCATAGATCGGTAGTGGTTACACCCTTCGGATTATTCTGGTGGAGCAAGAATGGTCTGGTCATGTCTCAAGATGCTCAGACCATGATCTATCCTGTCAAGAATAAGATACCATCCACTCTAAACAATCTTAACTTCAACAGATTTAGCTTAATCCATGGCTTATGGAATGTATTGGAAGACAGATTAGAGTATTTCGTATTCAATCTTGGTTCAACCACTATAGACAAAAAGATTTATTTCTATCCCCGTCGAGAAGAAGCACTATTCATCGGTACCGGGGATGGTGTAAAAATGGGGGCTTCAGCCGTAGTCCTGGAAAGCGGAAAACCTAACGTCTATGTAGGATCAGCGGCAACCGGAAAATTTGTTTACAAACAAACCGGAGATACCGATGACGGAATCTCAGTGACATCGACACTGACCACTAAACGTATTGCTCCGGTTAACAGCAATGCTCTTAAACTATTAAGAAGATTGACGGTCAGATCCTATATAGCCGGTAATGTCATATCCCAGTATAAAATTATGTTGGATGACCTCACAGATCCTGCCAAAACCTGGGATTTAAGTTATGCTTCTTTAAAAGGTTCTTCCGGTTTTCTTCTGGATACGGATATATTAGACAGTAAAACACTGACAGAAGGTGTTCAAATTCCCAAGGATACGGTTATATCTTTGGCTGTAAGATATCGTAAAATAAGACATAAAATCGTCGATTCCAGTTCCTATAGAAATAGGTTCATAGGAATTGTCACTGAAGGTCTGGTTCTAACTACCTGAATACTTTTTTCATGAGACTATGAGATCCATATCAAGACCCGTACCTACATTAGAGGATCAAACCTTCAAAAAAGAAGTATTCAGACTATGGCCCTTAATTACGTCCAGGGTGATTGCCAGCTCTATATCAGTACTATCCGGAGAGACTCTGATCTTAGTCAGTGCTACGACTAACCTGAGCATGAATTTGCCGGTCTCTACTCAGAACAACGGAGCTATCTATGTTATCCAGAAACTAGACTCTACCAGTAATACAGTTCTTGTTTCTCAATTAGGTAGTGAGAATATAGATGGAGTTAGCAACTATAGCATTATTTCTCAAAGTGGGACAGCCTGTTTTCTGGCTGAAGGGTCTACAACTGGGCGCTGGGTTAAATTATGGATACGTTGAGTAAAAATACTCATACTATTTATCAATTGAGTAAAAACCTTATACTGGTATACACTTAAACTATGCTGGACAAGAAACATTGGATGATCAAGCGAATGCTCAACCCAATCGGTAAGTTAATCGACGATCTCAACTATTTGAATTTCAGACGCTATATGATCCTAGCTTTATCGGAAAAAGACGGTAAAACCTTTGTTTGTGTTCATGAAGACTGTTTAGATAAGTTCAAGAATATCGAGTTTTTCTCTATTCCAGGCATAGATCACAATATCATTACCGTCAAAAACAAGAAACAGGCCAAGGATTATGGTGCCGATGCTATTATCTGTGGCTGCCCCAAGAAAGAACTTCCCCATTGTTTTGGAATGTTTATATAGGAGAGTAAATTACCAAATGTCAGACATAGAAATAGATACCGAAGCTTATTTTGAGGATAGGGCGGAGAAAGTATTTTTCAGGATACTGGTATACACTTAAACTATGATAGGAGAGTAAATTACCGAATGTCAGACATAGAAATAGATAATGACATCATTGAATTGTCCAAGCAAGAATCTTTGGACCTTAATACGGCTTATTCCACTTATCTAATGTCCAAAGCTGATTTTGAGGATATGGTAGAGAAGGTATTTCTCAGATATTCAATCAATAAGTCCGATTACAATATCGACATTAGAAACGGTAGACTAGTGAAAAACAAAGATGGCAAACCGAGTTAAAACTTGGGTTGCGGAAATCCTGACCGCAGCTGATCTGAATGCAGAATTCGATAATGTTTATACCGGAACTATAGATAGGACTGCCGGAAGATGGGGTAACAACAGTGCAATCCCTGTGACCTTTGGATCTGCTCAGAATGTATCTCTAACTTGGAATACTACACAGACTCAACCTTCTCTAGTATTAGGATTGTCCGGTGCTTTTACATTCCTAATTATGGACGAAGC
>ERZ1292625.3733-Hain-H41-01um-R1-3733-length-11996-cov-8_pt1 | contig 11996 bp, 9 predicted proteins | sample MGYA00564400_ERZ1292625 | MGnify/ENA primary metagenome ERZ1292625 (study PRJEB36523, sample SAMEA6512639) | groundwater metagenome | collected 2019-01-08 | study: AquaDiva: Metagenomics assemblies of 32 groundwater samples
ACGCAAAAAATTGATAAAGATGACGATATTTTAGGATTCTTTCATGGCTGGGTGGAGAAGTTGGCGCAATATTGCGAATCTATAATAGTGATTTGTCTTGAAAGGGGCGCGTATAATTTGCCGATAAATGTAAGAGTCTTATCATTAGGAAAAGAAGAAGAGCATTCTAGAATTAAATATCTGATGAATTTTTATAATTTTATCTGGACCGAGAGGAAAAATTACGATACAGTTTTTGTGCATATGAATCCGGAATACATTGTACTGGGGGGATTGTTATGGAAGATTTTTGGTAAGAAAATATTTTTATGGTATAACCATAAAAAGGGGGGAGTAAAAACAAGAATTGCCGGCAGATTATCCAAAAAAATATTTTACACATCAGATTTCTCGTTTTTCGCAAAATCTAAAAAATCACGAATAATGCCAGCGGGAATTGATACGGATAAGTTTAGATTTAGCAACGAGCAACGAGCAACGAGTAACGCGATTTTATCCCTGGGCAGGATTTCGCCGGTAAAACATATTGATATATTAATTGATGCATTGAAAATTCTTGATGGAAGAAACATTAGTTTTATTGCCAATATATATGGCGACCCTACAGAAAAAGATATTGATTATTATAATAAAATAAAGGAGATGGCAAGTGATTTGGAAAAAAAGGGCAAGATTATTTTTTATAAAAGTGTGCCCAACTACGAGACTCCAGTTATCTATAACCAAAATGAAATTTTTGTAAATTTGACTCCTACGGGCAGTTTTGACAAGACAATTTTAGAAGCAATGGCCTGTGGATGTATACCTATTGTCTGCAATAAATCATTTGAAAAAATATTCAATCATGAACTTTCCTCCACGCTGATTTTTAAAGAATCTGATCCTAAAGATTTATCTGAAAAAATCTTATATCTTTTTAATCTGTATGAAGAAAAGAAGAATGAAATAAGAAGGATTTTGTGGGACGTGGCTGTAAGAGGCCATAATCTAGATAAGCTTGTTAAAAGGCTTGTAGATGCTATAAATTGAATAATTATAATGAATATTATTTATATAGCCAATGCCAGATTTCCTAATGAAAAGGCGCATGGTATACAATTTGCTAAAACATGTGAATCTTTTTCTAAACTTGGTGTAAATTTGGAATTAGTTCTTCCAAAAAGGAAGACAAAAATAAAGGAAGATCCTTTTAGTTATTATGATATTAAAAATAAATTTAAATATAAAAAAATTTGGGCTCCTAATTTTTTTCCGAAAACATCGCTTGATTTTCTTTTGTCGTCTTTTATTTTTGGCATAAGATCTTTTTTTTATATATTAAGGAAAAAAGACAGTATAATTTATTCCATAGATCTTGACCCCGTGTCATTTTTTCTTTTTTCATTTTTAAAGCAGCCTTATTTTTTTGAGATGCATGGACCAAAAAAGAATAATTTTTTAAATCGCCGGCTTTTTAAAAAAATCAAAGGAATTATTGCTATAAACGAAGCAGTAAAAAATGATTTAATAAAAAATTTTCCTTATCTGAAGGATAAAATAATAATTTGTTCAAACGGTCTGGATATACTGGATCTAAAGGAAAATTGCGGGAAAGAAGAGGCAAGAAAAAATCTCGGTATAGGTTTTGATAAAAAGGTAGTTGTGTACACAGGCAGTTTTCAGGGTTGGAAAGGGATAGAAACGATTATTGAGGCGGCCAAGCGGTTAAAGGAAGTTTTGTTTTATTTTGTTGGCGGAAGAAAAAAGGGCGATTTTCCAGAAAACATATATTTTATGGGGATGAGGAATTTTAAAGAAATGCCTTTATGGCGCGCCGTGGCAGATGTTCTTATTGTTACGGGCACAAAAAACGATGATTATTCTTTTTTTTACACTTCGCCCATGAAATTGTTTGAATACATGGGAGCAAGGAGGCCGATTATCGCCAGTCGTACTCCAGCCATAGAACAAGTGGTGTCTGACAAAGAAGTTTTTTTCCATGAGGCGGATAATCCCCAAGATTTGGCTAACAAAATTAAGTTTGTTTTTGAAAATAAAGAAGAGGTTAACAAAAAAATAGAATCAGCATATATAAAAGCGGGTGAATATACTTGGGAAAATAGAGCAAAAAAGATATTAAAATTTATAAAAGAAAAAATATGACTATAGGAATAATTTTACATCCATACGGAGAAGATAAGCCGGGCGGATTGGCCAGGACGATTTTTGAATGGACAAAAGCGATGCTGGAAATTGATACCGTGAATGAATATATAATTTTTTTGAAAGATAAACCAAAGGTGCTACCAGAATTACCGGGGAAAAACTGGAGGATTGAAGTGTTGAGTGGAGGATTGTTTTGGAAAGAAAGGATTAAAAAATCTGAGGCGGATGTTCACATTTTTCAAACTCCTGTCTTGCCGTTTTTTGGCAGGCCAAAAAATTCCGTCATAATCACTCAGGATTATCCTTATAAATATATTAAGTCGAAAAACATCAAGGAATGGGCGAAATATAAGATAATATATTTTTACCATAAACTCTCACTTAAACGGTCAGATATGATAATTGCAGTATCAGAATCATCTAAAGAAGATACAATAAAATTTTTTAAAATACCTGAAGGGAAAATAAAAGTAGTTTATATGGGGTATAAAAAAATATGTGCTGTATCTGAATCAGAAATTTCATTACCTAAAAATTTTTTTCTTTTTGTCGGAGTTATAAAAGAGAGGAAAAATTTTTTCAATATAGTAAAAGCATTTGAGCTATTTAAAAAAGAAAATCCTGAGAGTAATTATAAATTAGCAGCTGCAGGTAAAACAGGGAATGATTATTATAAGGCAGTAAAAAAATATATAGATGACAATAATTTAAGTAAAGAAATAATATTTCTTGAATATCTTAATGACAGCCAGTTGAGTTATTTATATAAGCGGGCGACAATCCTTGTTTTTCCGAGTATTGTTGAGGGTTTCGGGTTTCCTGTTCTTGAGGCAATGAGTTGCGGTATTCCGGTTATAACAACAAAGTATCAAGGTCCTTCAGAAATAGTAAAAGATGCTGGTATTTTGGTTGACCCGAATGATATCTTGGAAATATCGCAAGCCATGAGCAAGTTAACTAAAGATGAAAGTGTAAGAAATGATTTTATAAAAAAAGGGTATGAGAAAGCAAGACAATTTTCTTGGCAGAAAAGTGCGGAAAGTCTTTTGAGAGAATTACACGGTTTAATTGACTTTAAATAGATAAAATGCAATTATTATTAAAATCAGAACATTAAAATAATTAAGGAGATAAATATGCTAAAAAAGAAATTTGTTTTATGGATAACTGGACTTCCTGCTTCTGGAAAGACCACATTGGCTAAGGCATTAAAAAATGTGTTAGATAGTAAATTTGATAAGATATATCACCTTGATGGAGATGAAGTTAGGGTAAAATCAAAAAAATCACTAGGTTTTACCAAACAAGATAGAGATAAAAATATTAGTCTAGCAATTGATCTTGCTAAAAAATATCAAGACAAAGGATATCTAGTCATAGCCAGTTTTATTAGTCCTTATAAATATCATAGAGAATGGGGAAGGGATTCTTTAAAAAATTTTATAGAAATATTTACTGATTCCCCTATTGAAATCTGCGAATTAAGAGATCCAAAAGGCTTGTATAAAAAAGCCAGAACAGGAGAAGTAGCATTTTTTACGGGAATAACTGATCGTTATGATGTTCCCAAAAATTCTGATATTCATCTTGAAACTCATAAAGAATCTGTTGATGATTGCGTCAATAAAGTAATAAAATATCTCTCGGATAATGATTTTATTTAAAAGCCCTTAAGTTGCCAATGAAGGGCTTTTTTGTTATAGTTTAAAATTATTTATGGTTCAACTCGAAGAAAAACATTCTTTTCTGAAGTCGTACATTAAAGGCGAGGCCTTTTTTGGTTTTTGGAATATTATAAACAAGGGGATCACTGCAATAAATATTTTCCTTGTCATAACTTATCTTGATGTTTATAAATATGGCGTTTATCTTCTTATAATGTCTTTTTATACTTTAGTAGCCGATATTTTTCTAGCGCCATTGCAGGAAACAATATTTAATGATATCTCTCGCTATGTTGCTAATAAAAGAGAATCATCAGCAAAAAAATTATATCTTGAAAATTTTACCATTAGAATGACCTTGGCCTTTCTGTCGTGCATCTTTGTTTTTTGGGGAGCTAAAATAGTCGCGGGTTATTATGGATATGATATAGCAGGTTCGTTCCGTATTCTCTCTGTGCTTTTTATCATAGATGCTTTTTATACATCAATGAGGATGTTTTTGCAACTAAAAAAGCGTTTCGACATTATTTCTTTCAGGCCAGTCCTTCATAAGATATTTAGATTTATTTTTCTAATTTCTTTTATATATTTTTTCGAATTAGGTATAAAAGAAGCCCTAATTTCCCATATCTTTGCTTCTTTAATTGTTGTAATTATTTTTTTACCCACGTTTTTGAAAGAATACAGACCGTGGCGTAAAATCAAAACAGAATCTGGAAGGATATTATTGAAAATTATTAGAACTCACGGTAAATGGCCCGTTTTCAGCACGATTTTAAGTAGTCTGACAAGCAATATTCGCCCTTGGCTTATTAAGATTTTTGTAAACACAGAAGCGGTTGCTATCTTCAGTGTGGCCCAGAGTTTTTTTGAGGCGATAAAAACTTTTATACCAAATTCCACTCTTTCTACGCTTATTCCTTTTGAGATAAATGATAAAAAGAGAGCGGGCGATATTTTAGTGCGGGGAACAAAATATCTTGCAATCCTTGGTTTGGTTTTTGCATCGCTAGGATTATTAATTGCGTCTCCTATTGCTTCTTTTGCGTTCCCTCAGTATAAATCTTCAATTCCATTATTCCAATTATTTCTTTTAGTCCTGCCCTTTGCAAGTTTCCGTATGATGGCCGTTACATTCTTAGTTGCCTTAAGGAGGCAGAAATTTCTCTTTTTTACAAGTTCCATAGAGATTCCGATAGCATTTCTGTCTTCAGTGGTTCTTCTTTATTTATTCGGGGTATGGGGTATGGTTTTACAGCGTATCTTTATTACCTTGGTTATGGGAGGCTTGACGTATACGTATTTATTGAAACAAGAATATAGCGATTATCACTGGGAAAATTTATTTACTTTTGACCATGAAGATAAAATTTTTATAAAAAAGATTTGGGGTCATTGTTTAAATCTATATAAAAGGAAGATTTCTTAAATTTATGATTAAAAAAATTATTCTAATTTATCCGCCGTTTCCGATGAATGAGCGCTACGGTAAGGGATTAGAGCAGATAGGCACATGCTTGCCATCATTAGGCCTTCTTTCTTTGGGCGCTATTTTAGAAAGAAATAATTACGAAGTAAAAATTTATGACTCAGATCTCTTAGATAGCACGGTTGGGCAACTTATAAATTTCATAAAAAATTATAATCCTGATTTTGTTGGGATTTATTGCAATACTTCAAATCATCATAGAGTTGTTGATTACGCTGATAATATAAGAAGAATCAGCAATGCTCCTATTTGCTTAGGGGGGCCTCATCCGATAATAGAGCCAGATAAAGTTTTAACGAGCCCATTTATTGATTTAGTGGTGATGGGAGAAGGAGAGTCAACTATTATAGAGTTATTGAGCGCTTTATCACACAAAAAAGATCTAAAAGGCATAAAAGGCGTGGCTTTTAAAGATAACAGTGGAAATATTATAATTAATGAAAAAAGAGAATTAATAAAGGACTTAGATTCACTGCCAATGCCTGCTAGGCATTTAGTTCCTATAGAAAAATATAGGCCCTCACCGCATCATTATAAAGAATTGCCTATGACTACAATGGTAGTAAGTCGGGGGTGCCCTTTCGGTTGCCTTTATTGCGCCAGCAGAAATGTATGGGGAAGGAATTACAGGACGCGTTCAGTGGATAAGGTGATAGATGAAATAAAGTTTTTAATTAAGACGTATGGAATAAAAAATATAAATTTTTGGGATGATCTCTGGGGTTTTAAGAGAGAATGGACCGAAGAGTTTTGCAGGAGAATAATAGATGAGAAAATTAAAATTAGTTGGTCTTGCGAGAGGCGTATTGATACGGTTGATTTTGACATATTAAGATTGATGAAAAAAGCAGGATGTTATTCAATTTTTTATGGGATTGAAAGTCTTGACCAAAACTGTCTAGACGCGATAAATAAAGGTATAAAGGTTGAGCAAGCAATCAATGTGATTATAATGACAAAAAAGGCAGGAATTGAGGTAAGAGCAAATTTTATTCTTGGTTTGCCTGGAGAGACACCAGAAAAAGCAAGGGTTACAGTAAAAAAAGCTTGTAAATTAAATCCTGATTATATAAAATTTAATATCTTAACTCCTTATCCTGGCACCGAACTTTATAAACAAATAAGATCTGGAAAATGGGGATTATTTAATGAAGATCGGAATAGATCAACAGGATATTTTGCCACTTTTTTACCATATGGTTATAAAAGTTTTGAGGAATTAGAAAAAGTTAGAAGATATGCGTTCAGAAAATTTCATTTGAGGCCAAGATATATTTTGTCTAAAATATTAAAGATAAGAAATTTAAAAGATATAAAAAAATATTACGATGGTTTCAGGGCTGTCGTAAAAATATAAACATGAAAATATTTATAACAGGCAGTACTGGTTTGGTTGGGAGAGATGTGATTCCCGTTTTAGCTAAGAAACACAATCTTTTTCTTTTAATAAGAAATCCAGACAAAAAGAAAATTTTCAATAATCTGCAAAATATAAATTTTATAGAAGACGATTTGGAAAACACCGATAAATTTAAAGAAATATTGAAAAATTGCGAGGTAATACTGCATATTTCTGGAACCGTCGACCCAAAGAAAAGCATGAGAATAAATTGTGAGTTAACAAGGAATCTGGTCGCGGCCTGCGATAAGAAACAAAAATTTATTTATGTCAGTTCTTTTAACGCTGGCTTTAAAAACCCCGGCAAATACGCGCTTTCAAAAAAAATGGCGGAGGGAATAATACAGAAATCAGGATTAGAATATTTAATATTTCGCCCCACGCTTATGTATAATAGGAGAGGAAATTTTTATATAGCCAAACTTATTAAACAGATAATAAAATTTCCTTTCGCTGTTCAGCCAGGAGACGGGAGTTATTTATTGCAGCCTTTGTTGACAGATGATTTTGCCAAGATAGTTTTGGCAGGATTGGAAAAGATAAACAATAGAATAATTTCTGTTGCCGGTAAGGAAGCCGTAACAATCAGAGAATTGATAAATATGATTATGGCGCGAACAAAAATCAAGCCCGTTGTCGTTTTGCCCTTATGGTTGTTAAAGATTGTCGGCGGATTTGTCGGATTGAACAGGGAAAAAGTAAACGAGATATCAGAAGACAAAACTATGAATGTTAAAGATATTGAAAACGAATTTCATATAGAGTTGTGTTCCATAAAAAACATGCTTCCTAAAATTATTGATTATGTTAAAACAACTTAAAAGGCAATATCACAATATCTTCAAAATCGGCGCAGTTTCTTTTTGGCCGTTATTTTTTAATTCAATTCTGTTTCCATTCCGTTGGCGATTTAATTTGAATACTAGGCCGATTAATATAGTCTGGGATATAACATACAGATGCAATTTAAATTGTAAATATTGCTTGTTTGCGAAAAATAAATTGCATACGATTCAAAATGAATTGTCGTCGGAAAAAATAAAGGATTTTGTAGAAAAAATAGCGAGATATAAGCCAAGCTTTTTTTTGACTGGCGGAGAACCTTTATTGAGGCAAGATTTGGAAGAGATAATATCAACTATCAGATTTTATAAAATGAAAGTGGGAATAAATACCAATACGACATTATTGACAAAAGAAAGGTTGTTAAAATTAGATAAAGCGGGCTTGAATTATATGATTATTTCTTTGGATATGAACGAGAATGTCACAGATGATTTCAGGGGTTTGGGTGTCTATAAAAAAGCCTTTGAGGCGATAAAAATGTTAAAGGAGATAAAATCAAAAATAAAGATAGTTGTTAACTGCGTAATAAATGAATCCAATTATCAATATCTTGATAATTTTTTGGATTTTATTGAAAATTTGAGTATTGATGCTCTGAAATTATCATATGTATATTTTAATACGAAAGGTGAAGCCGATGATCATCAAAAAGAATGTGAAAGGCGTCTTAATGAAAAAATTATTCCCGATTGCTATGAAAAAGAAGTTTCTGATTATGGCAGTGAAATTGCGGAAAAAATAAAGTCAGTAATGCCCAAAATTGACAAAATGAAAACTCCTGTTTCTTTTAATCCTAATTTAAATGAGAAAGAAATTATTAGCTGGTTCGATAGTTCAAAGATATTAAAGAGAAAATGTCTTTATATCTTCAACGTGGTGAGATTTTCTCCAAATGGCGATATTTACCCATGTCATTTTATTAACAAGCCCGTGGGAAATATAATGGAAGGTGAATTTATTGATATATATAATAATGAGTTTTACAAAAAATTAAGAAGAGAATTAAAAAAATCGCTCTTTCCGGGTTGCGTTAGGTGCAACAAGCTTTGATTAATTTTACAGGAGAGGCTTTTTAATCCAGCAATAAAGATAGATAAAAAATGGGCTTAAATAATTAATTAATATCAGTAAGGAAAAAAGAATGATTGTTTCTTTGGCAAGGCCGAAGGGTGTTAATAAAAAAATTAAAACAGCTTCTCTTGTTCCTATACCCATGATTGATATTGGCAAAAGGCTAATTAATATTACTAAGGTTGATGAGAATGATAAGTAAAAAAAACTGATAAAATGATGGATATTAATGCTTATTGCAATAAAATAAATAATCAGAAAATATATAATCCATTGCGTAATAGTCAACAAAAAAATATATGATGTATCTTTTAATTTGAATTTTTTTAAATCCGTTGATATCTCAAGAATAAGATTATAGAATGCGACTTTGTTTTTAAGATAGAAAAAAATTATTATTATCAGCAATACTAGGATTATTAATCCCAACCATTTAGATAGAGTGTAATAATTGAAGATAGGATAAGATACTAAAGGCAGAAAAAAAAGAGTAATTATACCGAAGATAAAAATAAAGAGCAGGTCAAAAAATTTGTCCAAAAAGTTGCCTAAAAAGGCCCTGCTAAAAGAATAATTGTCTTTTTTCAGATATATAATTTTACTAAAATCGCCTAATTTTCCGGGAGTTGCAAGGCCTAGGAGTGAACTTGATCCATACATCAAAAAAGAATTTTTAGTTGAATAAAAAATTTTTTGCGTATCCATTATTTTTTTCCAGCGATATGATTTGAAAAATATATTAGGAAAATTTAATATTATTGCCAGTAAAAAATATGAGATACTGATTCCAGATAAAGAATTTTTAAGATGATTAAAATCTATATCTTTAATAATCCAGATAAAGATAAATAAGCCGATGAGGAAATATCCTTTCTTGAGGAATTTATTCATTCTTGATTATTTCTTTTATATCGTAGGTTCTGTCTTTTGTTGTAGCATAGTAATTTTTTGAGAGAATATCTGCCAATAAGCCAGAGACGAAAAACTGGATTCCCATTAAAAATCCAAACATTGATAAATCTGTCAATGCAGTATTGGAAAGATCTTGGCCAAAGAAGATTTTTTCATAAATAGCCAATCCGCCGGCTAGTATTGAGATTATAATTAGGAATAAACCGAATCCCCCGAATAAATGAAGCGGCCTGTTCGCGTATTTTTTCCAAAACCAGACAGACAAGAGGTCTAATACGCCTTTTATGCCTCTGGTCCAGTTATACTTAGTTTTTCCTGTGGTTCTCGGCCTGTGATTAACTTCTATTTCTCCTATTTTAAAACCTTTTATTTTAAGAAGCGCCGGTATAAAGCGGTGCATTTCTCCGGCCAATTCAATATTTTCAAAGCATTCTTTCTTGTAAACTTTCAAAGTGCAGCCACTATCATGTATGCCGTCGTTTATAAGAAATTTTCTTAGCGTTGCGGCGCATAAAGAGGAAAGTTTTTTTAAAAGCGGGTCTCTCCGGTTTTTTCTCCAGCCGGACACGGCGTCCAAATTTTCTTTTTCCAGTTTTTCAAGCAATTTTGGGATGTCAGTTGGGTCGTTTTGTCCGTCGCCGTCCATTGTTATTATGTATTCGCCTTGAGATTCTTTTATTCCAGCGTTTAGCGCAGATGTCTGGCCGAAATTTTTCCTGAACCTTATTATTTTTATAGGAGAAAGGGATTTTAAAATTTCTGGAGTTTTATCTGTTGAGCCGTCATCAATGAATATTATTTCATAAGCATAATTCATTTTAACCATCATATTTTTGATTTCTTTATGGAGGTGTGCCACTGAATTTTCTTCATTATAGACCGGAATTACAATTGAGATTTTTTTATTCATATTTTTATTTTCTTCTGTATATATTCATAATACCATCAGCCACGGTGTATTTTCTAGGATACACATTTTCTATGCTTCCTGCAAATTCATATTTTTCGTTAAGTATTTTTTCAAATGTTTCAATCCTGCCTTCTCCGTCCTGGAAAGCGGTGCTGTTTTTCAGGTCGTCTTTTTGGAATACTACTATGGTAGCCTCATTTTTAAGCCATTTCAGCAATATATCAAAATTATAAAATTTATATCTCTTTAATATTTCTGAATCATCTATATTATAATAAATTATATCAGTATTTATTAACGGAGGAAATTCATATCTTTCAGCCATAAGGGCGTGATGCGGCATGCCTATAACGAGCATTTTATCTTCAGGAGATGTAAGGGATTTTAAGTATTCTCCGCCTTGTTTTACTCGGTTAAGGTCAGTGTCTTTATAATCAAAATGGTTGAAAAATATTATATCAGGGCCGGATAATCCCGTTGATATGGTGGAAAATAATACAATTATAATTAAAAAAATACTGACAGGAAATTTTACTGACTCCCATACATTTTTTTCTTCAAGGTGTTTGTATATTAAATTTATTGTGCCACTCACTGATATTATTAAAAACGGAGCAAGATAAAAAGAGTGGGCAAGGCTTACATTTTCATTCGGTATTATAAAGTAGGAAAAAAATAAAATAAGAGTTAGAGAAAAATTAAAAACAAGAATACTGTTTTGACTAAAAAATCTTTTCATTTTCTCTTTATCAAGTATAAATAAGGAAAGAATAGCAGTAAAAAATATTACCCATAAATGAAAGAATTTTATAAATATTTTTATTAAAAATTTGAAATGGTTGCCGTTAAAAATTTGTGACAGAAAACCGCTTCCGGAATTTTCACTGAATATCTTAAAATAATCTATAGGTATGAGTTTTGTCAATGGTCCAAACATTATCAAAAACCAGATAAGCGCGTATTTGGCATCTGAAAAGAAATAGGGTATTAATGAGGCAGAAAAAATGATTAAAAATATTAGAATGGAAAAAAGAAGCCGTTTCCAGTTTCTCCATTTAAGGTATATAAAAATCCATAATAGAATAAGAATCGGGATTATCTGGTATCTTGTTATAACAGATAGAGCCATTGATATTGAGGAAAAAATAATCTTCTTTTTATCGCTTATTTTTGCATCAATAAACCAGATTGAAAGCAGGGAAAAAAATATCACCCAAGAATAATTTTTTGCAGAAGAATAATATCCTGTTAAATATGGATGAAACACAAGCAACGATATTGCAAGCAGGCCTGTCCAGCGATTGCCGATTCTTTTGCAGATTTTGTATAAGAGAATCAGCGCTCCGGTGAGAAATAAAGATGATAAAATTCTTGCCCCTAATATTGTCGGACCGAATAATTTTTGAAGAAAGACTTGGATGTAAAATGCGAAAGATGGATACTTGTTTCTGAAATCTTTAAACGGATGAGCGAGATTATCTGATGTGAGCCATGCCTTATATGTAAATTCTCCCTCGTCAAACCATGTATTTAGGAAAATTATGTAATATACTGTTTCTA
>ERZ1292625.3735-Hain-H41-01um-R1-3735-length-11985-cov-4_pt1 | contig 11985 bp, 19 predicted proteins | sample MGYA00564400_ERZ1292625 | MGnify/ENA primary metagenome ERZ1292625 (study PRJEB36523, sample SAMEA6512639) | groundwater metagenome | collected 2019-01-08 | study: AquaDiva: Metagenomics assemblies of 32 groundwater samples
GTTGTCGTTTCGCAACAGGAATTCTTGCAGAGAGATACCGCGGGAGATCAGTTGGGTAAATGTGATCTGGCTCTTCTCGGCGGTCCGAACGAGATCCCGGTACTGATTCTCGGTCATCAAAAGTGTGAGTTCCATCCTTTTACTCATGAGTCGGCTTTCTTAACTCGGTGCATGATGGCGGCAATTCGTACCCGTACTTTCGTAATCGCTCTGCCACAACTGGTGGGATGTTGTGGAGTGTGAGTGGATCAGGTTTCAGTTCCCAAGTGATCATTTCGGCGAGACCGACCTTCTCAACGAAACACTGCGGGCAAATAATCCCGCTCGGGATCTCACCTTCGATGTCGGCAGAATTCCACAATGGGGAGTCGACAAACCACGAGATGTTCGGTCTCCCGCAACGATGGCAGTAATCCTCAGGGTGGAAGTCCACCCACCCCTTCTTGCGTTGTTCGATGATGTCATCGGGAGTCACCTGATCTGCTCCTTTGGGTCCCCCATCGTTCAACGGCGGGAACAACGCGTAGACACGCTCCGTCTTGTCCTCGGGCACGATGAGGATGTCTCGGTGGTCTACCAACGTGATCCGTCCTGGCAGCCGACCATGCCCGCAGCACGAGGCGACCGTCGTCATCCCGACTTCATTCAGCGCGACGACAAGCGGGGCGATACACCGGTCGACATCCTTCGTCTTCACAGTGTCGACCCCTTCCCATGCGAGCCAGCCGGGCACGAGCAGTTCGACGGGGACGGTGTCGTTGCGTTCACACATTCTTCAACTGCTCCCTCAACTCGTCCCGGCGTAGGGTCAGTTCATTGATGACGGTCGGCGACTTGATCGCACTTGCACGTTCGTCGAGCCAGTCGGCGACCTCAGCCAACACAGCATCGACAACAGCCAGCGCCTCTGTCGAGATGTCCGACAAGTCCTCGGCAGCGATAATCCGCTTGGCAAGTTCGGCGAGCGTCTCGGTCGTCACTTTGGGTCCCCCATCGTTCAACGGCGGGGGTCCCCCGAACGTGCGCTTCGTAACCGACTCAACAGTCATCCGCACGATCTCGTACTCGCCAGGGTCAACGTCCTCGTCGTCATCGAACGGCCAGTCGGCAGCACCGGAACACCCGACCCACTGATAGTCGCCGATCAAGTCCCCATCAGCGCGACGGACCGCGTAGAACGACTCGGGTTCAGTGGGCACCTCACCAGTGAGCCGCTTGCTGTCCTGCATCAACGTCTCGACCGGCTGCACCCAATACCCGAGCCTCGCCATCCGCGGCTCGCGCCGAGCATCAGCGACCTCGGCGATATGCGCGACCTTCGCGACGTCATCCGGCTCGACATTGAAGTACCAGCCTTCGGGGTCGTCACGGTCGTCGTGCGCGCCGAGATGCGTCGCGTTCCCGTCGTCGTCGAACGCGACGAATAGTGCGATGCCGAGCGGGTGGAAGAACTGCCGGTTCGCTTCGAGCAGATAGCCCTCGTCGCGAAAATCGTCAAGATCCATCTCTTTCATCACATTCTCCTTCTAGCTGACGTTGTAGGTGGTTTTCTGCTTGAGGAGTAGTTCAGCGAGCCGTTCCGGGGTCATGTGGGACTACAACCCCCTGCCGTGAAGCAGTATTCCGGGTAGTAGTATTTCCCCCATGAGACGAGCAGGACGAAGCCCGAAACGGGCTGATGGCGAAGCTCCCGTGACGATCACGATCCGGATCGACCCCTCCGTGAAGAACGCACTGATCGATCAGGCGGACGCATATGACCTCAGCATCGGCGAGTACATCTCGACCATCATCCGACGAGAGACGTCCGAAGTCGTTGGGGTATAGCACTTCAGATGAAGTAGTTCTGTACGTCAGGATCCCAGGGTCGCTCAAGAACCGGATCGTGAACCACGTGCGGTCGCTCGACACCTCTCTCGCTCACTGGGTTGCCGTCACTCTCGATCGCGCCGTCCGCGAGGGGCGCGGACTACCCGAACCCCCGCGGTCCGAGTACCCACTCCCCTCACAGATCGACGTCCTCCGCTCCTACCTGACCGAAGAGCCACTCATCATGCCCTGCGGGCGTGTCGGTAGCTGTTCGGGGTACGAGGGGAAAACTTCCCGGATGGGTGACGGGTCGTACTGTGATGAGTGCGGCATTCGCGTGGGTTAGAACAACTCCGCGACGTGTTGCTCCTTGAGTTTGGCAAGACGAATTCGCTCCGGATCCAGGAGATCGAGCAGGTAGTCGCGATCGTCCTGCGTGGGGTAGAGCATGACGTCGGTGATACAGGGATCGAAATCGTCGACATCGAGTCTTTGGTACTCGGCAATCTCATTCTCAAGGAATTTCAGGAACCGTTCGACGGGATCAGAGAAATCCATGATCCGTCGGTAGAACCAGGGCAAGCGATCGTACTGGCACACGCCTCCTCAAAAGAGGCGCAATACTCGGCGAACAGATCTTCGATCCTGTATTCGAGACTGCGGGTTTCGACGTCGACCTCAATTCTCACGACCCGACCTTCTGTCCATCGTCCCAGGTGAACTCTCCGTGCTCGCCGACCGGAAGATGCTTGCGACAATGGACGCAGTAGGTGGCCCCATAGAACTTGGGTTGCCTGGCGTACGTCTCGGCGATGGAGAGCCCCATTGTGGTAGCTCCGCCACACTTGTCGTGGACGTAGGTCAACCGCACGGGTCGCACGAACCCCTTGGCTCGTTCCTCATCGCTGAGCACGAGATAGACGTCAGCTTGATCGACGGGCTCCGAGTCGGTTCCACGGGTGAGCCTTGGATCGGTCGGATCGTTGGTGACACCCACGAGTCTCAGTCTTCCAGTTCGAACTCGTAGGTGATGTCATCGATCGAAATTCGGAGGTCGGAATCGTAAGAACCGACAACCGCGACCGTCGACATCACGTACCCCTCCCAGTACTGACCGAATGCCTTACCGTTGTCGTCGAGACAAAGCGTCCAGGTGCCGGTCGAGGAGCCCACGTACACGCCAGTGGGTTCACCCTGATCGGTTTCGTAGAGCACTCGCGACTCGTCATTGGGAATGTCGACCAGTTGCTTCGTAGACGAGAGTTGGTCGGTCGAAGCAACGGGAGCACCGATCGAAGGGCACCACGCGACCATCCCGATTCCTTCGAGGAAGAACGCCGTTGTGGAGGTCGCTCCGGTCGCCTTGATGGTCTCGACGTCGATCAATGTCTGGCGATGCTGGGAGTAGTCGAACGAAGGGGTGGGCTGGGACTTCTGAAGTCGCTCGAAGGACTTCGCGACTGCCCCTTGCTCGCGTAGGGCGGTCTTGCCACCGTCACGGGTGGCTTCATCGTTCTTCGTCATGTCGCATCCGGCAAGGACAACAACGCTGACGATTGCCAAAACGAGAAGAGTTTTTCTCACGCCGCACACTCCAGTTCGTAGAAGAGGTCGATGTCGGAGGTCCGGTAGGTGTCGCTGAGCTTGACGATCAGGCGACACGCCTTGTTCCGAAGGGCTCCGCGGGCTGCGGAATTGGATGGATCGATGATCTCGAAGTCGGCGATGGTCTTGGACACTTCGTCCTGCCATGCCTGCTGGGTGCCGAGATTCCGGTTGTCGATCTTGACCTGACGGTCGGTCACGTCCTTTTTGAGCCACCATCCGAAGACGTACCCGCCCCAGATGATCGCCGCCACGAGGACGAGGCTCCCGAGGGCGGCGAGGGTCCCTAGCACTTTGTTCACGTTGAACTCCTTTCAGTGCGGATCCTAGAACATCCGACGACGCGAATCCATTCCTGAGTTGTGCGGATTTACAGCAACGCATGGAATACACTACTTGACATGAAGTGGATGCTGCTCATCATCTGGACGTTGGTGCTTCTCCTATTCCAGGAGAGCGTCTGGAGTGCCCTGCTGTTGGTCGTGTTCCTGATGTGGCTGACGGCAGAGTTGTGGTGGCAGAGAAGGGAATGGTGACAAAAGAGGAACTTGACGACCATTGGGAGCAACGTGCCGCATGTCGCGGAAGGGTCAACGACATGTTCCCGAAGTCCTATCGAGACATCAGCTACTTGCCCACAGCCAGAGCGCTTTGTCGAAAATGTGAAGTAAAGTCGGAATGTCTAGAGTACGCACTTTCATTTCCAATCGTGGATATGCAAGGCGTCTGGGCAGGTATGACCCCACGACAGCTAGCGAAAGAACAACGCAGACGTGGTATCAAACCAACCCGCGGGACAATCGCAGCCGTTTCGACTCAGATGACCGAGTTCTGAATGACTTCGGGTGTAGGGTCTCCGTTCATGGGTACCGCCCTCCTCACCTTTGGCATCCCCCTGGGAGAAGAAGCCTCGATGCGCGTCGAGGAAGATCTAATCAAAGAAGATGCCTGGGATCTTGACTCGTGGTTTAACCATCAGGTGAAGATCCCGCTCCATCCGTTTCGCCTCACTCCCTACGGGCGACTCTCGACGCCGCTGTACATCATCGAACATCGAGAATCTCAGTTCATCTCAGCCCACGCCGAAACTCCGATCGCTACACCGTTACGTGATTTCAGCGTGGACTTCGCCACCCTTCACGAAGCCCTCAATCGTTTCTTCACCCTCTACGAAGCTCGTTGGACGCCACCCGGATGGGTGTTGTGTGCGGTGACGTTGTGATCCCGGACGAAGAAGCTCTCCGTCAACGAATCGCCGAGTTGCTCGAATTGGATGAAGAACCGATGACGAAAGAGGAACTGGAGTCCCAGGGGCTCGATGGGCGAATCACCTACCAGGGGCACAGGATTCCGAGCTTCCGACAGGCTCTCTCGGATCTTGACTTCCTCATGCACCTCTGGCCACCCCAGGATCTCGACGTCGCCGAACTGTTTGAAGAGATGATCTGGCGTTGGACGAAGAGCCTGAACATCGACTTCCGCGAAGCCCTCACCGAAGATTCGTCCTTCGATGCCCAGCTTCTCGTCGGGCACTACATCGGGATGCGCCTGTTGTGGAGAGACTCCAGTGAGCTTTGTGATGCCATTGCGCTCGAAGAACTTGGTCACGAGCTTGAAAGCATGATCGGACAGGAATAGCTGTCCGTCTCACCGGGTTCGACTGGACGTGAAGAACCTGTCCCCCCAGGAGAGACTCCTGGCTGAGATCTACGCCCACGACCGATTCAGCATCCGGGCGATCGACGCCATCATGATGTTCCTCTGGCGTCTGGGGGAAATACCCCTCGTGGGGCGTCCCTTCGATCGCGTGGGTGACCTCATTGAAGCGGGTCGGCGTCGACGCGTCTACAGGCTCTACCAGAAGGGGAAGATCCCGAAGTGAAATTCGATTTCGCCCCAGGCGCGTTCGTGATGATGATCGGCGTCCCAGGCTCGGGCAAGTCGACGTTCTGTCGGGATCACCTTGCTGACGGTGAGATCATCTGTCCGGATGACATCCGGAGGGAACTCACCGGAGATGCGTCCGACCAATCGCGCAACGAGGAAGTCTTCTCGTTGGTGCGCGCTGCGCTAGCGACCCATCTGACCGTTCCCACAACCTACGTGGTCGTTGACGCGACCGGGGCTTCGGGGCGGCACCGCCGCGAACTGATCCAGGATGCACACTTCTTCGGGGCGAAGACCATCATCGGAATCCACCTCATCACCCCACTCCAGAAGTGTTTGCACTACAACTCACTTCGAAGTCGGGTCGTACCGGACGACGTGATCGAACGCATGGATCGCCAACTCCAGGCTGACCCGCCGACTCGGCGCGATGGATTCGATGCAGTCCTTCGCTTCGACCAGATCAGATCCTGATCCCGATCTCCCAGCCGGTCGTGACTTCTGCATCCGCCTGACCGGTCGACTCACTCAACCCGTCAGCAGCACCGATCTTGAACTGGACGTTGCCAGGGATGCCGAATGTCGTGATGGGCTCGATCCCCGCTGGCGTGATGATGTAGTTCGAGATCAGTGTCGGCGTACCGAACGACGCGCTGCTCGTGAATCCCAGGATCTGCACCGAAGCGGCGGTGGTGAAGACTGGAGTGCCGAACGACGCTGCGTCCTCGAATCCGGATGGAACAACGAAGGCTTCGGAGACCAGTACTGGCGTTCCGACACTTGGAGAGTTTTGGAACCCAGTGACTCGGATTTCGCGATCGAGAACCGGGATCCCGAACGACGCGCTCGAATCCAATCCCGAGATGGTGATGTTTTGCCCGGCGAAAACCGCGAGGGTCGGCGTGCCGATACTCGCTGAGTTATCGTGACCGGTGACTCGGATTTCGCGATCGAGAATAGGCGTACCGAACGACGCCGCATTTTCGAACCCGGGCGGAACGATGATGAAGTTCGAGATGACGGATGGAGTGCCGAGGCTCGCGGAGTTGTTGTGTCCGGTGACGGCAATCGATGCCGACGTCGTGAACACGGGAGTGCCAAGGCTCGCGGAGTTGTCGTGCCCCGCCGGGGTGAGGATGTAGTTCGAAGCGAGGGTTGGGGTGCCGAGGCTAGCGGAGTTGTTGACCCCTGTCGGGGTGATGAAGAACTCAGACGTGAGGGTTGGGGTGCCGAGACTGGCGGAACTATTGATCCCTGTCGGGGTGATGTTGATCAGTTCGACGGAGACGAGGGGTGTACCGATTGATGCCGAGTTGTCAATCCCTGTCGGGGTGATGAAGAACGTCGAGGTAAGTGTCGGCGTCCCCACGGAAGCGGAGTTGTTGATTCCGGTGATCGGAATCGTGTAACGGCTCGTGAGCACTGGCGTGCCGATGCTCGCGGAGTTGTCGATTCCGGCAGGAGTAATCGGGAAGTTACTCGTGACAGCAACAGAACCAAGGCTTGCCGAGTTGTTGTGCCCCGTGACGACAATCGATGCAGAGGTCGTGAATACCGGCGTGCCGAGACTCGCCGAATTGTTGATTCCGGCGGGAGTGATGAAGAACGTCGAATCGAGCGAGGGCACACCAAAGAGTGCGCTGCTGTCGATCCCCGTGGGGGTTCGATTGATCGTCGAAGTGAGAGTTGGGACACCAAGGCTTGCGGAGTTATCGATCCCCGAAACGAGAAGGTTGTTCAGATTCGTGAGTGTCGGGGTTCCGATCGAAGCCGAATTGTTGATTCCGGTAACAAGAATCTCGTTGAGATTCGTAAGTGTCGGGGTTCCGATCGAAGCCGAATTGTCATGCCCTGAAGGCACGATCGACGCTGATGATGTGAGTACTGGCACCCCGACAGAAGCGCTGTTATTGATCCCGGCAAGAAGAAGCTCATTCAGATTTGTGAGGGTTGGAGTTCCGACGCTCGCAGAACTATCGAGACCGGAAGGCGAGACGCTGACAGCACCAGGGACAAGGGTGGGAATCCCCACGCTTGCCGAGTTGTCGATCCCGGCAACGCTGATGTTCTGACCGGCGAACACCGCGAGAGTCGGGGTACCGATGGAAGCCGAACTGTCGAATCCACCGACGGCAATGACGTTCGGGGCATCACCTAGTTGGTCCGGACCCCCAACAAGTGAATGGGCGATGATGAAAGGTTGGACCGTGGCGGACGCGCCCAAAGACAGCGTGACCTGACCGAACCGTGGTTCTTGTTCTAGTCCTGCCGCCTGGATGGTTTGGCTGAACGGTCCAAGAGCGCGAAGTGAATCAGGACCACGCAGTGTCGACGTGCCGAGAGTGAAGGCACGCTTGATCTGAAAGGGCATTACTCACCCCACCAAGCGATACGTGCTAGATCCTTGTGCCCCTGCGGGGTTGGGTGCGTGGTATCAACGTCGAGCGCCCCACCGCCTATGGCTGAAGCTGCCACTGACCCATCTGCGGGGGTGAAAACCCCGCCGTATTTTCGTTGCCAATCCCGATACGCCGAGAAAACTGGGATACCCCTGGTCGACGCGGCGGTTACTGCTCGATTCCTGTATTCCTCCTGTTCCTCTGCCGTTGACTGGGTGCCGTCCAGGCATAGTCCACCCCGTTCGTAAACGTTGAGACTGATGAGCACTGGGTTTGTGGAGATGCTTCGCATCCTGTCCCAAAAGGCATTGAGATCATTGGTCCACTGGACGCTTGTGCTCCGATGAAGGTCATTTGAGTACATCATGTACACAATGTTTGGCTTGTGATCCGGGGCATCAGTTCCCAGAACCACACTGTCGAACCAGGCTAACGGGTCCCCGGAAGAGGGACGATTAAGATCTATGAGCGCGCGCCCGGCACATCCGAGGTTGTGTACGATCACGCCATTCGTCGTAGAGGGCGAATGGAAATACCCCTCGAACCCGACGATGATCGCAGAACAGTTTGCTGATCCATCGAAGGCTCTCATCATCACCGAAGACGTGGCTGAAGTCGTGAATCTCAACTTCTTCAGCTTGTTGTCACCAAGTCGAGTCTGCGCCATGTTGGTCCACGCGCCGTTATCGACCTTGTACTGCCAGTCACCAATTCCAGCAGCGTCGATCCAGTAGATGCAACCACCAGCAGCCCAAGCTGGTTCATTCGGAAGTCTCGTTATGGTGAGCGATGCTCCACTGGAATTGAAATAGGCGTATGTTGATGCCGAATTGGAATTAACCGCCTTATCAAAAACGGAGGAAGAGTCAACCTGGGTCCAGGAACCCATCCCAGACCAACGGACGGGAGACGAATTGAGCCACAGCCCCTGAAACCCGGTGCCCACCAACGGAAGGCGACGGTTTTTACAATACGCGGCAGTCCATCTCTGCACCCAAATCCCAGAACCGCCTACGTTGTACCCAGCCGCCCCGGTGATCATGTTCCCCTGAGTGATGGAGTCGCCGCAGAACACGACATTCGTGATCGTCATGACGAGTCCTCATCTCTCAAAAAGGATCTCTACAAACCCGGGTCCGCCATTGCCTCCGGCGGTCGTCGTCCCGGTACCTGCCGGACCGCCGCCTCCGCCACAACCTCGTCCTCCAGTGCCACTGGTTCCAGCCGTCGAGGTGCCCGGACCACCACCGCCTCCACCGGTGCCGATTGGCCACGAAATACCGCTGGTCGTAGGGCTTACCCCAGACGTACCGTTGGGCACTGACCCGGTGCCCAGCGCTGAACCGCCCGCTCCTCCAGCAAGACTGAACGTCCACGCTGGAGTTGGTCCGCCACCACCGCCGTTGAATTTGGTTCCACCGGAACTCATTCCGCCACCAGCGCCTCCACCGGCGCACCCCATCTGGGAAGCGATGTCAGCGTCCGGGGCTACGGACGCCGCCGAAGAGTTCCCGGCACAGTTGGCGTTCGTCGAAATCGAAGAGTTGCCCCCAGACTGTCCAAGGTAAGTCCCTCGCTGGACTCCATTGCCCCCAGTCCCAGCGGTAGCGGATCCACCTGTGCCCCCAGCGCCGCCCGTGGCGGTGAAAGTTCGCGTGCCATCCGACATGGTGGTATCCCCACCATCGCCGCCGGGGTTTCCGTTGATCGCATTGGCTGACGCTGCGGTTCCGCCGGTTCCCCCCGTGCCCACGACGATGTTGAGAATTCGCTCACTGGCTTGTTGGGTGATGAGATCAGAACGAATGGAACCGATCAGGATGGCTCCACCCTGACCGCCACCGCCACCGCCCTTGTTGTTCGCCCCCGAGTCTCGACGTCCGGAACCACCGCCGCCACCCGCTCCAACGAGAAGAAAGCGAACGTAAGTAACCCCCTTGGGCACTCGAAGAGGATTGACGGTCCCCGATGTAGCAAAACCGAATCTATGGCAAGCTACAGAAGAAATAACCTGCCATTTACTCACGCCATTAGAGCGAAGCACAAGAAATCCATTGGGCTGAGTGATCGAATCTTCAGTCTGACCATTGATCGTGTCTGCCCCGGCAGCATCGACAAGAATGTCCACCTGATTTGCTGCCGTAGTGGGGGGAAGCAAAAGTCCAGAAGTGTCCCTGATGGTGACTTCCCATCCGACGGGGACTGCACTCGCTTGAGTGAGGGTGACGGTTCGCGCCGCCGTTATCGAGGTATAGGTGATGCACCTATCCGTGGGCAGCATCGTGTAATTGGCGTCAGCCACACTGGTTTCCCAGACGGGCGGCTGAATGAACACACGACGATCTTTGATGTTGATCGTATTGATATCCGTAGCACCAGCAGGCACATAGACAGCAGCGAGAACCGCTCGCGAGGGATTACCGGTTGCGTCAACGGGAATCGTCGGGAAAACCGCAACAGAAGCCGCTGTCCCAGAAGCGGCAGTAATCGCTCCAGCGGAATCTGCATAGATCAAATAGAAGACGGGAAAGACGCTCGAAGCCGTGAGGGCAACTGATCCGGCAGTGACCAACCCGCGGGCTCCGGCGACCACAACCTCACCGGAGGCGTAGTCGACCCCCATCGAAGTGCCGCCCTGTGCCGTTACCCCACAACCAGAAAGGACTCCCGTCCCCATGACGGAGGACGCCAGGATCGAGATGTCCTGGCTGTCGAGTTGTCCTTGGGGTTCGAAATCCGCAGGATCAACTGGGGCGGCGATGTCGTTGGCTGCATCGAAGGGCATACTTGACCCTCCTTACAGTCGTCGTGGCGTGGGTCCGGGGTGTGGTTTCCTGATCCTCTGGTACATCGTTCGCTCCGGGCGTTAGATTCTGAATATCTTGTTCGCGCCGGAATCCCAGGTCACGGTGATATTTCCGCCGTTCGGTAGAACCGAGGTGAACCCGTCGATGTAAGCGATTAGGGGTGAATTCGCCGTCTGACCGAGGACATCCTTGTAGAGCACGAGAGCCTGGACCTGTTTCGAACCATCGACAGCCACGCTCGTGAAGGAGGCTGCCGCAGCGTTGAAAGATCCAGATGTGATGGTCTTCGAAGCCAGCGTTTGATCGGTGGTGCCGGAATACCGCACGACATCGTCGAGGTAGTTGTGCGCGGAGTTGAATCCACCAGAGTTATCCGTGGTGACATTCAATAGCGCAACCTTGATGGTGTCGTCGACCAAGTCAAGGGTCAAAGACGCTGTGGCGGCGGTTGAAGCCGAACCAGTTCCACCAAGCCCGAAGAACATTTCCTTTGCTGAAGGGTACAATGCGCTCATGGGTTTTTCTGATCTCCCAGGTAGAACCTAAGCGCCGACTTGGTGCGCTCCTCACATCAGTTTACCCAGGAGTTTCCTAGTCGACCGACAGGGTGAGAAATCCAATCTGGAACCTCACGCCGTCCGGAATTCCCGGATTTACCGGACTGCCAAGCGTCCAGTACGCCAAGAAATCTCCCGTCGTGCCCGTGGAAGCAGAAACCAAAGCACAGTGGGTCACCAGGGGGAAATCGACCGAGAAAGTGCCGAAAGTGACATCGGCATTGTTGCCGACCTGAGCCGGGTCATTTGGGAGTTGTGCCCAGAGCACCAACTGTCTCGCATACCCCACCGATCCCGGGGTCGTCAGTTCCACCATGGTGGCGAGCGTCGTGAAATCGTTCGGGGCAGCCGTCAGAAGCGCCAGGTAGGTGTTGCGAGACGCGAGGGTGGTCCGCCCGATCACGGCATCCAGGGCTCGGTACCCGCCGACATTGGAGAACTTGCCGGGCATCAGGTCACCTGGAAGTTGATCTGAACCATGAGGTCGGCACCCGGGGTGGTCGAGCCGATCTGATCGATGTCCACCGTGATGTAGTCACCGTCCACAAGGGCGGTGGTGTTGGGCGTCGCCACGATGGTGTTCGTGGTCTGGACAATGGTGGGACGGGGGTTCGTGGGGAAGATTGAGGTGCCGTTCTTGTTGACGTCCACGATCACGTCCGCCCCGGTTGAGGGGGTGCCGACCGTGGCTCGTACATCGATGATCGTCCATGACCCCTTGGAGTACCAGCGAAAGGTTCCTACCCCGGTTGCGAGGTTCCCGGCACGGGAGAACGTGATGTAGTTCCGGGCACTTCCGACGAGGGAGATCCCAGAGCCCCAGGAGCCCGCCGTCTTGGGTCCGTAGAGCCTCGCTGAGACGGTATCGAGGGCATAATCACCATCGGTCCCCAGAGAGGCTGCTGGAGCCGCTGAGACCTG
>ERZ1292625.1668-Hain-H41-01um-R1-1668-length-24760-cov-4_pt1 | contig 11979 bp, 17 predicted proteins | sample MGYA00564400_ERZ1292625 | MGnify/ENA primary metagenome ERZ1292625 (study PRJEB36523, sample SAMEA6512639) | groundwater metagenome | collected 2019-01-08 | study: AquaDiva: Metagenomics assemblies of 32 groundwater samples
AAGAGGATCTGCTTTATTTTTTTGTCGTCAAACTTCATAATCGTGAATAGTTATATGAGGTGTCCTCGCGAGGTGTTATTTTTTTATGTTTCCGACCTCTTGTTTAAGATACAGTTCCATTTTTTTGACAGTAGACCTAAGCCGTTCGAACGCATAGTCGTCATCAGCGCCCGAGGAAGTTTTAAGCGATCGGGAAAGTTCATCGATATCATCCGTAATGAGTTTGAACATTTTGGTGATTTCTGATTCAGCGAATTCCGTTCGCAGAACCAACGCCTTCTGCCTTTTTCTGCTGAACCACATTCCGATACCAAATCCTCCCGCTAGAATAAGGAGTAAACATAAGACTACGCCGCTACTTCCTAACAAGAGTGTCCCGACTTGTATTATAGGAAGTGGCATTATGTTCCAATCTTCGGGGGGTTGATCGACTTTCCTCCCTCAAGGTATTCTTTAACCTTCTCGACCACCATCTCGATGGGATGTTGGGATTTTACAAAATAATCATCCGCTCCCATCGCAAGCGCCCTCTTGATCTCCGCATCGCCGCCCAAATTTGAGAGCACAATGATGGGGACTGGTTTCCATTCCGGATTTGTTCTCACTGCTCCTAGGACATAAAATCCGTCTTGTTTCGACATGATGATATCAAGCAGAATGAGGTCGGGCTTTTCCTTACGTACGAGCTCGAGCCCGCTCTCTCCATCAAACGCCTTGACGACAAGAAAGCCATCATCTTCGAGTTCTCCTGAAATTGATTCGGATAAAATCTCTTCATCTTCGATAACTGCTATTTTATATTTTTCTTTTATGATCTTTTCCATAGCTTACACCTTCATATCGAAGATTTTACTTTTATGCCGAAAACTTTGTTTTCACAATGCCCGCCACCGCGCCGAGAGACACTAGGTAGATCACAAGGCAGATAAGCCAACCCACCACCGGAACAACCACGACAAGCTTCACGACGACAAGTCCTCCAAGAATGTGATACCAGGCAAGATCCGTACGGCTCTTCTTTAGAAGCGTCATGAGAAACGAGGTCGCGATTATCGTGGCAACCGGAGCCGCAAGAACAAGGAGTGCGGCGTAGACGGCGAGCATTGCCGCCGCAGGAATCCATCCAATGACAGTAAATAAGAGAATGATACTTGCAGCCGGAATGAGGACAAGCACTGAAAACCCTCGGAACAGTACGCTCCAAAAATGCCCGTAAACCTGCTCGATCGCGGTTGTCATGTCGCGACGGCGTAAATACCACAGAAGATACGCGGCACCGAGAAGAGCGAGCGCCTTCAAAAAGATCGCGATCCCAAAGAATGCGGCGAAGAGCCGCGGGCGCGCACCAGCAGCGCGATTTTTTTCTATCTCATGGAACACCGGCGCGGTTGCAAGTTGAGCCCCATCGAGAATCGTCGCCTCCGCAGGCGCAAAATATTCGATAGTACCCTTCACAACCGATTGCGGTCCGAAAGTAACTTTGTCCGCTTGCTTGATCAAGAGATTGCCATTGACCACACCGTCAATACGGATATTACCACCAACCGCGGTAAGATTGCCATTTTCAGTTCCTGAAAAAACGAGCGTGCCTCCCGCAATGTATGAATCTCGGGCAATGGTCGTGTCCGGCGTTATCATAATCTGTCCTCCCGCCACAAGAATTTCGCCGCTCACCTTTCCGCCAATAGTGATGTTACCACCGGCAGTGCGGATGTCTTCGGCAGAAATGCCGAGCATGCTTATATTGCCACCGAAAGCAAAAATATCCTGCTCCACTTTTCCGGAGACAACAATCGTACCTCCGGCAGTCACCACATCTCCCCGAACGGGATTCGCGACGTTAACCGTTCCGCCCACAAGATAAGCGTTCTGAACTACAGGCTCTGCCCCGCCAAGCGGCGGAGGAACCATGACACTCTCCCCTGCTCCCACATACGCGGCGAGTGCCATGACCGGCAGGAACCCCGCCAAAACTCCAAATATTATGATTTTCCTCATGATTTCAGTATATCATCTGTCGGCATACCGATCCAGAAGGAAACGCTAGAGTAAGCCTTCGTTTCGGGGGCGGGTATGGGCATTTACGACATACAAGTTCACTTCCTCAAACAATTTATACATTTTTTCTAGGTTGGTAAAATCGATTTCCACATCTTTCCGTATAATTCCCTTGTTTTTGCACAGGTCGATAATCTCCATTTTTGTCATTTTTTTCAGATCGCCGTAAACGATATAGTCGTTGTATAACAGAATGTCTATCAAGAGACGTATCACATACTTATAGATGTGCCACATTTTATACTCATATGTTGAAGTCTTTGCAATGTAGGCCACCCGGATTCGTATAATATACTCGAAGATTTTATTCAAATAGCTTTCCTTCAACTTCAGTTTGCTGATTTGAGGCAGTTTCTTAATAAAAATATTTTCTCCGAACAAGGTAATGCCATTCGCAAAGTATTCCATCGCAAAAACACCAATCCCGACATCCATAAATTGCAGATCGCTGTCTATTTCATCTTGAAAATATATTCTGAAGTCTGGCTTTTCGAAACTATCAAATATAAACTCCGAAATCTGGCGCAGATCCGCCCTGCGGTTGCTCGCAACGACGCAAACATCCACATCATCGGGAGCCTTCTCCATGTTGGCGTTTACCACGCTTGATCCGAACACAATGAAACAAACCAGGTCCTCTGCGAAAGGTTGATTCGGAAGACTCCTTTTCACCTCTTCGAAGCCTCTGCTCATGAGCTTGAACTTCGTAAATAATTTTCGAACATTTCCTTGGCCTTGATCAACTCGTTCTTGCTGTAAGGGATGATCATTTCCAGGGCCCTTGAGAACTCGAACCATCCCGCATCCGTGAGATCCGTCGCCCCCTCCTCTTTTTTCAGATCATGCTTTTCGTGGACCCCAAAAAGATTCATATAAACATCCTTGGTATTCGGGTTCCCGCCGTCGTCGACGAAAGAAAATTTGTGCAGATGACAAAGGCCGATGTATGTTAACTGATCTTTCGTGAGACCGACCTCTTCCTCAATTTCTCTAAATGCCGCAGCTATCTGATCCTCGCCCTCCTCAATGTGGCCTTTTGGTATCCAGTACTCTCCCTTTTTGTTCTTGATAAGCAGCACCGACAGAAGACCAGTGTCTTTGTCTTCGTGGAAGATAAAACCCCCAGAAGAAATATGATGTCCCACATACTTGGTGTTCATTTTTTGCTCTTTTTCGTCGCTCATGGGTTTAGGTAAGGTTTTTTAAATATTCGATTTCTTTCTTCAGCAATTCTATGATCTCAGGATCGCGCAAGTCGTCGATCGGTACAAGGTTTGCCTCATAGGTTGGCTTTTCTTGCTTGGTCCTACTCTGATACACGTTCCAGCATAATCTCGGAACCTCTCCGGTCTCAAACTTAAGTCCTTCGGTTTTGATCATCTTTGCAACCACCATCAAGTTTCTAAAAATCTGATAGAGCTGGGAGTGGGTTACAACAAAAACTTTTGTTCTAGAATCAAATTTGTCTATTTTTTGGGTCGTTTCGATAATGAGCTCATAAATCCTAATCATCAAATCTCTGTTGCTCTCCCCATAGCTCTTAAAATATGGTACCAACTCTGGGTATTTGTACGTTCCGTCGTTCCGTAAAACGGGGTCACCGAATCTGTATAGGTCGTTTGCTTCATCGAACGCCTCCTTGTTGAAAGCCTTGTTTGCGAGAGGAAGTCCCTCGAATGTTTCTCCTTCCCGGTAATCGGCCGGTAAAACGAACCCTCCTTCATCAATGGGAGCTAAACGGTCTTCTTGAACGATTCTTGTTTTAATACTGCTTTCGATTTTCTTTATTTCTCCAACAACCAAATGCGCCGTTTGAGTGCTCCTTTTTTTGTTTGAGCAAACCAACATAATCGCTCCTTTTTTCTCTCGTTTTGCGTCTTCAAGGATTTTTTCTCCGATCCGCCTTGCCGCTTCTTCTTGTCCCGGAACCAAATCTCCGTCGCGTCCGAACTTCAAGATGTTTTCCTGGTCTTCCAGGTGCCGGATGATGGGGATATTGGAATCTAGCTTTTCCATACAATCAAGTTATACCAATTTAATTTTCCTGACAACGATACCCGCCTCATGCAAACGCTCAACACCCATTTTATCTCCGTAGTTGAATAAGTAATAAACATTTTTCAGCTTGGCGCGGATGATGCTGTCGGCACACATGGGACAAGGAGGAATGAGAACGTATAAAGAACATCCTTCCATGTTTTTACCCAACAATCTATCTAAAATTACTTTCTCGGCATGCTCGCCCCCCGCAAGATTAGATGATTCGGCTAGCACCTTGCTCTTTGAAACCAAAACGGCGGAGACTCTCCCGACCGGAGCGGTTGATGTCCTTGCCAGTTCCAATACCCTTTTCAGGATCGGGTTCTTTATATTATTAGGAGTAATTTTGGAAGGAACAGTGGAAATAACGATTTCTTTTTTTATGGGAGATACACGGATTCCGATACCTGGGAACTTACGATTGATTATGCTAAACAGCCCCGCAAGAAAGCTTGTGTTGTCTTGCTGGAACAACAGAAGCCTGGGCTTGAGCAACTTTACGATTTTTTTATCATGGGCACCCTTACTTGAAATAACCACGTAATCGACAAAATCCAAACCGGCAACATTTTCTGCTCTTTTTTTTTGGTTTTCTGTTGGTCTTGAAAGACCTCTCCTGATGCTTACTGCCCTGTCGGTGTGCACGACAACAACCAAGGGTCTTGACTGGAGCGATGCCCACGTAAGAAGTTTGCGGTAGTAAGAGTTAAATGGGTCAAAAGATCCGCTGATCAAAGTGACTTTTCGGGGCTCCACTACCTTCCCCAGTTTTTTAAGCGTTATTATCTTGCTTGCCTTTTTCATTTTTTAAACGCACTGCTCCCCGCGTTTTCGGGAAAAAGTCATCGAACGCATTAACAGAACATTACGTTTTTCGATATATTTTTTCAAGGTGCCTAGTGGAAAGTCCGATCAAGCTTCGTAAAAAGTAGGTTTGAGGTTCTTCCTTTCAAGATTTATACTTAGGCATCACAAGGAAACATGTCCGAACGCCTAAAACAAAAGATTTCCAAGAGATCAACCAAGATATCCTTTTGGTTTATCCGGCACGGGCAAAGCGAGGACAATGTCTTCGTCGATCAAGCCACCGTCATGAATGATGCACCGCTTACCGAACGGGGCAGGCGGGAGGCCGTATCGGTTGCCAGCTACTTTAAGAAAAACGGTGTTCGCGTGACAGATATCTATTCCTCCCCGCTTGGTCGATCGTATCAAACCGCCGAGGTGATTGCGGATGCTTTGAATCTGCCGATCAAAGCAAGAGACGGTTTGCGGGAGCGCAACTGGGGAGCATGGAAAGATATGAAGTGGTTCGAGGTTGCAAAGAATCTCGAGAATATGAGCATCGATGGGCGGTTCGGTTTTATTCCCGAAGGCGGCGAATCGTGGGAACAGATGGAACGCAGGCTATTCTCTGCCCTTGAGGAAATAGCGGATGAAAACGATGCGGGAGAAAATATTCTCATCGTCACGCACAAGGGATGCCTCAGGGCCGTCTTGCCGATACTCGGAAAAGCAGGCAGAGATCGGCACGAGGAGTTTTCGGTTGAAACCGGAACGCTCACCAAGTTTTCGTTCGACAAAGATACCTTTGATTTTGTCGGTTTGCGTCCTGAGGTCGACTAAAGACTATCCTTTGTGCCTTGCTTTTCCCGTCATCGGGGACTACAGTGCAAATCATGAACGAACGATCTTTCGAAGAAAAAATTCCCGATGAGGAAGGGGTGAAGAGGGAGGGCGTCCAATATGCACCGAAGGGCGACTACGAGAAATATAAGAGCTTGGGAGGAATTATCAACGAAAAAGACTATCAAAGCGCGCTTGATAGAGCCGAGAAGACTACGACCCTCGATCGTCCGCACTTTGCAGAAGCGGAGGTTATAGCAAAAGTCTCGGGGATTGCCCTCTATAGCTCAAGCGGTTCTCTTGATCCGAGGGTAGCCCTCTATGGGGTACTGCGAGGCGACACGAATCCCGCCGGGGAAAAATATCACCACAGCCAGATGGTCGATCAGCGATTATTCGCCGAAGTGCTCCGCATGCTTGGAGACGAGGACTCACTGCAAAAGCTCATCGCGGCGCACCCCAACATCGCTTTTTAAATAATGGAACCACCAGAGCCGACAAGCCCCACCTGTCCCCTCTGCCACCAACCGATTTCTCCGAAATTTTATTCTTGTCCGAATTGCGGAAAAGCTTCATCGTACCGATGACACTTTTCCTCGCCACGCATCGCCCCTGTAGGCTTTCTTCATTAAAATGAAGAAGAATACCGTAGGAATCATTATCCAAAACGATGATAACAAAATACTGCTTTTGTTACGAGACAACAAGCCGAATATCCCATATCCAAGTCGATGGTACATCCCTGGAGGCGTAGTTGAAGCCGGGGAAACACCACAAGAAGCAATCACGCGAGAAATGAAAGAGGAAATGGAACTCAAGATACCAAATATCTTATTTTTCCGAACATATGATTGGCCGGAAAAGATTGAGCACATGTACTATGCAAAGATGAACTTGGATGCGGCACACATCCAGCTTCACGAAGGTCAAAAGATCCAGTACTTCGATGAATCCACCATTGAAAAAATGGACCTTGGATTTCACGATAACAAAATAGCAGAAGACTATTTTTCCTCGCTCAAAGGCAGCACATGACTAAACTTCGACATCGACCCCGTGCTCCAATACACAGGACTCGCATGAAAAAATCATTTTGGGACAACCTTCCGCGTCCTTTTTTCTGCCTTGCACCCATGGCAAACGTTACCGATGCTGCATTTCGAAAAATGTTTGTGAAATACGGCGATCTTAGCAAGCGAAATGATCGCAAGGGCGGCCCAGATGTTTTTTGGACTGAATTTGTCTCTGCCGACGGCCTTTTCCGCGGCAATTTTGACGTGCTCTCGAAAGACTTTCTTTTTTCTTCCGAAGAGCGGCCTATCGTGGCGCAGATATTTTCTTCCGACATCGAACTCATGAAAAGGGCCTCGGCACTCGTCGCGAAACTCGGGTTTGACGGTGTCGACATTAATATGGGTTGTCCCGACAAGGGCGTGTGCCGTCAAGGCGCGGGAGCGGCGCTCATTAAAAACCCGAAGGTTGCCAGAGAAATTATTCGCGTGACGAAAGAAGTGTCGAATGGACTTCCCGTTTCCGTAAAGACGAGGATTGGATATGCGGAGGACGAACTCGACATCTGGCTTCCGGAACTCCTCGCCGAAGAGCCGGCGGCAATCACGCTTCACGCACGAACGAAAAAAGAACTTTCGAAAGTTCCGGCGAACTGGGACGCGATCGAAAAGGCTGTCGATATTCGCAACAGACTAAATAGCAAAACACTTATCATCGGAAATGGAGATGTCCGCTCGATAGAAGAGGCGAAAATAAGGGCAAAAGAAAGTGGTGCCGATGGCGTCATGATTGGGCGCGGTTTATTCGGCAACCCGTGGTTTTTCACGGGGTACTCCCCGACGCCAACTGAACGCATACAGGCACTTTCCGAACACATTGGTTATTTTGAAAAACTACTGGGCGACATAAAAAATTTCGCCAATATGAAAAAACATTTTAAATCCTACGTTGAGGGATTTTCTGGAGCTCGCGAATTGCGCGTTCAACTCATGGAAACCAAAAACGCGCGTGAAGCTCTCGCCGTTCTTGGGAAAGCGATTACTCAATACTCGAACGAGCAAGCGTAAGATAGTCGTTCAGAAGGAAAAATCCGTCAATAAGAACAAGGAGTAAAATTCCGTTCGCGATAAGCTTCGGATGAACGATGCGGGTGTTGAGCGCGAGCATAAAGAGTAGCGCTGCAAAAATCGCCGCGGCGAGAATCGAAAAAAGAGTCGTTAGCGTCATCTTCGGATTTGCGAATATCTTCTGCGAAATGGTTGCGTAGGGCGTGAGCATTGAAACCGTGCTTCCCGTAGTCTCCGCAATGAAGTTTTCATCGATCTCTCCCTTTACCGCAATCGCTTGAGTATTTTTTAAAACAACCGCCTCCGAAACAATCGGCCTGTTTTCCAAGACACTCTTTCCTCCGGAGGGCGAAATATTAATTGTGTCAGTGTCTTTTTCCGCGAGCCTTGTTTTCGGTCGTGCAGGACGTCCAAAAAACTGAACGATGAATATCGCGTCGCGCCCTTCATAAACGCCCTCCGCGGTCGCAATGCCGATCTCTGTATATTTTCCGTTTAAGAGATTTGCACGATGTCGGGGGGACGCAAGCCATGCATCGACGACATCGCGAGAATCCGTAAAATTTATCGCAAGATTTTCTCCCGCATGGCTGTATGTGTACCCCGCCCCTTTGATCCAAGACCACGGACTCACTCCGTCGGGGCTCGTATGCGCAAAATATCCTTTTTTCGCCATATCCTTCGCCTTGGCGATAGCCGCAACTTCAAGCGCCGGACTTTGTTTTAATAACCCAACCCTCTCTGAAATACGAACTTCATTGGTCTTGTCGACAAGGACGCTCGGCAAAACTGCGGCAAAAAACGTATCTAGTTTCCCGTCAACGGAAGTTCGGAGGAAAAATCCAAGCTCTAGGAAAAGAACCAGGACAAAAAGAAGAATCGCCGCTTGCGAGCGGAGCAGCTGCGGCTTTTGTTCATTCCCTTGATGCGGAAGAAAATGATCTCTGAGCCAATTTCTCATTTTTGCATTATAGCACAAATTACAAGAAAATACAACTCTTGCGAAAAGGCATCTCGCGCAAGAGAGGGCCTTCGTGGTGATATACTGAATGCATGGTTATACATCCCTTATTCGTTCATTTCCCGGTAGCCCTTCTTTCTCTCTACGCATTTCTTGAGCTTTTCAGATTCAGGAAGCTCGTAGAGAGCAATTCGTGGTTTAACACCAAGCTCATCCTCCTCATAACCGGAACACTTGGCGCGCTTGCGACGCTCAAAACCGGAGAGCTTGATGCGGAATCAAAGGGAGAAGCATTTCTAGAAAGTGCCGTCTTTAAGCTCCATGAATCAGCGGCGGAACTTACGACTGCGATTTTTATCTTCATCACAGCACTCTATTTTATTCGTTGGCTTATCAGAGAAGACTTACACGAGAAAATTTTCGCATTCCTTGCGATTCCAAGCGAAAGTGCCATTCGAAAGATTTTCGCATTCTTCTCCGGCATTCTTCGTCTTGTTGTCGAAACCCCACTCATTCTTCTTTTCGCCCTCTTCGGACTTTCCGCACTTCTTTTAACCGGTGCCTTGGGCGGAATCCTTGTCTACGGACCGGATGCGGACCCAATAACCAGAGTGCTTTTCGATTTTCTTTCTCTGACCTCGCTTTAGCTATAAAAAAAAGCCCGCGGTTGTCCGCGGGAGAAACGATGAACTACTTGCCGAGAATGAAGGCCTTCACCTGGCGGTAGCTGGGCTTGACCTTTCCCGTGCAATCGAGAAGCGTATACTCGCTCCCCGGGCACGACCCAGCAACTAGTTTATATATGAAAATTTTCTCAACTCCTCGGCGGGTAATGTTCTTCCCGCCGCTCTTTACGACGAACGTCCTCCTGGCCTCGAGCTCGGAGAGCATTGAGACCAAGCGAACGCCCTGATCTCGAAGATCCGCGAACGTCTCACCGAGGGGCTTTGCGCCTGTCTCGGTGATCCAGACGGGACGATTCGCTCCGTACCGCTCGATGAGCGGCCGGTAGCGATGATCGTAGAATGTGAGCGGTCCCACCGGGTATTCCATACCCTTCGGACCGTGGTAAAGATGAAAACTTACCACGTCGAAGAGCGAGATCTTTCCGGCTTCCTCAAGCTTGAAAATCCGCTCGAGGTTGGCCGGATCGATTTCTTCCGGCCCCACGATCGGTAGCTTCGCGGCCGAGATCCGGTTTTCCTTCCGAAACTTCCGAACCTCCTCCGCGCACGGGCGAAGGACCCGATCCACGAGTTCCTGGGGCGATCCCGGCGGCCAATAGATCTGGTCCGCCGGTTCGTTGAAGCACCCAAACGCGGCAATCCTGCCCGCCTTCACGTCCAGTACATGCGACGTGAGGAACTCGCGGATGACTGTCCGCAACTTCGCTGAATCGAGCGGAGCCGGATCAGTGCAGTCCGGCTTGGAACGATCGAAGCCGTCGGGCTCCGAACCGTCCAACTTCATGCAGTAGAACGGGAGGTATGTGTTCCTCCCCTCCGCCGCATGAGCCGGAGCCCACTTCAGGTTTACATATACAACGCCACCGGCGTCGTACGTAACCTGGAGCTGCTGGTCGACCTGCGACCAGTCATACACTCCCGGTTCGGGGTTCACCCGATTCCAGTAAAGCGTGTAGCGGGACCACTTCATCCCGCCTTTCGCACCGAGCATCGCCGCCTCGGCGGTAATACCTTGCCGAGAAGAGATTGAAAGGTTATTGTTGTACCCGAAAAATTCCGGCGACCTCCCTGAAGAGGCGCCGAAGCTTTCCGTTGCGACGCTGAGTAGCGCCGCCACGACACAAAGCAAACGCGCGATCTTCATGAGAGACCTCCCTGGGTTTTAGAGTTGATAGATTTTCTTCGTGCTCCCTATATATTAACATTTACACAGGTTTTGTCAATCTATGGAAACCGCAAGCATTTGCAATGGTTTTCTCCCTTTCTCCTACGTGGCAAACTTTTCTCGTATTACCGCAAGCTCAATACTCTTGTTCGAAACGATAAAGCGATCAATGAGCGGAGAGATAGCAAGAGCGAAAACGCCGTTACCCAAAAGATGCAATGCGGTAAACGGAATCTGCCCAGTGAGTGCGTTCAAAAACGGCTGCCCGTAGAAAACCGGCCCGATCGTAAGTCCGGTAATCGCGTCGTAGGCAATTGTTCCGATCACAGAAAACGCGAAAAAGTTCGCGGGGCTTCCCTTCCGGTTTTTAAAAAACAAACCCGCTGCAAGACCAAGCAGTCCATACGAGCATGCAGTCACCCATGTCCACATGCCAATCTTTCCGGTCAAAATGTCATAGAGGAAAATATTCACAAACCCAAAAAGAAAACCCGAAAGATAACCGAATCGCTTCGCGAAGGGCATAAGCGTCCCCATTACCGGCTCGACATTCGGCGCGCGAAATGGAAGAAACCGAATGCCAAGACAGATGCCGATTCCTAAAAGATATTTTATGATGTTCGTGAAGCGATTAATCATATATTGGTCACGGTTGGTTTTTAGTATTCTATTCCCTTCTCGGCCTTCTTTCCTTTCGCGTATGGATGCTTTATTTCGCGCATCTCCGTCACGAGATCGGCACGAGAGATAAGCGCGCGGGGCGCATCCCGCCCGGTAAGAATTAGATGCTCGAGCTTCTTAAGCGCGATATCGACAAAAGACAGCACATCCTTTGTGGTAAGCAAGCGAAGTTTTATCGCGTTATGAACCTCATCCAAGATAAGAGCGTCCCATCTTCTCGATTTCGCCTCTTTTATGGCGAGCGCAAGTCCTTTTCGCGCGGCCGCACGGTGCACCTCGCGAGGCAGTTTGTCTCCCAATATTCCCACAAACCCTTTCCCCGACTTTATGATCCGGAAATTCGGATGAAGCAGCTTTGACGACTCGTCCTCTCCGGACTTCCACGGGCCTTTAATAAATTGGATCATGAGTACCCGCTTCCCCTCGCCCAACATTCGTACCGCTTGTCCGATTGCGGATGTCGTTTTTCCCTTGCCGTTTCCGGTGAACAGTAAAAACATGGTCGATGGATTTCAGCAACCGCCGTTTGAAGTACCGCACTGAATACAGGTCTTACAAGATCCCGTCTGGATGAGCATACCGCCGCATCCGCGACATACGCTATCGGCATATACCACATTCGCTTTCGGTTTCGTAAGCTGTGCGGGCTCAGCGGCTTTATCCGCAGTCGCCGGTTCCTTTGAA
>ERZ1292625.3737-Hain-H41-01um-R1-3737-length-11979-cov-4_pt1 | contig 11979 bp, 13 predicted proteins | sample MGYA00564400_ERZ1292625 | MGnify/ENA primary metagenome ERZ1292625 (study PRJEB36523, sample SAMEA6512639) | groundwater metagenome | collected 2019-01-08 | study: AquaDiva: Metagenomics assemblies of 32 groundwater samples
ATCGAATTTATCCGCAAAAAGGCCGATCTCGATATCAAGCCGCGGTTAACAAGTGATGCGTCAATGAAGTATTTGTTGTCGCTTTACCAAAAAAGTCTCGAGGTAGAATTTGGCGAGATTATCAAAGGTGACAGCGAGTTATTGACCGCGGCTGGAGTAAAGACGGATGAGGCTACGGAAGCGGGAGAGATTGATCTTAAGAAAATTGCCGAAGAACTCCCGATTGTAAAAATCGTGGATACGCTTGTGCGGCACGCGATTTTACAAAAAGTTTCTGATATTCATATCGAGCCATTTGAAAATGAACTCGTCGTACGATATCGTATTGACGGTATTTTGCGTGATGCGATGGTATTACCAAAAAAAGTTGCTCCCGCGATCGTTGCGCGCGTAAAAGTGCTCGCAGGACTTAAACTTGATGAAAAGCGTTTGCCGCAAGACGGACGTTTTAAGATAGACACGGCAGAGTATAAGATCTCTTTTCGTGTTTCCGTTCTTCCCGTCTATGATGGTGAAAAAATTGTTATGCGTTTGCTCCCTGAAAATTCACAGGGCTTTACACTTGAATCGCTGGGGTTTCATGGCGAGGGGCTCGAGGCATTGCATAGAAATATCCAACGAACAGTTGGCATGATTCTTGCTACGGGGCCTACGGGATCTGGTAAGACGACAACACTATATACGGTGCTTGATTTACTAAATTCCGCAGAGGTTAATATCTCTACCGTTGAGGATCCGATCGAGTATCGTATGCAACGCGTGAATCAATCGCAGATTCGTCCCGATATTGGGTTTACGTTTGCAAACGGACTTCGATCGTTACTGCGCCAAGACCCCGATATCATCATGGTTGGTGAGATTCGTGATACTGAGACTGCCAATCTTGCGATTAACGCTGCCCTCACCGGTCACCTCGTTGTTTCAACGCTGCATACTAATTCTGCCGCAGGCGCCCTTCCTCGTCTCATTGATCTTGGTGTTGAGCCATTTTTAATTTCATCTACAGTCAATGTGATTATTGCTCAGCGTCTTGTTCGCACACTGTATAAATCAAAGAAACCACATAAACTAAATAAAGATGAGATTACGCAGCTCGAGCATATTATTGATGTTGAGCGCATGTTGAAATTTTTACGAACTGAGAAAATTATCGGGCCAAAAGATCAGCTCGAAGATATAACATTTTACGTTCCTGAGCCAACGCCCGATGTACCAGATGGATATCAAGGGCGTATTAGCATTCATGAGGTGTTGCAAGTGACGCCGGCGATTAAAGAAATGGTTATTAAAAATGCATCAGCGGCTGATATTGATACGCTCGCGCGTAAGACTGGCATGATGACGATGCTTGAAGATGGTATTTTTAAGGCAGCCGAAGGAAGGACTACAATTGAAGAGGTGCTCCGAGTTACTCAAGAGTAAAGATATTCATCGTATCTACAAAAAGTCGTGTTACTATAGTAAGTAATACGACTTTTTGCATGGCACGTTTTAATTACAAATCTCGAGATCGGGAAGGACAGGAGGTGATGGGAGTTCGTGATGCGAGTGATCGATTTGAGCTTGCTCGCGTTCTTCGCCAAGAGGGCTTTATGCTCCTCTCTGCTTCGGAGTCCGATGGATCGAGTAAGAGTGCCGTTAACCAAGCTCAAGCACAGCTTTCCAAGCGCGTTCTCAATATATTTAATCGCATTAAATTAATCGACAAGATTCTTTTTTCAAAAAATCTTGGGGTTATGATTGGTGCGGGGTTGCCGCTTACACGCGCGCTAGAGGCGCTCTCCCGCGAATCTCAAAATCCACATTATAAAGAAGTAGTTGCTGATGTAGTTGAACAGGTACGCAAGGGTAAGACGTTTTCTGAATCACTTGGGACTCATGCGGATGTATTTCCTCCATTATATACAGCGATGGTAGAGGCGGGTGAAAAGTCCGGGCAGCTCCGAGAGGCATTGACTGTGCTCGCGACTCAAATGCAGTCTGATTATGATTTGCGTCGGAAAATACGCGGCGCCATGATGTATCCATTAATTGTTATCTGCGCCATGATTTTGATTGGCGTGTTGATGATGATTTATGTCGTGCCAACACTCACTCAAGTGTTTGAAGATTTAAAGATTGATTTACCGTTTAGTACCCAGCTCATTATTAATACATCGAAGTTTTTGCAGAATCACGGATTTTTGGCTCTTGTTGGGTTTGTGGGGACTGTCTTTGCTGTGCGATATGGTGTACATACGAAACAAGGAAAAAATCTGATAGATAATTTTACGGTGCGTGCTCCGATCATAGGACCTATCGCGAAAAAATTTAATGCAGCTCGTACTGCGCGTACGCTCGCGTCTTTGATTTCATCGGGCGTACAGGTACTCGAGGCGCTCGATATTACCTCGCGTATCATACAAAATCATTTGTACTCAAGCATTTTACAGGAAGCAAAAAGTTCCATTCAGAAAGGAGAGACAATATCGAAAGTTTTTTTGAAATATGAACATCTCTATCCATCACTGATGGGTGAGATGCTCGCAGTCGGAGAAGAGACAGGTGAGAGTTCAAAGATGCTTAACGAGGTCGCTCTTTTCTACGAGGGGCAGGTATCGGATGCAACGAGTAATCTTTCAACGGTTATTGAGCCTTTGTTGATGGTTGTGATTGGAGGATTTGTCGGATTCTTCGCGGTTTCAATGATTCAGCCAATGTATGGAATATCGAGCGCGATTTAATCAAAAGCGAGGTATTGCGATGCTCGAGCTTGTTATCGTTGTAGTTGTTATGGCCGTCATTTCTTCTCTACTCGTTGGGGTATATTCTCGATTTGTGGCTCGCCAAGGACTTAACGCTGCCGCGGAGACTACATATGCCATGCTTGGGAAGGCGCGCAGTAGAACGCTCGCCTCACAGGACAGCACAAGTACAGGGACACAATACGGAATTCATTTTGATTCAGCGACAAAAGAGATTAGACTTTTTCAATATTCTACAGGCGCTCCGCAGACATTAACGGTAGAGGAAACATATACGATACCGGGCGAAGTCACAATGAGTGTTATTTGTATATCGGGGAATACACAGCCAGACCCCCGTCCAGAGATTTATTTTAAACGAATAACTGGTGAGGCAGAGCGAAGGACTGCGGGAAACGCGCTTCAGAGTGTTGCTGCCGTTGCTACGTGTTCTCCGACCTCTCCAAATGGTGTGCTCGTGCAGTTTACGGCTGAGCGCATCAACGATACACGCATTATTACAGTGCGTCCTACTGGCGTCATTGCTACATTACCGTAAAATAGAATCATGCATCGAAGTCGCGGATTTTCGATTGTAGAACTTATCGTCGCTCTTGGAGTATTGGCGGCATCTTTTTCAACAATTTATGGAGCGGTAATTCTTGCTGATCGATCAGTAACACGTGCCGCACGCCGCACGCAGGCATTATTTATTTTGGAAGAGGCGGTAGAGGCGATGCGATATAGGCGAGATTCGGGTTGGACGGCGAATATTGCATCGCCAGCTCTTACGCTTTCTACAACACCAAATTATTGTCTTACGTATGTCGCGGGGGCATATGTGCTGACCGCGACTTCCCCGTGCCCAACGGCGATCACCGCCAATGTTAAAGTCGCGATGAATATACAGGATGTATGTCGGAATAGTTCTACGGGTGATATCGTTGGCGTTACGACGGGAGTCTGCTCGGGGAGTACGCTCGATTCGGATACAAAACGTGTCACAGTGACGGCTTCGTGGGATCAGTTTACGGAGTCAGTCGATTTTTATATCGCAGATCTTTTTGGCAACTAATATGATGAAGCGAGGGACAACGTTGATGGAGCTTGTGGTTTACATCGCAATACTAACGATGACTATTGTTTTTGTTGCCTTTAGTATCGTCCAGCTTTCACAGACATATGGTAAGGCACGAAGCGAGCAACGAGTTGCGGAAGCTGCAGATACTGCTCTTGAGCGGATTGTGCGCGAGTTGCGCCTCGCATGTAGTGTCACCACGTTTAGCGGAACGAGTATTACGCTTGATACGTTCGCTGATTTTTCAAGTGCAACTGCATGTCCTGGAGGTACGTCGCGTACGATTGCATACGCTTCAAATAAAATAACGATTGCAGGTGCCGATCTAACAGCTCCGGATGTAACAGTTACCGCGTTTGATTTTGATCAGTTGAGCGGTACGGTTTCAAATGGTATTCGAGTTACAATGACCGTAGAGTCTGGTCGTGGAAAATATTACGTAACGCGATCGTATTCTGCACTTGCGATTCTACGAGGGAGTTACTAAGTATCTATGAATAAGATTTTATATACCAAAGGACAGGCAGCATTGATGGCAGTGCTATTTTTCTTTTTTATCTCGCTTTTAATCCTTGGAGCATATGGATATATTGCGGTGACTGAGCTCAATCGTGCTCGTGAGCTTGCATACGCAAAAAAGAGTTTTATTACTGCGGAGTCTGGGATAGAAGAAGTCGCATCTCGTATTCAAAATACGCAGACATATGCGACTCCAGAGAGCGTTACGCTCAATAGCGCAACGGCGAGCGTGACGATTAGTGGAACTGGTCCATACACGCTTGTATCACGGAGTAATCTTTCAAATCGTCACCGAAGCGCGCGAATTGTCTTTGATGGAGGATCTCTCGATGGCGGTTTTCCCGATCTCAATAATGCCGCACAAATAGGATTTTTGACAGTTCGTGTAAACGATAGCCCTACTGTTCGCAGTGTGAATATTGGTGAGTCTACTACTTTTTATTCAAACAGTACGATTGATGCGAGTGGTGCCACTGCTCCCGTTGTATACGGAGATATTATGGTTGCGAATTCAATCGCCGCGAGCTCAACGTGGGCCCAATGCAATCCAAAAGAAAATGGTAACTGTGTAAATAAGCCATCGGATAACTGGGCGAGCTGGGATTCTATTACGGTGAAGCTTGGTACTGTAGGTAAAAAAGATATGGCGCAGGCTTTTGTTCCGGCTGTTACCGCATATGCGATGCGCGCGTGTGTATATTTGAAAAAAGTAGGAACTCCTCCCGCGTTACAATTAACAATTGAGCCCAATGATCCCGTTGGGGCGTCAGTGGCATCGAGTACGGCTACTCGTGGAGGATCTCCATATGATGCGAATGATTCTTCATATCATACAAATCAATTAAAGACGCTGAATGCAAGCAACGCGACTACTAATTTTGAGTGGAAGTGTTTTGATTTTCTTACTGATTATTCGAGTGACTTTCCAATGGTTGAAGGTGAAAAATACTGGTTAGTTCTTTCGCTTACAGGATCGGGCGGGGATGCTTCAAATCATTGGGTATTTATGTCAAAAAATAATTCGTATGTGCCGCAGGGAATTACAATTCCGAATCATATTAATTATCCGGCATGTTATGGAGATTCATGTGGTTCAACTCCTGACCAAACATATGGAACTGCCGAATGGCACGCGCCAGCACTTAAATTTGCTGTTGATGCCGAGCTACGCCAAGAGGCTGCGGGTTGGGATACATTGACATCAACACGCTCGATAGCGTTTAAAATTTTTCAAGGAGAAGAGACAAAAGATTCTGCAAGTAATACGCGCTTTCTCACGCGTTCTATGTCGATGGATACGCAACGTGTTGCTGCAACCGACGGGCTTTTGAAGGCACAGCAGGTCGAAGGTAATGCGGGTCAGCTTGCCTCTACAACAGGAGCATTCCACTATGGATATGCACGTACCGATGTGCGCTATCCTCCACAGCCTTATGGTGCAACTCAGGATTGTGCCGATGGTCCATCTCCGAGTACTACATATTGTAAGAAATATTGTGACAATACGATGTCAGTTGCTGCTGAGTGTGTAAACTCTTCTCCGTATCCTGCGCCAGCGACGTCTACGGTGCCAGCTTCAGGTACAGGTCCTTTTGCGTCAGGTCCTGGTATATTGCCAATGTTATTTACTCCTGAGGGAGATGGTAATTCACCAAAAACACTCATTAAGACATGGAAGACGACAGCGGATGGTTACAATGTAACAACGCCAGTTGCCGAAGGTACAAATATTAGTATTGCTGGTAGTGCGACAACTACGATACAGCCGGGCAAATATGGCAGCCTGACCATCTCAGGTAATGGCAAGCTAATCTTATCTGTGCCAGCAAATCAGGAGCCCATCTTTTACTTTACTGGAGCGGCGAATATTAGTTGTACGTCGGCTCAGAAATGCGGTATTTATCTCGATAAGCCTGGCAATACGACACCAGATCCAGTCTTTGCCGCAGTTCTCTTTGATGGAACGGTAAGTGTCACCAACTCCGGCCCAGAAATTATCGGATGTAATCCATCTTCATACGCGGGATGTAAAAATTCCTACTTAACAAGAAATCCGGCGTATAAAGACGATGTATATCTATATTCTCTACAGAACTCATTCAACACATTGAGCTCAAATGAAGTTTTTACAATGGATAATCCAGCTATAGCGAAGTTGCGAGGATCCGTGTTCGTGCCCTTTGGTAGGCTGCTAATTAATGACAATCCTCTTTTGAGTCAGGTTGTTGCGGCAGGTCTTGAGATTCGTGATAAGAGTGTTCTTACGTACAGAAAGGGAGCGGCATGCCTTTCTTGTACTCCATCGTCCGCAAATCTTGATATCACAGAATTTCACGAAATTGAATAAAGTGCGATATAATAAACGGGCATGGCAAACCCGTTTTTGTTTTCAGTCATAGGCCTCGATATCTCTGACGAATCATTTAAATATTTGCGTCTTGATAAGCATAAGGATGAACAAGACGTTACATTTTTTGGAGAGGAACCTCTCGCCAAAGGTATTATTGATGCCGGTGAGATCAAAGATGAAGTTGCTCTTGGTGAAGCATTAAAGCGCATTCAAAATTTTGGAGGAAAGAAAAAGCTTCGAGACCCGTATCTTATTTTATCTTTGCCTGAAGAAAAGGGATTTTTACGACTTATCCGCACGCAGCGCATTCCTTTGGGTGAGTTACGCCAAGCTCTTGAGTTTCAGCTTGAAGAGCATATTCCATTCCCTCCAGCAGATTTGTATTTTGACTATCAAGTCCTCGATCTCGCTGAGCGTAGTCGTCCTACAATGGACGTTGTTGTCACTGCCTATCCAAAAGCGACAGTCGAGTCATATATGAACGCAGTCCAAAAAGCAGGTTTTCTCCCGCTTGTTTTCGAGCTTGAGTCGCAGGCGATCGCGCGCGCGGTTGTACCAAGAAATACCAAAGGTGTTTTTTTAGTCGGTGATCTTGGTAAGACGCGAACGACATTTTCTATTGTCTCGGAGGGTACCGTGAACTTTACCTCTACGGTGAAAGTTGGCGGGCGCGATATTGATGCGATTTTAATGAACGCACTTCAACTAACACCCGAGCAGGCTAAAGAGGTAAAGTTTGGAAGAGGTTTTGATGCAATGTCCGAAGATATTATCAAGAGCCTGACGCCCGCGCTCGTTGCGCTGAAAGATGAGGCCGATCGCCAGATTGGTTTTTGGGAGAGACGATATCCGGAGCGTGATCCGGTTTCTCGCGTGTATTTATGTGGAGGCGATGCCCTGCTGCATGGATTACCAGAATTTCTCGCCCAAGAACTTCGTATCCCAGTTGAGCGAGCTCGTATTTGGGAAAATATATTTAATCTTGAAAAACAAATTCCTTCGATCACGGCACGCGAGACTATGAGATATGCGACTACATTTGGTCTCGCACTGCGTGGCGGTGATATTGTTTCTCTCAACATCGTATGAACTTACTTCCTGATTCATATAAAAAAGAACTTCGGTATGAGGCGTGGCGGCGATATGTTGTTACATTTGGACTTTATTTTGGCGTGGTCGCACTCGCGGGAGATTTACTTTTGTTACCTTCATTTTTTGCCCTTACATTTCGTTTTGACGCAAAACAGGATTACCTCTCATCGATTCAGAAAAGTCAGGAATTTAAAGAGCTTGATGAGACAGGAAAGCGACTTGGTAAAGTAAATACGTTATTACGAAATGTTGCTGGGTATGGGAAAGATACGTTACCAGTGATGAGATCTTTAGAAGAAATCATAAATAAAGTTGGCTCCGATATTCATCTCACGAGTATTGAGCTTGATCGGGCGCAGGTTGATGGTAAGCCGGGAGGTGTAATCAAATTGTCGGGCATTGCGAATACGCGCTCCTCTTTTTTGAGCTTTTTTGATGCACTCAAAGCTCATCCAAAGGTAAAATCATACGATTCCCCAGTAACAAACATTTTAAAAGAGCAGAACGCTGATTTTAATCTTACGCTTCGTATACAGTTATGATGCCTATTCAGAAAAAATTTATTTTGACGACTGCGGGTGTCGTGCTAGCAAACGCGGCACTTTGTGCGGTATTTGCGTATCTTGTTTTTTACCAGATTTTTCCATTATCAAATAAATTTTTTGAGATGGAAAAAGAGATTCGGACAACGGAACAAGAGTTACGAGCATATCGCGGACAAATTTTACCAGAGTATGAGGATGCGCAAAAAGATATTACGAAGATTGAGAATTTATTTTTCATCGCGAACGATGATAAAAAAGAACTCGAGCTCGTTTTATTTATCGATGAAATTATCAAGCGGAACAATCTTGGGCAGGTATCCATCACTCCACCAGGAGCACTTGAGGCAGGGAAGGTGGGCGTAAGTTTGACAGTTAATGGTTCCTATACAAATGTTATTAGAATGCTCCGCGAGCTTGAAAATGAACGCTTTTTTATAACGATTAACCAACTTTCAATCCTTGCGAATTCAACTCAGATTACTATGTCAATTGCAGCGCTATGAAATTTAATCTTCCTATTTCAATGCATTTCTCGTTGCGACGGAAAAGTTCCGCGCAAAAGACAAATATTCTGGTCCACGGCTCCTTATTATGGCGCCTTTCTCTGATTGTGCTTGGAGGATTGCTTGTTGGCGTTGTGGCGTACGATGGATACGTGTTTTTATTTCACACAGAGGCTCCTCTTCCTTCGGGTACCGAGCTTTCTCTTGACCCGGGAGTGAAGAGATTGAATCGTAAGCTACTTGATGACGTGCGTGCGATTTTGGCGAATAGAGCAGAGGTGTTAGCAGGGTCAGGAGCGGATCTTCCATCGAGAACTCCATTCGAGTAAGATATCTACTACTATACATAGTAGCGCGCCCCCGTAGTTCAATGGATAGAACGGCTCCCTTCTAAGGAGTTAATGTAGGTTCGATTCCTACCGAGGGCACCAAAATTATAAGTTCTAAATTTGTTCTCGCAGTTTTTTGTAGAGTTCAAACGCTTGTTCTGCGCCGTTGATTGCGCGATGAGGCATTGGTTCGCGCGGGATCCCAAGAGATGTACAGAGTTTTGTAAGTTTGATACTAAAGTGTTCATCGTCACGCATTTTTTCGTATGCAATAGAAAAGATGTCGAGCGTGTGATAGTCGAGGGGTATCTCTAGTCTTTCTTTTTGGTACGCAGCTACTAAAAACATCCAATCATACGGAGTGTTCCATGCAGCAAACACTGATCCAGTAGCGCGCTTTGAATATTCTGTTAGCGCATCCTTGAGCGAGAGTGCATTTGCCCAGTTTTGTTCATTGTATCCGGTGAACTGAAGTGATTGGTAGTTCGCGGTTTCTAAATGTTGTGGGTGTACGCGCGTTTCAAATCGATCGAGCTCTTGAAGTGTTGTAGCATCTGCGACAATGAGCCCAATTTCTATAATCTCGTGTTCTGTCGGATTGAGTCCCGTCATCTCGAGGTCGGTAAATGCGATTTTTGATGGCATCATAAAATTTATTATCCAACGATGATGCGAAAGAGTATTGAGGTAATAACACTAACAACCGGCGAGAATAATAGAATAAAGGCGATGAGTAGCACGAAGCCCCATGCTTCGAGTGCGATCGCGATGTTGTGCAGGCGATCCGGTAAGGCAGCGATGAGTACTTTTGATCCATCGAGAGGTGGGATAGGAACGAGGTTAAAAACCGCAAGTGCGATATTGAGGAGGGCGATGAGAGCTGAAATCTCAAGAAATTGTTGAGGAAATGGAATGATGTTGTGTCCCCCAAGACGAATTAAAATTCCGAAGAACGTTGCGATTACCAGGTTAGAGATAGGCCCTGCGGCAGCAACGATACCTGGCCCCCATTTCGGTGCTTTTATGAGGTTGTAGGGGTTAAATGGTACAGGTTTTGCCCATCCGATTAAAAAAGGACTTCCTGTGAGGCTTAGGAGGAGCGGTAAAAGAATTGACCCAAAAGGATCGATGTGTGGGATTGGATTGAGTGTCAATCTGCCTTCATAGTAGGCAGTTTTATCACCGAGGAGGTAGGCGGCGATTCCGTGGGATACCTCATGGATGACGACTGACATGACGAGAATGGCGAGTCCAAAGACGAGAGATATTGCATCAGGCATATACGTGTGTTATAACAATGAGGTTACAAATTTGTAAGAAGACTATGTCAAAAGTTTGCGCAATATGTGGTAAAGGTTCACGAATGGGCGGGAAGCGCCGTCTTTTGCGTGCTCATTATAACCCGACAAAGTGGGAACGGAAATACCCAAATTTACAGTGGGGGCGTATTGGAGATGGGCCTCGAGTAAAAATGTGCACAAGTTGTCTCAAGAAACAAAAACAGCCTGTAAAATAAGAACTTTGTTCATAAGTAAACAAAAACGCTCATACTATGGGCGTTTTTGTTTGAGTGTCGGGATGCTGGGAATTCTTTTTCTGCGCTTCGCTTAGTGCAAAGCCCCGCATGCCCCCAGCACGCGTTCAATACCCGTCATTAAAATTCGTACTTATTTATCGGGATGCCGGGAATTGAACCCGGTCTACATGCACCCCATGCATGCGTACTGCCGGTATACTACATCCCGTAGTGGCTTTCACTCTATCATATTCATTTGATATACTAAAACCATGAATCAACGCACGATGGTTATGATCGTTGTACTCCTTGTTCTCGTTGGAGTACGCTTCGTAGCATTTTAATGCTGTCGATGATTGGTTAGTAAAAGTTGTTTTTTTATTTTACTCGCGACCGCATAAGATTTTTTGAATTACTTTTTGATATAAAAAAGCGCGACTATCAGTCGCGCTTTTGTTTGATTAATACGTTTCGATACCGTCTTCGCTTGCGGGGCATTTGCCCGCAACGATTTTGATGTCGATACCGACGCCACGTAATAGTTCTATGATAGATACAATCTCTATTTGGTCACGTGGTAGCTCGAAAGCACATGCGTTTGTGCTTAGGCTCTCGAGCAAGCTTAGTTCATGACGGAGCTGGCGGTGGAATTGATAGTGGGCGATGCACCACGGCTCGCCTTCATATTGTAGGTGTACGGTTGTCATTGTTCGACCCTCCCTTGGGTTGTGGACGTTTTTTCGTTCAATTATTGATATGAGGGAGGTTCGAGGACAATGAAAAATACTGAAAAGATTTTATAATGATAAGCAGGGCATGTCAAGTGCACCTAGTGTTATGACGTGAGCGCGGATGTAAAGTATATTTGACATACATAGTTCGTGCGCTACGATGAACATATTGTATGAAAGAGTCGATCTTAAATAGCGTATCGGTATTACGTGCGCGCGTTAATCTCACACAAGAAGAACTTGCTGATAAAGTTGGTGTGACACGGCAGACAATTATTGCAATTGAAAAAGGAAACTACGTTCCCTCACTTTTACTTGCGTTTAAAATCGCACGATTATTTAAAAAACCCATCGAACATATTTTTACTTATGAATAATGCATTATCAGAATTTATCGTAACTTTCGTACTTCTCATTCTATTAATACTACTTGCAAATCCGTTTGATATTTGGATGCCCAATATGGTGGCGACGATGCTTCTGCTTGCGGTGGTGTTACTTTTTGGTTTGTTCACGATTTTTGTGTGGCGTGAGCAGGTACATGACGAGAGAGAAATATTACATAGCATGATTGCGGGGATAGTCGCGTTTTT
>ERZ1292625.3738-Hain-H41-01um-R1-3738-length-11977-cov-6_pt1 | contig 11977 bp, 11 predicted proteins | sample MGYA00564400_ERZ1292625 | MGnify/ENA primary metagenome ERZ1292625 (study PRJEB36523, sample SAMEA6512639) | groundwater metagenome | collected 2019-01-08 | study: AquaDiva: Metagenomics assemblies of 32 groundwater samples
TCATCGCCGCCCAAATGAGTATCGCCTCCGGTTCCTTTCACTTCAACAACATCATTTGCAACTTCAAGAATTGAAATATCAAAAGTTCCTCCGCCGAAATCATAAACAATAATTTTTTCGTTTTTTTGGCGGTTCAAGCCATAAGCCAAAGCCGCGGCCGTTGGTTCATTGATAATGCGGCGCACTTTAAGCCCGGCGATTTCGCCGGCGTTTTTTGTCGCCTGTCTCTGTGAATCGTCAAAATAAGCCGGCACAGTAATCACCGCTTCTTCGATTTTTTCTCCTATTTTTGCTTCGGCATCAGCTTTTAATTTTGCCAAAACCATCGCTGAAATTTCTTCGGGCTTATACCATCGGTCGCCCATTTTCACTTCAACTCCTCCGGCAGAAGATTCCTTGATTTCATAAGAAAGCCAATTTTTATCGCGCTGAACTTCAATATCGCTGAATTTTCTGCCAATTAATCTTTTTACGGAAAAAATTGTATTTTTCGGATTTACCACCGATTGGCGCTTAGCCAAAAGCCCGACTAACCGCTCATTAGTTTTACTTATTGATGCCACTGAGGGAGTAGTTCTGTTTCCTTCGTGATTTTCTAAAATTTTCGGCTCGCCACCCTCTACAACAGCCATCGCTGAATTTGTTGTGCCTAAATCTATCCCCAATATTTTTGCCATAATTTTATTTATTTTATTATTTTACTTTGCCACTTTCACTCTTGCCGGCCTTACTAATTTGCCGTGCAACATATATCCCCTTTCAACTTCTTCTATTATTATGCCACTCGGCTTATCTGATTCAACGCTTGCAACTGCTTCCTGCAAAGACGGATCAAATTGCTGGCCAACTGATATTATAACCCTTTCCAATCCATTTTGTCTTAGAATGTCCTCTATTTGCGCTCTTATCAAATAAATTCCTTTTTCCGCCTTGCCATCTTTTTCCAAAACTATAAGCGCCAAATCAAAACTGTCTAAAACAATAATCAAATCTCTTACTAATGATTCATTGGAAAATTTTATCATCGTTTCAAATCGTTTTGCCTCGTCTTTCTTATAATTAATCAAATCTGCTTTAGCTCTTTTCCATCCGTCAAGATATTCATCTTTTTCTTTCTGACATTTTTCCAAATCATTTTCTACCGCGCCATTATCATCTTTTTTAATTTCATCTGATTGTTGGTCCATAACGCTTACTATTCTATTGCTAAAAAATCTATTGTCAAGTAATAAAAAACAGCTTTAAAGCCGTTTTTTATTACTATATTAATATTCTCCTACCATTGCTTCTGTTTTTGTTTTTTGAACTCTATCTACCGGATGATTGGCCGGAGAATAAATTGTATAAATTTTTAAAGGAATTGAACCGGTATTTTTAAAATTATGCTTTACGCCGGCATTTACAAAAACCAAATCGCCAGAAATTATCGGGGATGGAACTCCCTCAATTACCGCTTCTCCATTACCTTCAACAAAAACCAAAATTTGATCAACTGTTGTATGGACTTCTTCGCCAATATCTTCTCCCGGCAATAAACTCATTAAAACTAATTGAGAATGCTCTCCGGTATTTATAACTTGGCGGAAATTTTCATTTTGCTTTGCAAACTCGACAATATTTTTATGAAAAACCATATTTGTATTTATTATTTATATAATAGCGACCTTTTAATTTTATTTACAGGGTGCCTAACGGGAATCGAACCCGTGTCGAGAGTACCACAAACTCCAGTGTTACCATTACACCATAGGCACCATCAATCAAGTTTGTGCGCGGGAGAGGACTCGAACCTCCAAGCCCTTGCGGGCGCTACCACCTCAAGGTAGTGCGTCTGCCAGTTTCGCCACCCGCGCATTTTATTGGCATTATTTGCAATTAATTCGCATTATTAGTGATTACTCTTTACGCCGCCACGCCGATTTTCTGGCGTGAAACTTTTTTGGAAACTTTTCTCAAGAAATAAAGTTTCGCCCGATGAACTTTTTTAGGAGAACTTAAAATTTCAACTTTGGCGATTATCGGCGAATTTATCGGATAAACTTTTTCAACCGCAACATCGCCAAGCGTGGCGCGCACCGTAAAACTGGCGCCTGTTTCTTTGCCGTGTTTTCTGGCAAGAACCACGCCCTTAAAATTACTGATTCTTTCCTTGTCTTTTTCCTTGATTCTCTCCGAAACCCTCACAACCGCCCCTGATTTGATTTGTTTCAAAATTTCTTCGTTTATCATAAGTAATAATTTAATTCAAATAAGTTATTCCGTCAACCCTACTCCCCCATTCTTCTCTCAACACCACTGAATTTTTTAACAACTCCTTTAAATTCCTCTGTTGAAAAATCAGGCCATAAAGTTTCCGTTGAATAAAATTGGGCGTTTATAACATCCCACATCATAAAACCATCCGACCAGTGAAACCAATTTGGAATTTCGCCTGTGCGAATAATTAAATCAACCGGCGGTAAATTTTTCGTCCAAAGATTGTTTTTAATTAATTTTTCGTTAATTTCTATTTTAGAATTTAGTCCGCCGACTGGCGGATTAGATTTTGATATTTTTTCTATCGCCTCCGTCATTTCATCAACGCCGCTGTAAGCCAATAAAAAATTCAAATGCAAATTTTTATATTCTTTCGTGACGTTAATGGCTTTTTTAATCGCCGACTTTGTTTTTTCCGGAAAAAATTCTTCCCACCGGCCCAATACATTAATTTTCACTTTATTTTTATGAATTTCCTTGTTTTTAATTATATTTTTAAAATGCTTTTCAAATAATTTAAACAGAAAAATATTTTCTGTTTTTGACCGCTTAACAATATTATTCACGGAACATCCCCAAAAAGTAATATATGGAATTTTTTCTTCAAAAGCCGTTTTTAATATTTTTTCCGCTGTTTTTGCTCCTTCGCGATGCCCAAAAAAAGACGTCATTCGCCTATTCTTCGCCCAACGCCTGTTGCCGTCGGGAATAATGGCTATGTGATTTAATTGATTCACCCCCACACCATAACGAATTTATATTTTATTTCATAGAGAATATGAAATGAAGTTTTTATCCGTTATATTTTATAATTTTATTTAATTCCCCACAAACAATTCGTTTGGTGTGGGGGTTCATTTTTATTTTTGGACCTAGGCGGAATCGAACCGCCGTCTCGTCAACTTGCCCCGTTAGAAATTTATTATTGGACTCATCGGGAATCGAACCCGAGACTCGGCAATGCGAATGCCGCGTAATACCACTTTACTATGAGCCCGTATTTCTAACGGGGTAAAAAATAACGCGTGCTGCCACTATACCATAGGCCCTTAATTTATAGTGAACGCTTCGCACTCCCGTTTGAAAACTAATTCGGGCTGCCGGGAATTGAACCCGGTTCTCACGCACCCGAAGCGCGTATACTACCGGTGTACTACAGCCCGAATTAATTTTCAAACCCTGAAGCGGAAATTATTTCACATAATACTTTTTTTTTATTTCTTCTTCAATACCGCTTTCAAATTCATCTTTTCTTTCCCGCGCTTGTTTTGATAATTTTTCAAGCTCGGCGTCAGATAACTTTCCCAAATCTAAAATTCTAAATTCTAAATTCTTTTTTATATTCTTCACCGGTTCTTCAATCACTTCGTCAAGCAAAATTGATAAAATCCAGCCGATTTTATGGCCCGGTTTAATTTTTAAAATTCTCATCACATCTTCACCGTTAACTTTCAACATTTTCGGCGAAATCGGATCACGCTTCACTTTTTCAATCATAAAAAGCAGATGTCTTAATTTATACGGCACAGCTTTAGGAACGCCGGAGCCAATTCTATCCGCTTCTCTTACCTTAATTAAATCATCAACATTTTCCGGCCTTACACGGCTTAAAAATCTCCGCACGCCGGAAGCGGTCACTTCGCCCACATTATAATAAAAAAGATGATAACGCACCAAATGAATGACTTTTTCGGCAAGGTCTTTGGGAAAATGCAATCTATCCACAATGCGGGCGGTTATTTTGGCGCCAACGATTTCGTGATTGTAAAAAGTGCAATCCGGTCCTTCTCCGGCTTTCGTATTCGGCTTGCCAATATCATGAAGCAAACTTGCCAGTCGAATTTCCAAAGAATAATTTTTCTTGGCCGCGTAATCCAAAGCCCGCAAATTATGCTCCCAAATCGTATAAATATGGTGTTTATTTTGGCCGTTATCAATCCCCTCGCGCAATTCCGGCACAATGTATTTTAATAAACCGACTTCTTCAAGAAGTTCAATCCCATTTTTTGCCAAGGGCGTCATAATAATTTTTAAAAACTCGTCGCGAATTCTTTCTTTGGCAATCATTTCAATCAGCCCAGCTTCTTTTTTTATGGCTTTGAAAGTTTCTTTTTCTATCGCAAAACCAAGCTGAACTGAAAATCTTATCGCTCGCATCAAACGCAAAGCATCTTCGTTAAATCTTTCAATTGGATTGCCAACAGTCTTAATAATCTTGTCTTTCAGGTCAAGCTGTCCGCCAAACGGATCTATAATTTTACATTTTGAATTGTCATTTTGATTTTTGATTTTTAAATTTTGGATTTCCATTGCCATTGCATTCACCGTAAAATCTCTTCTACTAAGGTCTTCCTCAATGGTTTTCGCGAATTTTACTTCATCCGGATGACGCTTATCCGTATATTTACCCTCCAATCTAAAAGTGGTAATTTCAATAATTTTTAATTGTTCGTCTTCGGAATCTGTTTTAACGGCAACGGTGCCGAATTTATTTTCGTAAATATTATTCGGAAAAAGTTTTTGAATTTCTTCCGGCTTGGCGTTAGTTGTGATATCCCAATCTTTCGGTTCTTTATTCATAATTAAATCGCGCACGCATCCGCCGACAAGATAAACTTGATAACCGCCATCAATTAGTTTATTAGCCACCATAATAATTTCTTCTGGAATACTTGCCCTGAATTTTATTGAAGGGTTGAATTTCATAATTTTTAATTATAAACTAAAAACTGGTAAACTAAAAATCATATGCGTTTCATGCCCTTGTCCCTTTAGCTCAGCGGATAGAGCGCTTGGCTTCGAACCAAGAGGTCGGGGGTTCAATTCCCTCAGGGGACACAAAATAAAAACGCATCCCTAGCTCAACTGGCAGAGCAGATCCCTCTTAAGGATAAGGTTCCGGGTTCGACTCCCGGGGGATGCACAAAAACCGTTTTATGATATAATGGTTTGATTGCGGGGTTAGTATAGTGGTAATATACCTCCTTGCCATGGAGGAGACGCGAGTTCGATTCCCGTACCCCGCTCAAAATGTAAATAAATTTTGAGCGAGGTTCGCCGAAATTTTATGTAGGCGACCCGCTCCAATTTGACTTTCAATTAAATTAAATCTGTAACATTTTATCTCTTTTTACGTTATCTATGATAGATGGTGAAGAAAAAATAATAATCAAGAATGCCATCAGTGGCGAGGCTTCGGCTTTTGGCCTGCTTTATGATAGATATCAGCCGCAAATATACCGGTTTATTTATCTTAAGGTCAGCCATCGTGAGGAAGCCGAAGACCTCTGCCATCAAGTTTTTCTAACCGCTTGGCAGAATATCGGGAATTATAAACATCGCGGATTCCCCTTTTCATCTTGGCTTTATTCCATTTCTAAAAATAAAGTCATTGATTATTACCGAGCCAATAAAATATCCATAAATATTGAGAATATACAGATAGAAGACAATAAAAACCGCAGTGAAAAATTATTGGATGAAAAAATAAATTTGGAAAATATTAAAGAAGCGATTAAAAAACTCGCTGACAAAGAACAAAACATAATTATTATGCGATTTATTGAAGGATTTTCTCCGAAAGAAACGGCTAAAATTCTGAAAAAAAGCGAAATTTCAATTCGAGTGGCTCAAAACAGAGCGATAAAGAAATTAAAAAGAATAATGAATAATGAATAATGAATTATTTATAATTTTAAAAGAACTGAAAAATATCCAGCCAAACAGCGAATATTCCCAACAGTCGCGGAATTTTATTTTGGCGTCTCCGCAAATAAACGCGTCTAATAATAAATTAACTGTAGCGGATGTTTTAAGTTGGTTTAATTTTAAACATTCGGCAATACTTGCCGGAGCTGTCGCGATTTTTATTTTCATAATTTTATGGACAGTGTCTTACCTCCCGGGCAATAAAAACAGCCTCGTTGCCGAAGCGAATGGAATCAACGCCTCCATTCAAATTAAGCTTGATGAGATAGGATACCATTTGGACAGCCAAAAAATAGATTTTTCAATGGCGACAAATATCCAAAACCTACTTAAAATAACCACTGATGAGCTTATCCAGGCCCAGGAAGAATTAAAAAATAACCCTGAGAAACTGAAAGAATCCGTTGGAAGGATAAAGAAAGCCGAACAAGACATATCCAAAATAAACTCCTTACTCAAAGAACAAGGAAGCCAATAAAAAATCCCGCCAATTACGGCGGGATTTTTTTATTGAAAAATTATCGCTTATTATTTAACCGCTTCTTTTAAAGCTTTCGCGGCTCTGAATTTCGGCTTGGTAGCGGCGGCAATTTGAATTTTTTCTCCTGTTTTAGGATTAACTCCCATTCTTGCCGCTCTTTTAGCGGTTTTAAATACTCCAAATCCGGCAATCGCCACCTCGTCTCCCTTTGCCATCGCTTTGGTAATAGCATCAAAAATAGCATCAACGGCGGCAACAGCGTTTTTCTTTTTTTCAATTTCAGCGGCGCTCATTATTACTTCAACAAGATCTTGTTTTTTCATAAATTTAAACTTTTAAACTTTTAAACTTTGAAACTTTTACTTTCTCGACCTTTGTTTTTATACTTTAAATTATACAGATAAAATCTAATCAAAACAACCATTTTTCTACTTTCTGCTATCTAGCATATTCTGCCGCCCTTGTTTCCCTGACAACATTAACTTTTATTTCTCCGGGATATTTCAATTCAGATTCAATTTTATCGGCAATATTTTTTGCCAATTGCAAAACTCCGAAATCGTCAATTTTTTCCGGAACGACAAAAACCCTTATTTCCCTGCCGGCGGAGAGAGCATAGGCGCTTTTAACACCCTCAAATCCCATTGCGATTTTTTCCAATTCTTCCAAGCGTTTAAGATAATTTTCAAGCGTATCCCTGCGCGCTCCCGGCCTTGAAGCCGACAATGCGTCAACGGTCGCCACGATATAAGATTCTGGACTGGAAAAAGGATATTCCTCATGGTGCGCTTCCATCGCCTTGATTATCTCTTCCTTAATCCCAAATTTTTTCAAAATTCTCTGCCCCACTTCAACATGCTTTCCTCCAACCTCCTGGTCAATTGCTTTGCCAATATCATGAAGCAAACCTCCCATTTTAGCTATTTCAACATTAAGCCCCAATTCTTCGGCAATCATTCCCGCCAAATGAGCGCATTCAATTGAATGATTTAAAACATTCTGGCCGTAACTGGTGCGGAAATAAAGCCTTCCCAGCAACTGGATTATTTCTTTGGGCAAATTATAAATTCCAACCTCATAAGCCGCTTCTTCGCCTTTTTCCGTCATTCTTTTTGAAATTTCTTGTCTCGCTTCTTCAACTTTTTCTTCAATTTTCGCCGGCTGGATTCTGCCGTCTTTTACAAGTTTTTCCAACGCCAATCTGGCGATTTCCCGCCTTGCCGGGTCAAAAGAAGAAATAATTATCGCTCCTGGAGTTTCGTCAATGATAAATTCCACGCCCGTTTCGCGTTCCAAGGCGCGGATATTCCTTCCCTCGCGGCCAATAATCTTACCCTTTATTTCTTCATCTTCAAGATTAAAAATACTCGTTGTCACTTCGGCAACATGCGAACGGGAAAGACGTTGCATCGCGACTGTCATAATTTCAACGCTCTTGCGTTCAACTTCTTCTTTTCTCTCTTTGACTAATTTTTGAATGGCAATGACCAAATCGTCTTTATATTTTTCTTTTATATTCTCTAAAAGTTTTTCTTTCGCTTCCTCTTCGCTGAGCTTGGCGATTTTTTCAAATTCCAAAGAAAGTTTTTCTCTCGTATCGACAATTTGAATCTTGGCGACTTTTATTTTTTCAACGTCTTCTTTAATCAAATTTTCCTGAACGCGGATATCATTCCACTGCTTTTCCAAAGATTCTTCTCTTTTTAAGAGGCGCTCTTCCATGCGACTAAATTGGAATTTTCTCTCTTTTTCTTCTTTTTTTGCCTCCTCATTAAAATCAACCGCCTTTTTTTGAGCTTCAATAATTATTTCTTTTGACTTAAATTCCGCCTCCTCGAAGCGTTTTTTGATTATTTGTTCAATTGAACCTTCTTTCTTAGCGGAAAAATATTTTCTGACGAAATAGCCGGCCGCAAAGCCAGCCAAAGTTAAAATTACCCAAAAAATTGGATTTTGAATCATGATAAAAAAATCTGTGAATTGCGAATTTAATACGAATATACGAATTTATATTTTTCATATGGTCGTAATTTTCCCGCATTTCGCAGTTGTAATTGCTTTTATAATTTATAACCATTTGCGACAAATTCATTATAGGGTTAAAATAAAAATATGTCAAAACAAACCGTCGCTTTAATCATATTGGATGGCTGGGGAGTCGGGAAAAATGACCAATCCAACCCGCTGTTTGCCGCCAATCTCCAGAATATCAATTATATCAAAGCCAATTTCCCGTTGGCTTGTTTGCAAGCGTCCGGAATCGCTTCGGGAATCCCATGGGGAGAAGAAGGAAACAGCGAAATTGGACACCTCACTATTGGCGCCGGAAAAGTAATTTATCAAAATTATCCCATGATTACCATGTCTGTGCGGAATAAAACTTTTTTCCAAAATGAAATTATTAAAGAATTATTCACGCACGCGAAAAAAAATAATTCTGCGGTTAATTTAATCGGTCTTTTGTCGGACGGCAATGTCCACGCATCGCTTGAACACCTTGAAGCCTTAATTCAATTAGCCGAAAAAGAAAAACCGGCCGCCGTAAATTTGCATTTAATCACCGACGGCCGCGACAGTTCGCCAACCGCGTCCCTGGAATTGATTAAACGACTTAATGAAATAATTTCCCTTTTCCCGTCTGCAAATTGCCGAATAGCCAGCGTTACCGGCCGTTATTACGCCATGGACCGCGATAAGCATTGGGACAGAACCCAAATATATTACAAAGCAATCACCGAAGAAAATCCGGTTGCCGCGAACGGCATTGAAAATTATATACGAGGGAACTACGAAAAAAACATCACTGATGAATATTTATTGCCGGCGACCATTGCGCCTGATTCTTTTATAAAAGACAATGATTCCGTATTCTTCTTTAATTTCCGAGAAGACCGAATGCGGCAAATAACTGAATCTTTCATCAATAAAAATTTTAAAGATTTTTCCGTTAAAAATTTTTCAGATTTATATGTCGCAACAATGGTAAGCTACGACGACCGTTTTAGTATTCCCGTTGCTTTTTTAAAAGAAATCGTTGTTAATCCATTAAGTAAAATTTTGTCCGATAACGGCAAGATTCAATTTAAAATCGCGGAAACAGAAAAATACGCCCATGTTACTTATTTTTTTAACGGCGAAAATGAAACGCCTTTTAATAACGAATATCGCGTTCTGATTCCTTCGCGAGGAGACATGCGACACGATGAACACCCAGAAATGATGGCGTCAGAAATCACACAACGCCTCATCGCCGCCATTGAAGAGCAAAGCTATGATTTTATACTGGCTAATTACGCCAATGCCGATATTATTGCCCATACCGGCAATTACGATGCGGCTCTCAAAGCCGTTTTAATCATTGATGAACAAATTGGAAAAGTTATGGCAACCGCTTTTGAGCATAACGCTATTTTAATAATCACATCTGACCACGGCAATGTTGAAGTAATGTTTGACCCAAAAACCGGCGCCATAGAAACAAAACACGATGCCAGTCCGGTGCCTATTTATCTTATCGCCAAACAATTCAAACTTCCACAGCCAAAATCTCAAACGGAAATTTCAAAATCGGAAAAGGCAAACGCCGGCTTGCTTTCCGATGTCGCTCCGACCATTCTGGAATTAATGCAAATCCCAAAACCGAAAGAAATGACTGGCCAAAGTTTATTGAATTATCTGATTTCTTAATTTTTTTTCACCAATTCCACTGCCTTATCTATCTCCGCGGGAGCTGTTATTGTAACCAACCCCGCTTTGTCTTCTGACGGCAAAAAATCTCGACCAACGATTTTATCGCCATCCATCCAAACAAGTTCCAAATCCAGATGAGTGTTTTTATTCCAAAAAGTCGGCTTGCTTCCAGAATTGAAAAAGAAAACCATTCCATCGGCATTTTTTAATTCGATTATTTCCGAAAGACCTCTCACTTTTTCCAAAGCCGTCCGCGCGGTATATAAAACATAATCTCTGCTATCAATGTTTAAAACGATTTTTTCGGCGTCATTGACTAAATCCGCCTTGCCGATAAAAAATAAAATTAAACCCGCAAAAACGCCCAATATAACCAATAAATATTTTTTAAAATTGGTTTTCATTAATACTACATTTTTTTTGGCAAATTGATCCCCAAAATATTGAATAAGATTTTAAAGATATTTTGCGTTGCTTTAATTAATTCCAAACGCGCCGTGGCAATTTCTTTTTCTTCACCGATTATCCGCTCCTTTTCATAAAAATTATGGAATTGCCGCGCCAATTCCAAAGAATATCGCGCCAAAATCTGCGGATTGTATTTATCGGCCGCTTCTTTAATAATTTCCGGAAATCGCGCCAAAATTCTTATTAAATTAATGTCTTCCGGTGTATTTAATAAATTTAATTTTAAATTTTGATTTGTAATTTTGATTTTTGATTTTTGATTTTTGATTTTAGCAAGAATACTGTATATTCTTGCGTTTGCATATTGAATATAATAAACCGGATTTTTCATTGACCGCTCTTTTGCCAAATTCAAATCAAAATCCATATGCGTGTCCGCTGAATGCATTAAAAAGAAAAATCGCGCCGCGTCCACGCCGACTTCTTTAATTAATTCTTTAAACATTATAAACTTTCCGCTTCTTTTTGACATTCTCACCTCTTCGCCGTCGCTCATCAATCGTATCGCCTGAGTAATTATCACCTCGGAATCTTTTAATCCGATAATCTTTGCCGCTGCTTGAATTCTTTTTACATAACCGTGGTGATCCGGCCCCAAAATCATTATTTTCTTATTAAATCCGCGTTTTTTTGTTTCCAAATAATGGCCCGAATCCGCCAAAAAATAAGTCGGAAAACCGTCACTTGTGATTAAAACCCTGTCTTTTTCATCGCTAAAATCGGTTGTTTTCAGCCACAAAGCGCCATCCTTCTCATAAGTCAATCCGGCCTTTTTGAAAATATCCAAAGCTTTTGACGTAAAATTTTTTCTATAAATATCTTTTTCTTCCGATGTCCAGCGATTAAAATTTATCCCTGCTTTTTTAACAACCAATTTTATTTCTTTTAAAAAATCCGCGGCGGCCATTTGCCCGATTTTCATCGGATTAATTTTAAACTTTTTGACTTTTAAGCTGTTCTTAATCGCCCATTTTTTCACATAATCGCCTTTATAAAATTTTTCTTCAAATGCCAAAAATCCGGAATTCGCCAAAATTGATTTACCAAGCGTTAAAATCTGGTTACCCGCGTCATTGACATAATATTCACGTTCAACTTTATAGCCGTGAAATTCCAAAATATTGCTTAAAGCATGCCCCATAAATCCCCCCCGGCCGTTGGCAAGCGTGAGCGACCCGGTAGGATTGGCGGAAATAAACTCTACTTGAATTTTGAATTTTGAATTTTGAATTTTGAATTGCTTGCCGTATTTTTCTTTTTGTTTTAAAATTTCCTTCAATTCATCCTGCAAATATTTTTCCGAAACCCAGAAATTTATAAATCCCGGCGCCGCAATTTCAATTTTTTTAAAATATTTTTTTGCTATCCCATAGG
>ERZ1292625.3739-Hain-H41-01um-R1-3739-length-11977-cov-5_pt1 | contig 11977 bp, 24 predicted proteins | sample MGYA00564400_ERZ1292625 | MGnify/ENA primary metagenome ERZ1292625 (study PRJEB36523, sample SAMEA6512639) | groundwater metagenome | collected 2019-01-08 | study: AquaDiva: Metagenomics assemblies of 32 groundwater samples
CCACTTCCTTTCAAAAGCTGCAGTACTATTGATGCTGTAACTATTGGTCCTATTCCTAAGCTTAATATTGAACCGAAGCTTGCTCCTAAAATTATAGATAATAATTCAAATCTTTGTAATACCCGCTCTATGATATCTAATAGGATGATAGTCTTGCCTGTACCCGTTGAGCTAATCACTATCGTATTATTAATACCCTTTTCATACCATTCATTAAGAACGGCATCCCGCGCTTGCTCCTGATATGGCCTAAGAATAAGAGTCATACTAATTGCCCGTATTTCTCGCCTAGTGTACTTATCCCAGTATCGGCATAAAACTTCATAGTTCTATAGCCGTCCACTAGAATTTCGCAAATTATAATACCGTTCTCGATCTTTACTACTTTACCATCGTTATACCAATACTGAGATTTGAATATTGTACTAGGCGCATAATATGCCCGCGTTACTTTATCGCCTACTTTTAAGTGGTTAAAAGATTTATTCATTTCTCTTCGTCCTTTTAACTATCGCTTCTAGTTCGGCATGGTTATCAGCACGGCGTCTACGTAAATCCGCTAGTTCTACTTTATTACGGTGTAATCGGCGCTCTAACTCAATATTAGTCTCTAGGTAAGAATTAATGGACTTCTGGAGTATTACCTCATTAATAGCAATTTCCCTCAGCTTGTCGGTATACTCCGGCATCTTTACCATTGCACGTTGGATTACTTTGTAAAGTAGATCGCTATTCATTAATTTCCCTCTACGAATTCCTTAAATACTTTCTCTACAGGACGAGTAATAAGAACGATATTTAACTCCGATACTTGCCTAGCAAAATCAATAGCCTGCTCGTCATTAAGATCGTAAGAAGTATCGCTACCCCTTAACCAGTATCGAATAATCGAACCGCTAAGGATTTTAATCTGACTAATACTGGTAATATCGATTATGGTAACGATCTTTGCTTCTTTATTTTCAACAGCTATTAATACTGACATTATTCACCTTCTTTCTGTACTAAGTAAAATCTGAATCTTTCAATCTGCCATTCTCTTTCTATTCTTCGCGCAGCAGCAGCATTAGCAGCATCAGCAGCAGCATAAGCAGCAGCAGCAGCAGCATAAACAGCATAAGCAGCAGCAGCATAAGCAGCAGCATCAGCAGCAGCATAAGCAGCAGCAGCAGCATAAGCAGCAGCAGCATTCTTATATACCGCTAACTCTTCTTTGCTTATCTCTTTATTAATAAACCTCCTACCTGCTTCTATGGCCTCTTGAGGTCTTTTATCTTCAGGATATTTCTTTTGAAAGATAAACAATACATGCTCGGCCACATCACAAGCGAATAGGCTTAATTGTTTATCGCTCAAACACCCAATTCTTGATAGAACCCATAGTCGATCTTTAGACTCAATATCCGCGTCTAATATATCTAGCGCAGTTACTTGCTTTCTTCCGCCGAATAATCTTTTTAATTCTGCTCTATTATATCGGTCGCATGGGCCTAGTTTTAATATATCCGCGATAGTAAAGTTATCTTTTCTCATTCTTTTCTCCTACTCGGTACGCTTTTAATTACATTAGACGGATGCATCTCCATTTCTATCTTGAATCCGTTACGCTCGCCAAACTTCCTTAACATCCCGCTTGTATATGGATCAGTATCAAGATAAAAAGTAAACCCTGATAACTTATCCACTCTAGGAGTCTGGTAGCTAAAATCAGCCTTAAACTCTTCTATTAAATCTTCATCAAATAACTCAAATTGCACCTTATATTCACCACTTACGCGCTTAATGCTTCGCATCTTAATCCTCTTAATTCAAATTTACCTCTAGTGTTATTTATAAATGCATACATTAAACGATTAGCGTCCGGCGTGACAGGTACGAAATAGACATGCGTGGAATTAATCGAACGTCTAATATTCACGCTAGAAAAGAAATCCTTGCATTCTTCGATTAAATCTAAGTCTTCCTGTGTTGGCTCATAAGGCATACCGAGCGCGCTATCCTTAAAATCTATCCAATAGGTGTCATCGACTGTAGTTATGCTTTTCATATTATCCTCTTATCTTCTTAATTGTTAAACTTACCTCTCTGCTGATCTTTCTGGTTAATAGGTAACAGCCATATATCAAGACAAGAACTATTAATACTTCCAATAAAGTCATTATAACCAACATACCAATAGACGCGATTATGGTCTTTATATAATCTATCTGTCTATCTAATGGAAGTTCAGGTATTAGCATAGCCTCTCCTCTTCTTCGTTATTATCCATTTGCGCTTCAATAGTGGCCGTGGAGCAGATGCTCCCGCAGAAGTAATCCCAAGTCTTATCGCCTTTATCTAGCGCATCTAGTCCCGCCCTATTCACACGATAGATTGTAAATGGCGGTGTTTTCAGTAATCCATGAATCTGGGCGACTATATAGTTCTTACGCTGCCAAGCTGCTATTAATCCTAACGTAGCCAATCTCTGGCATAGGTTATCAATAGTGGGCACATCTACCTCAAATGAATCAACCCCACGCTCCACGCAAGCAATCATGCCTGTAATCGCTACCATTACAGATTTAGCCTGCTCGTTTTTGTCACTATCGGAGTCCATTACGTAAAAGTCTAATAAAGTATCAACATCTAGAAAACTAAAGAATGTAGCTATATTACTTTTACCCATAATTAATTGTTTCTTTTGGATAAGCTTCCTTAGCTTTCTTCCTAAAGGGAAGTTAGCTACATCCACCTTATCCATGAAGAAACCTAAGCGCGGTTTTGCTTCTACTATCGCGTTATCGTTTTGATTTTCGCTCATCGTTGCTCCTTTTATAAATCTCACCGAAGCCAAAAGGCGTAATCTCGTGACGGGATATAATATCATTCCTCTCAATTCTAGTCGGAACACCTTCGAGGCTTTCATTGATTAACCTAATATGGTGGTAAATTGCAATCCAGTAAATCGAAGGATCTTCTTCTACCCATCCAACTGTACCGTATTCGATACCGGAAGTTTTATATCGAATAACTTCTAGTCTCATTGCTTTCAAACTCCTTCCCATCTTTATCGCATAGTACCCTATACGTATAATTAAAATAGAGTATCTTCTCACCCTTACCTATACGTTGCCCGCATTGATCGCAAGTATCGTTAAATTGCGCTATCGTCCAGCGATATTCATCTTGCTTTGGTTCTTTAGAATCCATAGTCATCATCGTCTATGTACTTAAATTGTTCTTGCTTTTCTATAGCCACTTCTAGTACTGACTTAACTACCGCTAAACTTTGATCGCTGTAATTCCTGAAAGAAAGAGTAGAAAAAGCAATAGCCCACGGAGGTAATTCGATTAATTCATTAGCCAATTCGCCTGGTTCTTTGCTTACTTGATAAATATCCATCTCTCCGCAAGATAACCCTTCACTCGGAAACTCCGAGCGTACAAATTGTGCGATCCCTCACTTATCAGGTTCATCGCCTATAAAAGTATGCCCTTCTTCTAGCGTAGCTAGCCAGGTACGAAAAGCATCTGGCGTAGCGAGTAGTTCTTTTAACTTATCGATCATTTCTTGACTTGGCATGATTTAACCTTTCTTAATAGATATCAAATAGACGTTTCAGGATATTAGGATGCAATTGGAGTTTAATTATACCGTCCGCATAGTCCAGTAAACATATAATCTCTTCTTGGGTATATTTAACTAAAACATCTTCTATGATAAAAAGTAATTTCAGCCAATCAGGAGTTACTAGTCTAGTGCTTAAAGAATCGCCTAGTATTATGCAGGCTTCGTTACAGTTCCGTAATGGAAATAAAGAGCCAATAAAATCGTCAACGTAGCCACTAACACGCATAGGTGTTTTTTTAGCAGTAAGGATAAAGGCTCTAAATACCGTGGAGTCTTTCATTACTGCATCTAATCGCTTTAGATTATTTTCGCTTTCAATAACCATTTTATCTTTCATTGCTTCGCCTCTTTCCTTGCTTCATTAAAAGCAATTGTTAATTCCGCCATCCACTCAATATTATTATCGCTATTCAAAATAGCCGCTACTATACTCTTAAACGATGTCTTATAGCCCTTTTTTAGCACCTCACCTTGGATCTTACAGAGCGTTTGATGAGAACTCGGCTCTATTTGAACAGTGTTATTTTCTGATGCTGTTTTCGCTATAATTGTTTTGGAGTTTTCGCTAGCTTTCTTTCGCTTTATTTTCGCCATATTCCCGATGCCTTTATTTAATAAATTATAGTAGTGGATAAGTGACACTTTAAGCAGGAAAGCCCTTATCCACTACTATCCGCTTACCGTAAAACTAGCTAAGGCTTTCGTCTAGATATCAGAAGATGCAGACTGACTCACCTTAACAGGATTTTCACCTAAGAACACCTAAAGATGAAAGGCTGACTCATTCCGTTTTAGTTCTCCGATTTGCGATAGATAGAATATATTATTTATAGTTTTTATAGTCAAGAATTATTTTTAACTTTTTATATAGAAATTCCGGCTCTGGAAAATATCCAGGGTTAAGAAAATAAATTCTCTAGTGACATGGTAAGTTAGTTTTTCAATGTGGCTGGGTTAAAACGGCATGGAACTTCTAGGTTAAACCGGCTCGCAATTAGCCAGATTTGCCCCTGGAAGCGTCAAGGTAGGAAAAACCGTACTAGTTATCGAAGAATCGCTTTAGGTCGCCTTAAAACGTCTTTCTGGCGCTTTTGCTGTCTTTTGGATTTAACCCTATACTACTAACTACTGTTAGCCACTATCGGACTTGCAAGCACGAAAAATCCTTAAAATAGGATAATTTCTAATAATCCTAGAAAACTCAGAAACCTATAAACCCTTTGTTCCTGGTAATAACTTTTACAAACCGCTTTAAAGAGTACTCTTATAGGCAAATGTAGAAGTTTTGATTTAGAATAATTCTAATTATAATATTCTTGGAAAATCGTATACGGTTACATTATTACTAGGTCAGTGTTAGGTATAGGCTGTAGTAATTGCACTTGAGGGCCACGCTTGGCGGGATAGCTTGGATCATCTCGGAGAATCCAATACTCGGATTGCTTGGACTGGATCTGTTTTATCCAATTTCGAGATCTTAGGTAATCGATACTTTTACCTGATTTTTCTGCTAGTTCTCTGTAGCCAAAAGTCTGATTATTCACATGATAAAGTTCTAACGTATCAGCTATTTTATCCCAAACTTGCCAAGAGATACACGAAGGCTGCCCGAAGTCAGGATCGTTAAAAACTCCATCTAGTAAAATGTTAAGAGGAATTGAACTTAAAATATAAATCTTACAAGGTCTAGTTAGAGGTCTAGCGCGACCAATCGCCTGAATCATTTCATCTTCTCGCATATCGCGATATACGCTCTGGACTATCGGATAATTCCAGAAACCGCCAACTTGCCTATACGCTGAATTTTTACCTTCTTTTTGGTAGAGTGCTTCTCTAGCCTTTTCGGTTAATTGGTAGTACTGATCTCGGTAGGTAAATGGAATTAACGGATGCCCTTCACTATCCTTCTTAAAAAAAGATTCTTCTATATCGGGATATAAAGATAATACTGTATTTATTACCTCATGCATGCTAGGGCTAGGAGTACCCGCGATAATCAATGCACCTACATCGCTAAACTCATTAGAACCTCTATTACCATAGAAATGAAATATATCTTTCTCGTTAAAATCATCTAGAAATAAAGACTTAGTTTTTAGATTACAAATTAACCCAACTCGCTCGCCTGTGTGTTTTTTCTTATATCCTTTAGCGGCTAATACTAACTCGTATCCTTGCTTAGTACCTTTATTCTTAAAACGTTCTTCGCTATCTTCTGGATATTCGGCATCCTCGTTAATTGGAGTATTATCACGCTCTCTCGTTATCGTAGAGCCAGATCCGTAAAGCCTAGAAACGCATTGAATTATTATTGCTTTTCTAGTGATATTAGGCTCGTATATTTCTATAGTTTTCTTTCTACTGATATTCGCCACTTCTGCGTTAAATAGATGAGAGTACCTTTCAGATGCCGTCGTAGCATCCATTATAACCATCTTAGTAGGTAGCTTATCCCATACGTCATGCTTATCAAATATCACAATACCAGTGTTACCTACTCTTATTCTATGTGCCCAACTACTCTCGCCTTTCTGCCAAAAATCATACTCATTTGACGCTATTCTTAAAAAATGAAATATATAAAAATACGGTACTTTATCAACCTCAGATGGATCTATTATCACTGGAGAATCTGGTATATAGCTTTTATAATCATCGTTTAATATCACTTGAGCGAATACATTCTTTAATATAGGGCCAATAGTATCAAATAAAGCCTTTCCTTCTTTCCAGTGAGCAGATGGTCTTCTTTTTACCTTATTCTCTTGAATCTCTATGGCTATTTTAGTTAATATTCGCATTAATTCCCCTGTCGGGCCAATTGCCCCAGTATCTATACCTGAAATTGGAATATGACGTTCATTCTTAAAAACCTTCACAGGCGATTCATCGATAAATACAACATCAAACCCATCTATAGATAAGCCTGTCACTAGAAGTTCATGCATGGCAAATACTATCGGATATTTAACCTCTTTTTGTAACCGATAATGGCATCGTTCTATATGGCCACTAAGAGCGCAAAGATTTTTACATAAATCATATGAGCTATGGCCGCGATTCATCCATTTCTTTTGCGCTGGCGCGAAAAGGCAAGTTGTAGGAATTGGATCTTTTTCATTCTTTTGTTCATGAATAGGTAGGAAATGAAACCATTTAGAAGAATCAAAACAATCGTGCCTAAATAGGTCTAGGAATAGATCATGGCGAGCACTAAGCCAAAGCACCTTTAATCCCGCATCTGCCGCTCTTTGAGCCGTTTGAATACCAACGTAGGTCTTTCCTACGCCAGGTTGCGCTCGTAAAAGCATGATATCCTTGCCGCTCATGCCAGCAATATGATCGAACAACTTTTGCTGCATTTCTTCGCGAGCAGATTCTAATGAGATTACTGGGCTATACTGTAATGGTAACTTATTATCATACTGAAGTCTGGAATTATGACTGCCGGGCGATTCTGGCGGAGGATCGTTATGTATAATTATCCTAGGATGGGTCTGTTTTTCTATTAACTCTTCTCTTAGAAATAAGAACTCTTCTACTACATTCATACGACAATGACCCGACTATTAAAATAAGGTAAAGGCTATATAATGTATAGCCTTTCGCTACCGCAAGTCAATAAGACAACTTAAGTTAAATATTTATTAGAATTAGAGTTATTCTAATAAAAGAAAAGAGAAGAATACTAGGTAAATATCTGTTTCAAAAAAAAAAAAAAAAAAATAGAAAAGATAAGTCTTGTACGATCCGAGATCTGAATGCATCTTAGGTTTAGGTGTGGATATTAAGTTACGAGCGATAAGTTTTCAGCAATAGCGCATTTAAGTAATTAACATATAGCCTCAAAAAAAAGAAAAACCCGATGTTTAAGAAGAGGCGGCGGAAGACCAAGCGACGTACAAGTTGATAAGACTTATACAGAACCGTCCACCCCTACTTAAATACCGGGTTGATGATAATTAAACTTACATTACAAAACTTGGTCTATTGCGCTTTTACTTGGTTTATCATTCCAAGGTAAGGTTTTTACCTTACGCTACTTAAAATACCTTATAATACAAAAGAAGTCAACACTTATCTAGTAGGTTTTTTTCTTTTGGCTTTCAATTTGGATAACCACGGCCAGCAGCCCGTTAGATAGGTTACTGAGCCTAGTCATATTATCTATTAAATCTTGTCTGATTATCGGGATAGAGTGAACGGATAGGCTGTTTACATGGATTGAGTTCATTAAATTACATATTACGTTCATTATCTGACTACGTGCGTACCTTTTAAGGTTATCTAGGTCTTCTTGGGTTACAGGCTGGCTAGGTTTAATACTTTGAGGTATTAACTGTTCTACGTTATCATAGAATACAGTGCGACTATTGAAAGATAGTTCATTTTTCTCAAAAGTAAATTCTTCTACTAGTACGCCGGTTTTTGCTCTATCTACCATAGATGGTATTATATTATAACTATTAGTCTTTTACAATTAGACTTGTAGTTAATTTACACCCTTCTATTAATTCTTTGGCTGCTTCTATTACGGTTGATGATACGTAGGTTGCGTCATCCGGTAGCGTGAAATCTTCGTTAAATAGCACTTGAAGTACTTGAACAGAGTTTTGCATACGTTCTTTAACTTCTATTAGCATGGCTTCTACTTCTTTTTGGTGTTCTTTCTCGCGGTCTATAGCCTCTTTCATTGAATTCTTATATCGCGTACATACCTCACATTGCCAAATTTCGCATTTAATATGCGGGCATCCGTAAGGCGTGTTATTATAGGTATTACATTTTATGCATTGCCATTTTCTATCCGGCATCCTATCTGTCCTTTCCTAGCCCTGTGGTTAATTCTACTGGGTAGCATCCTTTATGCTTATCAAACCAGTAATAAAGCCCATAGCCTCCGCTACGTTCATCCTCTCTATTATTATAATGCGATTTACATTTGCAAAATATATCAGTATCCCACTCATTAGGATAATATTTCATTAACTGAGTAGTCCATTTATATCTAGTGTATAAATCTAATACTTCGTGGCCGTCTTTTGTAACGGTTCTTTCTCTCTTCCATTCGTATTCCTTGGCGCATTTAGGACATAATAAAGACTGTGCATTATCTATAGTTACTTCTTGCCAGTCTTTAATATATTTTCCTAGGTTAATTTTAGATTCAACGATATTAATACACTCAAAATAAACTCTTACTTCTGCGGTTTCTTTCTTAAGACACTGACTACAGGATACTGTTATATTGTAAACGAAATAGTCTTGAATGCTCATCCTTTATCTTCCTTCACTTTCCTGGGATTACTCATTAACCTAGGTGTTTTCTTGCGTAATACTTCATTACGGGATAGTGGTTTATTCTGCGCTCTGCGTAGTGCCGCACAGCAGGGATCACATAGGTCTTTGCCTTTATGTGGCCTATCAGGATGACAGGGCGCTGAACGCATTTATTTATCCTGCTCTTTCTTCTCAGCGCTATTAATAATAATTATTGCAGTGTCATTAAGCGTATTTGCGATACTTAATACATGTTGTGCATACTGTAACGCTTCTACGCGGGTCATATCTGAATGCTTTAGCGCGTTAATAAGGCTAGTAGTCGCAAGAGAAAGCGTTTCAATAGCAAAGACAATCTGAGTAACTTTAGCGGGCTTTTTAGGCATTATCCATCCAATCTTTCTTCTAGTGGAATCACAGAGCATCGCGGGCAGGTCAGAGTTGGTTTACCATTCTTATTGATAGTCTCTGTCCATCCATCTTCTATCATTATTAATTCAGTCATAGCCGGTTTACTATCATCCTCTCCGAATAATAAACAATAACCGCATATATACTCAATCTGATACTGAAAATGTTCTTGTAGGCTCATTGCTTTTTAACCTCTACTATCTTATGGATATCTAATCCGCCTAGGTCAAAATGTTCTTTCATATCTAGGCTAGATTTCTTATATTCTTTCTTGGTAGGCTTACGCCATTCATAGGTTGGCTCGCCGTCTACGTCATCGACGATATACCAACTAGAAACCAAGTAACCTTTGCAATTAGCGGTAGGGCAGTATGCCCCAGATATAAACATCGGAGTTGTACCGTTATCGCGGTCAATAGTAATAATGAAACTACCGCAAACGTTACAAGTGTATTTATTAAGACAGTCTTTATAGCCGTTCATTATTCTTTACCTTCCATTCTATGCTCTTCTTCGCATCTTATCGCGTTATCTTTAAGATAATAGTCTTCATTGCAAATATCACAGAACCATCGATCTAATACTTCACGAGGGCAGCATATTAATGCATTATTACGATCTAACCAGAATGTGCCGCATGCAGGGCATTGATACTTTTGACTAGGCATCTTCTTCCTCCACGTTGCAAGTACTACATTCAATACCGTCGTATCCTAGTTGCGTGGCAGGGTTACAATAGCCGCCAGTGTCTCTATCTACTACTCCAGTGTCTTTACATTCCGGGCAGATATCTTTTAACTCTTTTTTTAGCCGTTCCGCTAGCTGCTTTAGATCTCTAACGGCATTACCTCTAGCTGCCGGATGGATACAGTTATAAATCTTAAATTGACTAGACATGGGTTCATGGAATTCAATTATCTTAGAAACGGCGCTAATTGAATCTTGAGCTACTTTACCAAAGCAGAGAATGATATCAGGTTGAAATTTTCTAATAGCATTCTCGATATGGGTTAAATCAGGCTCAAACTTACTAGATGCATAGTTACCAATCTCGCGGCTAGTTTCTTCCCATATGATTCTAGATGTAAGATCTGGCTTCAGTGCATCCATTAACCGCCGTCCGGTTAAACAACCCATAAAAAGAAAGCGGGCAATAAGATCATTACGCTGTGATGGATACCGAGCATAAATCTCTTTTACCCGCTCTGGTTCTTTATGCCATAAGTTTTGAAGAAAAGCTAGTATTACTTTATTATTCATTATCCATCTCCATATTCATCTTTCTCGTTAAGGCATAAACGACTAGTACGATTAGCAAGTTCTGTCTTTAGCCGTCCACATTCTATTAGCAGGTTGTCACGTTGGGTATTAAGTAGCGTTCTTTCTTTATCATACTGAACATACCATTTATCTCTTATCTCTTTAATGCGCTCAATCTCTGCTAGCAATAAAGGTATATCAGTTCTTGCGCTTGCTATAAACTCTCCGTTGGCTTCCATCGGTAAATTGCCGCCATAGCCACGAATATCCGCAATGTGATACTGATAATAATTAGCACGGATCATATCGCTTTGATCGTAAGTCCACGGGCCATCAGTAGCGGCGTTAGCCCGTGCTTTAATTACGTCTAGTTCTTCTTGCGTCATATTTAACCCTCGCCCGCAAATGTCATTGCCTTATTATTAGAATGGTAATTACATCCAAAGTATCTATTAACTGTCATTTTCTCAAAATCTCTGTAAGGCTTTGAGTTAATTGAATACATTGTAATTGCAATTCTACCACCACTCTCAAAGAATACATTGCCCATCCTAGAGCAATCACCGATTTGATTATTTATCGGATAAGGCGTCCAGAATGTACAAGTTTCACAAATGTTATTCATAATTTCTCCTTTATCGGCAATATGCCTTTTTGCATTATCTCTACTACTAGAGCTACCGCTCCTACCCATCCGTTAATAGTATTTCGATCTCTATCCTTTAATTTGGGATCGGGTTCAGCGCAATTCTTTTGCCAGAAATAGCGATGGTAAGCCTCTTGCGCTAATGCTTCATAGTCGATTAAATCAACATTATCGTAAGCGCCCGCTTCCTGCAAAGCCTTACAGTATTCAACGCATTGCGGAATCATCTCATCCCACTTAGGCGCATGTATAGGTAAAGCTTTCCGGCCTACTGCGGCGGCTAGTTCATCCCTATTTCTATAGCATAGCCCATGTCCATTAGAGTTAAGGAACTTATTAATACTTTCAGTTAATACTTTACTGCGTTCTTGTGCTACTGTTCTTAATAAAGTGAATAATAACTCATCGAAATCTTCTGGCGTTGCGCCTTGGCAATCTCTATTAAATTCATCGACCTTAGATTTGAAATATTCCCTGTCGCTCATTCGACTTTACTCCTATTAACTAGACATATTAGAAGTTAGATACCACTTAGGTTCTTGCCACGGTATACCCATGATTTCGCAGAAGTCCTGTAGTTGCTTGTTCCATTCAGGGCCGATTTCTAGGCTTTTAATTTCTATCAATTCTGCCCACCATGCCGATTTATACGAATTATCGACTGCAAGAACTACGGTATTATTGGTATCAATTTTGTGTACGCTAAAGGGTAATCCACTAGGAGGATAGTCGCCGGTTTTTAGTTTATACAATTCATCCCATTCACC
>ERZ1292625.3740-Hain-H41-01um-R1-3740-length-11976-cov-13_pt1 | contig 11976 bp, 8 predicted proteins | sample MGYA00564400_ERZ1292625 | MGnify/ENA primary metagenome ERZ1292625 (study PRJEB36523, sample SAMEA6512639) | groundwater metagenome | collected 2019-01-08 | study: AquaDiva: Metagenomics assemblies of 32 groundwater samples
ACTCTTTCTTTGTTGGAACATATGTGCTCTAAGTTATGCAGTTATCTATACATACGTTATTTAAAAGAAAAAATTAATATTCTAACTAAATAAAATAGGAGTGACATATACTTCAATCACTCCTGCTACTAATAAAAAACCTAGGCTAATTAATACTAAATCTAAAATATCTGTAACTACCCGATCATCACCAATATCATGTTTCATTATAGCTATAGAAATAATGCTTCCTGCTAAACCCATGATAAAATAAGCAATAATTTCTAAGATACCGTGAGACATATACCTAAAAAAACTAAATGTAGCTGCACCAAAATAAGAAGAAACTTTACTTAACCCAACTAAGGCTGCAGTTTTACCTAATTCTGTTTTAAGTAAACTGCCGATGGCAACAGCAATTACTGACGCATTCCAAGTCAAGACAAAAATAGCTCCCGTCCCATAAAGTAATGAAAATAATAAACAAAAGAATAATACTTTTAGATTATTAGTAAAAATTTTAACAAAAATATCCATCTTAGTAATATTCCCTTGAACATAATTATTCACATTTTGAATAGCATTTTCTTGTAAACTAAAAATAGTATGAACTACTTCTTGAGGTAAGATTACATAAGCAAAAACTAATGCTGTAGTTATCCCAAAAAATAAAAATAACATAGATAAAATAGCTTTGGAATGTTCTTTGAGTAAACTTAGCTCTTGACTTGATTTGATATCAAGATCTTCCTCATTTTTGACCACCACATATAATAAAGGTAGAGCAGCAATAACAATCAAAAAAACAGTTAAAAGCCCAGCAACTTCCCTAAATATTAAATAAGACAAAAATAAACCCACTATAGAATAAAGAAACCCAGCAAAAAAAAGATTCCAAGGTCTTCTTTTTAGTACAAAGAAATTAAACATAGATTCTAAAACCATTCAAAATTAATAACTTAAATGCCTATATAAATATTACTATTAAACACTAAAAAAGTGAATTAAAAAATATCTAAGCCTCTTTTTGAGCTTGTTTAAATTTAATTGAATAGATTTTATCTTAAAAAAGGTAGTTTAAACCTCAGAGACCCCTTCATTTCGTATGGAAATAAGAGATTTCAAATGAATAAATGGTTAAACTGTTTGTTAAGAGATGATTTTGAGGTTAAGTACTTATTGAAGATGGATATTTGAGTTGGTTTAAATATATTTTTTATTAAAAAAAGTTTTTATCTTCCCTATTTCTGCTGGAAGATTAAATTAAAGATAAAAATTAAGAGTTTAAGCTTGTTTAGGTTTATATTACATTAAGCTCTAAATACTTGTTAAATGCAATCCTCTGAATGAATTAATGAATTAAAGAGTTAAAAGATTAGTTATTTGTTTACTATTAGATTAGTTAAAATAAATATAATAATCTGCTTTATTTATTGTGATTTGAGTATTAGTCTTGATCTATTTTTAAAATATATTCTTAATTTAGATTTAATTCTTATATTTATTTATTTTCTATATTGAAAACAAATAATAATAATAATAATAATAATAATAATAACTGTAAAAGCAATAATACTAATAAACAAAAAACAACAGAAAAATAAAATATTAATAACTTTAAGCATAATAAACCTAACTTAGACAAGAACATAATAAATTAATGGGGTTAATAACACTAAGTTTTATTCACTACTCTTTAATTTTAAGATAAGTATTTATACTCCTTTTTTTAACTATTTTTTATTAGTTCCATGCGCAAAACTCACTATAAAAAACCAACAATAAAAGATATAGTTATCAATTTATATCTCCTATCGTCAAATTGTTTATTAAGGCAGCATTCAACCAAAAATATACCTCTGCTAACAATAATCTTAGTAAGTTCCATACGAAATGAAGGGGTATAGGTGCTAAAATGTTAAAAATAGGAAGTTTTTTTGAAAAATACCTCAAAAAGGATACTTTTTTTGTGAATAAGAATTGTTTATTATCTACTTATATCCCTGATGAGATTTTTTATCGAGAAGAACAAATTCAAGAAATAGCTAATATCCTCGCTCCTGCGTTAAGAATTGAAAAACCTTCTAATTTATTTATTTATGGCAAAACTGGAACCGGAAAAACTATTTCTATTAGACAAATATTAACCCATATGGAAAAAATAGCCTTAGAAAATAAAATCTCTCTTAAAACAGCATATATCAATTGTAAACTAAAACGAGTTGCAGATACAGAATATCGTTTAATAGCACAATTAATCAAAGAGTTTGGCCAAGAGGTCCCTCCTACAGGATTACCCACTGATGAAGTGTATAATGTGTTTTATCAACTATTAGATCAAAAAAAACAAGTAGTTTTGTTAGTATTAGATGAAATTGATCAACTTACTAAAAAGATCGGGGATGAAATTTTATATAATTTAACTCGGATCAATACTGAATTAAAAAATTCTCAGCTTTGTTTAATAGGTATATCTAATAATTTAGTTTTTGCAGAAAATTTAGATCCTCGGGTTAAAAGTAGTCTTTCAGAAGAAGAAATTATTTTTCCTTCTTATAATGCATTACAAATCCAAGATATCTTAAGAAGCAGAGCTAATCAAGCCTTCAAAGAAGGAACAGTTCAAGCAGGAGTAATTGAAAAATGTGCTGCCTATGCGGCTAGGGAGCATGGAGATGCTCGACGAGCAATTGATTTATTAAGAATTGCTGGTGAAGTAGCTGAAAGAAGCGGGGCGCAAACGGTAGGGATAGAACATTTAGATGAAGCAGAGAAAAAAGTTGAATCAGATAAAGTTATTAATGCAGTTATAAATCAACCTCGGCAATTTCAATCGGTGTTATATGCAATCTTATTAATAACTCCTCAGAAAAAAAACTTTTTTACTGGAGAAATATATGAGGTTTACAAAAATCTATGCAAACAAACAAAATTAAATATTCTTACTCAACGAAGAGTTTCTGATATTTTAGCAGAATTTGATATGTTAGGCATAATTAACACCAAAATTATCTCTAAAGGAAGGTATGGTCGTACTAGGGATATTTGTTTGTCTATAGATGAAAATATCGTTATTAAACTAAAAACTGTTTTAGAAAAATCCTTACAATTAGGATAATTTTTAAAATGAACCCCTCTCAAAAAATAATTGAAGATATGTTTAACAAAGGCTTCTTAGTTAACCAAGATCTTCTTAAGGACGCAAATCAAACTCTTTTAGATAAAATTGAATGTGAAGAAGATTTATTAGTTTTAAATGAAGATTATGTAAATGTTTTAGTTCAACAAACCAGTTTAGTAGATTGGTATGATTTAGACCAATATAGGGTTGATGTTGAAAAAAAGAGGGATGATGATTTATATCAAGCCCATTTACAGAACTTTAAGGAAAATAACCCCAGTTTCAATTCTTCTTTAGGGGTTCAAAAACAGCAAATTTCTAATCTTAAAGTAGAGATCAGTAAAACTTTAGAAAATTCTTTTAATACTACTCTTTCAGTTCCTTCAGAAAGTTTAACTTCCGAGGATTCTTCCTCTTCTTTATCCCTTGCTTCTGAACCTTTAATTGCCCTCGCTTCTCCTTTAGATAATTTATGTTCTCCTCAGCGAGTCGAAATTGTTATTTCTTATCAAAATATACCTCATAAATATGAAGTTTCAGATTTTACTACTCTTTTTTTATCTCGGTATCGTTTTTTAGAAAATCTGTTACGCCATCGTTCAGAATGTCAAAATGTATTAACTATTGGGCGTCTTTTATCAAAAAAAGAAAAAGAAACGGTCACAGTTATCGGCTTAGTGGAAGAGATTAATGAAACTCAGAAGGGTAATTTAGCCCTTACTGTAGAAGATCCCACTGGAAGGATAAAAATATTTTTTTCTAAAGAAAATCCAGAACTTTTTCACCAAGCTAAAGATTTGGTTTTTGATGAGGTAATTGGGATTTCTGGTAAATTAGGAGATAAAATTATTTTTGCTGAAAATATTATTTGGCCTGATCTTCCGGTCAATCAATTAAAAAAAAGTGACCAAGAGGAATATATCATTTTCTTATCCGATGTTCATTTAGGTTCAAATTTGTTTTTAAAGGAAGAATTTAATAAATTTTTAAGCTGGATTAAAGGTAAAGTAGGCAATGAGCAACAGCGCGAAATTGCTCATAAAGTCAAATATATTGTTATTGCTGGAGATTTGGTTGATGGAGTGGGGATTTATCCTACTCAAGCCGAAGAGTTAGAGATAAATGAAATTTCTGCGCAATACGAACAGTTTTGTAATCTAATCAAAGAAATACCTTTGGATAAACAAATCATTATCTGCCCAGGCAATCACGACGCAGTTCATTTGGCAGAGCCTCAGTCTTCTTTTGATAAAACTTTTGCTCCAGGATTATTTAAACTACCTAATGTTACTTTAGTCACCAACCCAGCTATAGTTAATGTTGGAAAAAGTGCTTCTTTTTCTGGATTCAATGTTCTCCTTTACCACGGATACAGTTTTGATTATTATGTTGCTAATGTAGAGTCCATCCGTAATAATGGGGGGTACCATCGAGCAGATTTGATCATGAAATTTTTATTAAAACGAAGACATTTAGCTCCTTCGTTCAAATCTACCCCTTATTTTCCTGCCCATAAAGAAGACCCTTTATTAGTCAAAATAATTCCTGATTTTTTTGTAAGCGGACATATCCATTATTCCAATATTTCAAATTATAAAGGTATAACTTTAGTTTGTGGCAGCTGTTGGCAAGGAAAAACTTCTTTTCAGGAAAAATTAGGTCACGAACCAGAACCAGCGCGAGTGCCCATTGTAAATTTAAAGACCCGAGAAATAAAAGTATTAAAATTTATTTAAATTAAATATGAAAACTTCAGCAAATATAAAAAAATATTTTGAAACAATTGATAGCCAAGTTAAACAAGGCTATGATCTAGCTACACTTGCCCGTAAACGAGGCTTAGATGCAGAAGAAATTGTTTCTATTCCTTTAGCTAAAAATATGGCTGAACGGGTAGTTGGTTTAGTTTCTATTGCTGCTCCACAATTAACTGGGACAAATATCACTTTAAGAATAGCAGAATTAGAAAAAGAATATGGGTTATTAGATTGGAGAGTAGGTTTTAGAATTGCTGAAGAAGTAGCTAAAGAAACTTTTTGTACTTTTAAAGACAAAAAAGAAGCAATGGAAATAGGTATTCGAGTAGGATTTGCTTATTTAACCTTAGGGATAGTGTCTGCTCCATTAGAAGGGTTTATTGGTCTAGACCTTAAAAAAAGAAAAGATGGGAAAGAATATTTTGCTTTAAAATATGCTGGGCCAATTCGGGGAGCAGGAGGAACGGCTGCAGCTACTTCAGTTATTCTTGCGGATTATGTTCGAGTAAAAATGGGTTATGCTGCTTACGATCCTGATGAAAAAGAAATCAATCGATATGTTACAGAAATCCACGATTATCATGAACGGGTAACTAATCTTCAATATTTTCCTTCAGATGAGGAACTTAGATTTATGGCTGCCCATTTACCCGTAGAGGTAGATGGGGATCCTACGGAAGTTTTTGAAGTTTCTAATTACAAAGATTTGCCTCGAATTAAAACTAATTTAATCCGGGGCGGGGTTGCGTTAGTAATGGCGGAAGGATTATGTCAAAAATCTCTTAAATTATGGAAACGATTATCTAAATGGGGGCAAACTTTTGGATTAGAATGGGGTTTTTTAGACCAATTTCTTAAAGTAAAAGAAAAAGTACATGCCGCTTCTTCTAGTAAAAAAGAAGATTTACCTGAAGGTGGAAAAAAAACAGTTAAAGCTAATACTACTTTTATTATGGATTTAGTTGCCGGTCGGCCCATCTTAACTCATCCTTTAGGGGTAGGGGGATTTCGTCTTCGGTATGGGCGCACGCGTACGTCCGGGTTTTCTGCGGCAGCACTACATCCTGCAACGTTAATGGTGTTAGAAAAATATATTGCCATCGGCACCCAATTAAAAATGGAACGCCCGGGTAAAGGAGCTACGGTTACTATTTGTGAAATTCTGGAAGGGCCAATTGTTCGGTTAAATTCTGGAACCGTTCTACAATTAAAAACAGAAGAAGAAGCTCGACAATATAATAAAGAAGTAGAAGAAGTTCTTTTTTTAGGGGACATTTTATTTAATTATGGGGATTTTTCTGAAAACGGACAGAATTTAGTTCCTGCTGGTTACTGTCCAGAGTGGTGGGCTTTAGAATTAGAAAAAGCAATTGGGGTGTTATTCCCTAAAGATTCTTTACAACATGCTGCAAAATTATTAGATCTACCTAAAGAGCGTTTAACTGAATTAATCTCCTCTCCCTTACTTACCGCTCCTACCGAAGAAGAAATATTCATGATTAGCACTCAATTGACCGTGCCTCTTCACCCTAGCTACCTTTTCTATTGGAAATTAGTTTCAGGGGAAGAAATTCTCTTGTTGAGAAAATGGTTGCAAGAAGGTAAAATAAAAACTGATGAGAAAGGGATCAAAAAAATAATTTTACCTTACCAAGAACGCAACGATTTTTATCTCAAAGCAAAAAAAATAGCTGATTTTATTGGAATTCCTCATGAAGTAATCAACAAGGAAAGCATTATTTTTAATCGAAAACAAGCCCTAATCCTTTCCTGGTGTTTTAATTTTAAAACTCAACAAGAGTTAGAAAAAGTAGAATTAAATCTACTTTCGGCAGCAGAGAAAGATGGGTTAGAAATGATTAATTCGTTTAGTTGTGTCTCTCTCAAAGATAAAGCAGGTACTTTTATAGGTGCACGGATGGGGCGTCCAGAAAAAGCAAAAATGCGTCATCTTACTGGAAGCCCCCAGGTAATGTTTCCGGTCGGAGAAGAAGGAGGAAGACTGCGTAGTTTTCAAGCTGCATTAGAAGTAGGGAAAATAAGAAGCACTTTTCCTTTTTATTATTGTTTAAAATGTAAAAAAGAAATGATTTATCCTCGTTGCGAAGACTGTGGTGAAAAAACACAGCAAAAATATTCCTGTCGTTTTTGTGGGGATTTAGAAAAAGAAACTTGCCGGCATGGTCCGGCAAATACTTATAAATCTGTGGATTTAGATATTAATTATTATTTTAATAAAGCTCAAGCCAGACTTGGGGAAATTTCTGTTCCCGACCTGATTAAAGGAGTAAGGGGCACTTCTAATAAAAGCCATTTCGCCGAACATTTGGCTAAAGGAATTTTAAGGGCAAAACATAATATTTATGTCAATAAAGAAGGGACTACTCGTTTTGATTGTACTGAACTACCCATTACTCATTTTAAACCAAAAGAAATCAACACCTCCATCCTAAAATTAAACGAGATTGGGTATACTGAAGATATTTATGGGCAAGCTTTAATTGAGGATAACCAACTCTTAGAATTAAAGCCCCAAGACCTTATTTTGCCTGGATTTGATTCTATTGAAGAGTCTGCGCCAAAAGTATTATTTCGAGTAGCTAATTTTATAGATAATTTATTAGTTAAATTTTATGGGTTAAAACCTTTTTATAATCTAAAAAAAGAAGAAGATTTGGTAGGGCATCTAGTAATTGGCTTAGCTCCACACATCTCTGCGGGATTAGTTGGTAGGATTATTGGCTTTTCCCAAACTCAAGGATTAATTGCCCACCCCATGTATCATGCCGGCTTAAGGAGGGACTGTTTCGCATATGATTCCAAAATTCCATTATATGATGGAAAGTCCTGGAAATTAGAAAAAATAGGCGAATTTGTTGAGAAGCTAAATCCGCAGAATATTGTTGATGATTTTGGAACAAAAGCCGCGAAAGTAAAAGGCCTTAAAACTATTGGCTTCAATCCCCTAAAGAAAAAAACCGAACTAGTTTCTATAAAGGAATTCACTAAACATTTTCCGGCACCAATTTTAGAAATAGAAACTAAATTAGGGAGGAAAATAAAAGTTACAACCGGTCATAAATTTTTGGTAAGTAAAAAATTACAGCTTAAGAGAGCTTACGAACTTAAAGTTAACGATAAACTGGTATTGCCTTATAATTACAAAATACCTGAAGAAGACCTTCCGGAAATTAATTTGTTAAAACATTTGCACGAAAAAGAATATGTTTGTGTAAGGGGTGTGGGCAAAAAAGTAAAATTACTTATTAAACATCTTGGCGGAGTGTCCAAAGTTGCCAAGAAAACAAAAGTTTCTCCGAAATTAATCCATAATTATATCTTAAGGGACAGCATTCCTGTTTTATTTTTAAAACAAATATTAGCGATTGCAGGCATTGATTTAATTCGGTTTACAAAAAGGGCTTGTTTGGGCGTTAAAAGAGACCACATTAAGGTTCCAATCAGTATCCGACTTGATAAAGAGGTTTTGGAATTAATAGGCCTCTATATCGCTGAAGGATTTGCAAGAAAGAAAATAACTGGCAAGGGTTTTTATCAAGTATATGTTGCCGCCGAGAGGGAAGAGGTAAGAGTTTTTGTCAAAAAAACTGTGAAAGAATATTTTGGCTTAGTGCCTTCAGAAAAGAAAGAGGACCGAGTAACCTTTTCAAGCAGGATTTTTTATGATTTTTTTGTTAGTATCCTTCAAGCAGGCTCTTCTGCTTATGAGAAGAAGATTCCTCCGTTGCTTTTAAACTTACCAAAAGAGAGGCTAGGTCATTTATTAAGAGGTTATTATGAAGGCGATGGTTCTGTAAGCGCCGGTGAATTAAAAGTATCTTGCGATACCGTTAGTGAACCGTTAATTGAAGACTTAAAATTTATCTTTGCACGTTATAATATCCCAATTAGGGTTAAAAAATACACCAAAGAACCCGGGCCGAAAGTAACAAGTTTTTACACCAAGAAAAAAAGAAAAATACCTTTGTTTACTGCAAATAAAATAACTATTTCCAGTAATTTTGTTTCCGAATTCAATAAATACATTGGTTTTTTAACAAAGAGAAAACAAGATAAATTAACTTTTACATTAAAGAAAGTTTCTCCCCAAGGAATGAAAATTGAATATGACCAGATGTTTGTTTACGATCCAATAACCTCCATACAAAAAATCTCTGAAGAAACGACTTATTGCTTAAATGTAAAACATCACCATGTCTTTGTAAATGGTATCTTGAGCAAGCAATGCGATGGTGATGAAGCAGCAGTAATGCTGCTGATGGATGCTCTGTTAAATTTTTCCCGTCAATTTCTTCCCAATACGCGGGGTTCAACTATGGATGCTCCTTTAGTTATTACTTCAGTACTTAATCCTGCAGAAATTGACGACCAAGTTCACGGGATGGATGTAGTGTGGAAATATCCCTTAGAATTTTATGAAGCAACGCTGGAAATGAAAAAACCTTGGGAAGTCAAATCCGGAATCGAGCAAAAGAAAATCGAACAGCTTGCTGATCGTTTGGGTACAGAAAAACAGTATGAAGGGTTCGGGTTTACTCACCCAGTAGAAAATTTCAATAAAGGGGTGCAATGTTCAGCATACAAAACCTTGCCTTCCATGGAAGAAAAACTATTTGGCCAAATGGAAATTGCCAAAAAAGTTCGTGCCGTGGATATGGATGATGTAGCTAAATTAGTGATCCAAAAACATTTTTTAAAAGACATTAAAGGTAATCTTCGTAAATTTTCTATGCAGCAATTTCGCTGTGTTAAATGCAATGCCAAGTATCGCCGTCCACCGTTAATAAATAAATGCAGCAGTTGTGGGGGAAAATTAATTTTTACTATTTCCCACGGTTCGGTTATCAAATATTTAGCTCCTTCCTTAAAACTAACAGAGAAATATGATTTCTCTCCTTATTTAAAACAGAATTTATATTTATTAAAAGCAAATGTAGATCAGGTCTTTGGCCGAGAAAAAGATAAACAAGCCGGACTAGGGGATTTCTTAAGTTAAAATAGATTTAATTAAAATAGATTTAATCCGGGCAAGATAAAATAAACTAAACATCAATACAGACTTCAGCATGGGGAATTTTTTTTACATAAAGAATGTTTTCTTTATCAATTAAACCTAAGTTTACGCCTAAGGCTATCGCCGCGGTCCCAGTTAAATGCAGATGTCTTGCTTCTTTAAGTGCTTTCTTAACTTCTTCTTCACTGTTTTCTTGGCCTTGGTAAAATTTTTTAGTTAAATCCAATTGCACTTTTTCTTCTTCAAATTTTTTACCTAAAATATTAGCATCTGTAACTACCAGCAGCATGCCGTTTTCATTATTTTTTCTAGAAACAATAAATTTCATCTTAAATATTTTTAACCGGTTTTTTAGCTCCGCAAGCAGAACATTTTAGGTAAGTAATTCCTTTTTCTTCAATCAAACTAGTATCGGGTCGATTGCATTCAGAACAAAATACAAATTCACTAACATATTTCTTAATTTTTTTATTAATCGCAGAAGCAGCAACTTTTGTACCAAAAATAGCTCTTTCTTTAACATATTTACCAGGGGTGGCTAATTCTCGAAGCAGATATTTTAATAAATGGTTCTCGTCCCTGCGGAGATCTTTAGCAATCTTTTTTAAATTAATTAGAACAGTCTTATTTCCTTCCAAATGCCCCATTACTTTTTCAACTACAAACCGGTCCTTTCCTTGGACTTGTTCTGGCAGTTCTTCTTCAGCTTTTTTTAACAGTGCTTCATATTCATCCATTTTTAAATGGATTTTTTACGCATTTTATAAAGGTTTAGTCTTTTCCGGACGAACACCTGCTTTCATGCAATTCAAACTTAAACTGAGGGATTTCCGCAAATTTTATATATTCTACAAGCTTTAATAGCTTATTACTTAATTGTTATTTAATTAAAAGAGGTGTACTAAAAATGCCAGGTTTGGAATTAGCAGAAGTTATTCTTGCAGTAATAATTGGAACTTTAGCCGCGATTGTTTATTCCTTGCGCGTTCTTATTTTAATGGAAAGAAGAATTGCGTCCATGGAATCGAACATCCAAAAAATTACTTCGAACGTTTTAAAACAAGAAATGAGCATCCAAAAATCAATTGCGCGGAAGCTCAATAAAGGAAAAAGATAAATTTTAATCTTTTTTTATTTTTTTCTTTGTAAAGAAGTTTTTAATTTCTTTTTAATTTTAACAATTTTTTTCTTAAGTTCTTTCTTTTTGGCTTTTATGGTTTTTTTAGTTACAGTTCTCTTCTTTATCTCTTTCTTGCGTACTTTTATTATTTTTCTCTTAATTTTTCTTTGTTCTGTAGCTAATTCTAATTCTTCTTGTAAGTGGGCAATTTCTTTATTGATTTTTTCCATTCGCCATTTGTTTTCATCTTGGGAAATTAATTCGCCGCATTCCGGGCAACGAAATTCAAAATCCACTGATTGATCAAAATTAAGCCGAATACAGTTATTGGAGCAAATAAAAAAAATCTCTTGGCCTTCTTCTTCTACTCTTTGTTGGAGTCTTTCTAATTGTTCTTTCTTTCTTTTGAAATAATTAAATTTAATACTTTCTGGGAGCAAGGTCCAATAATAAATATACCAGCCTTTCTGCTTGTCTTTTTTTCTGGTAAAGCTGATTAAATTTTGATTGTACAACAGGTAGAGCATCTTGCGGACAATTTTGATGTCCTTCTTGGTTTTAGTAGCCAGTTCAAATTCAGAAACATTTTCTCTGCCAGTCAATTCTTTAATCAGGGGCAGCCCGGCTTCGCCTAACACGGAAAGCATAATTTCTTCGATTTTTTTAGGAGTTAAGCGCATCGGTTAGTTTAAGGGAGTAATTTTGCTTTTAAATGTTTCGGCACAATTCGAAAAGTGAGTGATTTTGCTCGTTTTTGTAATTAGCTTTGGCGAGTAGTTAAGAAATATTCTTGTTTTAAGCTCCTCTCTACTGCATTTCTTGTAAGTCCAAAAATAGAACTAAGAAAAAAGTGAGTGATTTGAGAAATGTATCACTCATAAAACGGATAGTGCCAATGTTTCGGAAATTTGTAATACTTCAGTAACCTGAAGCACTTTTGAGTATCTCCTGCATTTCCAACAAA
>ERZ1292625.3741-Hain-H41-01um-R1-3741-length-11975-cov-8_pt1 | contig 11975 bp, 10 predicted proteins | sample MGYA00564400_ERZ1292625 | MGnify/ENA primary metagenome ERZ1292625 (study PRJEB36523, sample SAMEA6512639) | groundwater metagenome | collected 2019-01-08 | study: AquaDiva: Metagenomics assemblies of 32 groundwater samples
CTAATCCCCACTTCTCATCTATTTCACTCCGCAGGCAAATTATCTTCCTGCTCGTTATGCTCCCGACAAAAATTGGTTCCTCGTACCCTTCGGTACGATCCAATTCTTTGTTACCGGGAAGCATCTCCTCGCAGTTCAGTAATTTGTAACTGCGTCGGAAAGCGATGGTGCTTGGGGATTAGGCGGCAATTTATAAGTTATGAGACCTCCTCAAATTCGCGATTTTAGATACCAAGATAAATTTGCCGCGGAAAAACGCCGCCACCTGAAACGTAAGGTTGTTTTTTGGCTGTTTGTTACGATTATTTTTTTAGGCGGGCTTGGTTATTTAGCAATTTTTTCCGACATCTTTGTAATTCGATCAATAGCAGTTGATGGAGCCAATATAATCGTTGATAAAACAGCGCTTGAGGAGTCAGTTAAAAGCGCTATCTCAACCCGAACCTGGGGATTCTTGCCCCTCCAAAACAACACCCTATCTATACAAACTGCGCTTCTGGCCGAAAAACTGATCCGCGAGTTTCCATCCGCAAAAAGTATCAGCGTAGATAGAAAGTTCATGCATGCTCTAAGTATTAAGGTTGCCGAACGAAAACCGCTCGGTATCTGGTGTTTTGGGGACAAGTGTTCTTATTTTGACGGCGACGGGTTTACCTGGGGCGAACCGCCGAAATCATCCGGATTTTTACTGCTTCGCGTACAGGATACGCGCGAACGAACAGAAAACAGCTTGTCTAAAGAAATTCTAAACGGAATTGTCCTGGCTTCAAACGGCATAAACGAATTGGGCATTCCCGTTAAGGAATTTAAAATATCTCAAACCGCTATTATCGATCTCGCCGTTTCAACCGGCAAGGGTTACACGATTTACCTTGACCTGGATGGTGACATAAAAACACAAATTGAGACGCTTAAAATCTTTTTAGATAAAAAAACAGCTGAATCGTCTTTTGCTCCGCAATACTTAGACCTCCGCATCTCCGGAAGAGTGTACTATAAATAATTCACTAATCTTTTATCCGCCATACAAAGATTGAGTGGCCGATGGTGGTGGTGGGTTCAATTTGCTTTAGCCACCAGTAGTCGGCATCTTGTTTGCTGTTTTGTAAAAATGTAACCGAAACGGCGATCCAGCCATTGGATTGATTGCGCTTCATAAAATCTTCTCTGTTTTTATAAGTAGTACTATGAACCCATGTAAATTGGCCTCTTATGTAGTACGGCTGATCAGCCCAGCCAAAATAATCTAAATCTATTTTACCTACCCTACTGGTGTCCATCCATTGGCCCAAACGCTTTAAATCTTGGCCCCAGTCAACATTTGAATCTACAACATAGCGATACCCGCCAGCCGAACCCCCGGCGACTTGGTTAAAGTAGGGTATGAAAAACGGATACGCGTGGATGGTTTCAAAAACATACCATCCCATCACGAGAGCCAATATAAGCCCGGCACCTCGCCAAACTTTGAAACTCGCGCCTTGCAGGTGGTCTAGGAGCCACACAATCCTTCCACTTACGAGGATTATCATAAAAGGATAAATGGGTAGAAGATGGCGGATACCGATATTTAGATTGCTTTGAATGCTGGAGGTCCAGTAAAGGCCCAGCCAAACGAGCATAAATAATTCGTCGGGATGGTTTTTGATAAATACTTTAATATTCTTTTTCGTCCACGGGAGCTTAAATACCGCAAACAATGCCGCCAGCGCCAATAGCCACCATGCAAGCGGTTCTTTTAGAAAATAAATTAGTGGAAAATATGATTGTCGGCCCTCATTTGAAATCTCGCCGAGATAGAAAATAGTCGTTGGGCCGGAAGATCTCTGGATGACACGAACTGCGCCAAGGGCATATTGGCCCGCGGCGCGTATTAAAGGCTTGTCGCTGGCCCAAATAATTGCATTGGCGATGTTTCTTTGCGGCAGCCATTGCATGAGATATTCAGTATCTTTCCTCTGCCGCTCCGGCGGATACCCGCTTGTGTGTATTATATACACCGGCCAAACCACCAGCACCAAACCGGAAAGAATCAAAAGGGTAATTTTGCCGGCGCTCTTTACGCCGGCATTAAGTCCATCTTTAAACCAGCCAAAAATAAACCCGGTTATTAAAAAAGCCGGAAGCAGAAGAAGAGTAGAAAATTTTAGCAGAAGGGCTAAGCCAAGAGCTCCCACAGTAAACCAATACGTTTTTTTATTCTCTTGCCTCAGGTAATTAACAAAGGCATAACCGGCCAGAAGTACGCCCAGCATTGCTGGCCCGTCCGTGGTTATAAGTTTTGAGTGGGCGAGAACCGTCGGCGAGAAGGCCAGAAGAATCAACCCGGTAATTGCCGCTGCTGGGCCATATAGCCTTCTCGCCCACAGAAACAATAAAACCGCGGACGCGATAAAAAACAAAAGCATCGGTACGCGAGCCAGGCGGGTAGCAAGTTCAGGGTTAACTCCGGAATTATAAATCAGGCGCCGGCCGAAATCCCACTGGCTGTTTGTAACGTCATCCCGTTGAAATATGCTCTCAAGAGATGATTTTCCATCAAAATTCAGGAATGTCAGCGGAAAAGCGGCGAGATCCTTTACCAGGGGCGGATGTTCCGGATTGAACCGCATGTCGCGGCTTGTTAGGTATGAGTATCCGGCGCCGATATGAGGCACCTCGTCCACAAGCAGGGGTTCATTCCAGCCGCTGCCGACGGCAAGCATTACCGCTCCAGCGATAATCACTCCCGCAAGAATGGTGAACGGGTTTGCTTTCGGCATAGCTCTACAGTCTAAAATATTCAGCGATTGCAATTGCCGCCACCAGTATCGCCATTACCGTGGCGCTGACAGCGGTGCTCTCGTGCATGCTAACCCGGCGGAAATGGTTAGAAGGCGCAGAAATAGTATGGACATCTCGGTTTGAATACCACTGCTCCAGCCAGTCAAAAATCCACCATACCCCCTGGGCTGCGTATATTGTCGCCGCCGTGCCAGCTATCAGCATGCCCGTCTTAGCTCCGCCCAGGGCTGTAGAAACGAGGCCCATAATAAACCATGCTAACAAAGTCGTATGCGCCGTTGAGAGATGACCGTGATCCCTTTTTGACCTTGAGAGTTTAAATATACCGCGCACCAGGCCGACGGCGGCTAAAACTGCAACCGGCCAGAACAGGAACGCTTCTTGGTGATTAAACTGGCTGAATAAATGGAAAAAATTCCGAATAATTACGGTAAGCCCCTCGCCAACCGGCAATATGAACTCAAATACTTTAGATACGCCCTCATCGGAGGCGTATAGATTTACCAAGCCAGGAATCAGCATTAAAACCAGTACTAAAACCGCGGCACCTATTCCGCGAAGTATTTTTTCGCGCGCATGATTATACTGTTCGTGCTCAAAGTGAATTTCTAGAACGGACTGGTAGGTGAGCAATATCGGAATAAGGGCGATAATCATCCACGCCCCCACAAGGTTCGCGTAAGCCCCTAGACCGAATAAAATTCCGGTTAGGATAAAAAAGCCTATTCTATTAGTTGCAAGTCCCCGCCAAAGCACGAATAAACCCCAGGCCGTTGTAGATAAAACAAAAAGCGCATTTGGGTCGCTTATCCTGGCGTGCCAGGAAGAGGCGGCTAGTAATATGCCGGCGATAATCCCAATTTGCCAGTTGAACACCTGCCTTGTAAAAGCAACAACCCCGAATACCGCGATAACGCCCAGCGGGATAATAAGCGAAGCATCATTAGACCAGCCCATGCTCTGCATTCTAAACAAAATCGCCGTTAGCGCGACAACCACAAAAAGAAGCGGGTGTGGCTTGTGCATATTCTATTAGTATATCACGTTCCATGCCGGGTCGGAATATGATATAGTGTTCTTACTATGGCTGAAAATCCATCCCTTGAACTTGAGATCCAACAACTAGAGCGGGCTTTACAGGAAAAACGTTCAGTAATGGAACAAGGAGGCGCCGCGGAAGCTCTGCCAGAAAAAGAAGTCCTTCATAGTGTTGTCGGAGAAAAAATCCAGGAGCATATTTCATCTTCCGGCCAACAGCCAGTTTCTGCACCCGCTCCGACTGCACAACCAGCCGACGGCGATCAGCCGAGTTATCTTGATCCCCAACTCCAGCCGCAAGTCCAACAGTTGGTTGATATCGCGTTTACCAAAACCCTTGCCGAGGCGATCCAGGCTGCCGTCAAAACCAACAACGCCGCTTTGATAGACGCCTTTCATGATGTTTTAGTGGACCAGCTTTACGAAGAATTATTGGCAAGGCAGAAGTTGAAACAGCCGTAGGCACCAACAAGCCAAGTGTCTCTTTTTCTAATTATTTTATACATAGCCATCGTAGCGGTTCTGGTAATCGCCGCTTTTATTATTGTCGGCGGGTTTCGTTCCCGCGGAGCGTTGGCGCGCGCGCTGAACATGTCGCTCTTTTTGGTTACGCTTCCACGGGAGACCCAGGACCCCAACCGCCAGCAAAAACCTGACAAAGAACTGATTTCTGTAATGGAACAGCTCTATGCTTCGTTCGGCAGTATCCACGCAAAAGGCTGGAATAAATTTTTATATGGCGAACCATACGTTTCTTTAGAAATATCGGTTCATCATGTCGGCGAAGAAATCCATTTTTATGTTGCCGTCCCGCGCACCTATGAACAGATTTTTGAAAAGCAGGTTCATGGCCTTTATCCGCAAGCGGACGTCCAGAAAGTTCAGGATTACAATATTTTTAATCCTGGCGGGGTTACGGCTGGCGCGTACCTCAAGATGAAAGCGAACCCGATCCTCCCATTCCGCACTTATGTGCGTCTTGAAAGTGATCCGCTTGGCGAACTTGTGACCTCTCTCTCGAAACTCCAAAAAGAAGGCGAGGGCGCATCAATCCAGCTTTTAATCAGGCCTTCGCACCGCGAGGATATCCGGAAGCTTGCGCAAAAAGTTGCCCGCGAGATGCAATCGGGCAACGATTTTAAGCGCGCCCTCCAGCTTGCCAAGGGAGGTAACAAGAAAAAGAAAGACAAGGACGAAACCAATGTTGCCGAGCCGCCTAAAGTCGTTACAGCTTTTGAGGAAGAAATCATCAAGGCTCTGCAGGCTAAAGCGTCGCGGGTGCTTTTTGATGCAAATATCCGCGTCTTAGTTTCCGCCGAAAACGAAGAGCGCGCGAAGCAATTATTGAACGATGCGGTTTCAGCGTTTGTCCAGTTTTCCGGTCCCGACATGAATAGTTTTGATCCGTCTAAAGTTTCCGGACGAGCCTTGGATAAGCTAGTATTTGATTTTTCATTCCGCCTGTTCAACGACCACCAAACCGTTAACTTGTCTAGCGAAGAGGTCGCAAGTATATATCACTTTCCTTTAGCAACAACCCAGGCGCCGAAAATAAAGTTTCTTAAGACAAAATTTGCCGAACCGCCCACAAATCTGCCGGAAACAGGCGTGATTATCGGCAAGAGCAAGTATCGTGGCCAGGAAAAGCCGATACGTCTTTCTGACAACGACCGCCGCCGACACCTTTATATAATCGGTCAGACCGGAACCGGCAAATCTAGCATCATGAAAAACATGCTGGTACAGGATATGGCAGCCGGCAGAGGCGTTGCGGTCATTGACCCGCACGGCGAGTTTGCGGAATACGTTTTGTCCGTTGTTCCCAAGGAGCGCGCGCAGGATGTTATTTATTTCAATCCGGGCGATACCGAGCATCCGATGGGACTAAACTTGTTTGAATTTGATCCGGCAAAACCGGAGCAAAAAACCCTGTTATCAAATGAGTTCTTCAGCATAATGAAGACTATCTACAAAGAGTTGCCGGAAGCTTTTGGTCCGATGTTTGAGCAGTACTACAAAAACTCGGCGCTCCTTTTGATGGATGTTTTTGAAAGAAAATTCCGCGAGAACGGCAACTCAATTAAGGGTATTGAGCACGAAATTCCAACAATGGCGGAAATTCCGCGCGTATTTATAGATGAAAACTATCGCCGCGAAAAACTGGCGCTTGAAACAAATCCTCTGGTTAAAAACTTTTGGGAGCAGGAGGCCGAAAAGGCGGGCGGAGACGCGGCCTTGGCCAATATGGCGCCGTATATAAATTCAAAACTGTCGCCGTTTTTGACCAATGACTTTGTGCGGCCCATTGTCGGCCAGCACCAAAGCGCTTTTGATTTCCGCCAAGTTATGGATCAGCAAAAAATTCTTGTGGTAAATCTTTCCAAGGGTAGAATCGGCGAGATAAACGCCAATCTGCTCGGCATGTTGGTGGTTTCAAAATTAAGCATCTCCGCCCTTTCACGCGTAGATATTGCCGACGAAAGCCAGCGCAAAGACTTCTTCCTTTATATAGATGAGTTTCAAAACTTTACAACGCCGAGTATCGCAACAATCCTTTCCGAGGCCCGCAAATACCGCCTTGATTTAATTGTGGCCCACCAGTATATTAAACAGCTTCAGGAGAACATTCGCGATGCCATTTTTGGAAACATCGGCTCAATGATTCTTTTCCGGGTTGGGCCGGATGATGCTGAGTTTTTGAAAAATAAGTTTGAACCGGTATTTTCAGCCCAGGATCTTATGAGTATTGATAACTTTAACGCGCATATTAATATGCTAGTCAACAACCAGACGACCAAACCGTTTAATATCCAGACCGTGCGCGAATCGGACGGTTCGCCGGAAATGTTATCGCTTTTAAAAGATATGTCTCGCCGAGCATACGGACATCCGCGCGAAGAGGTAGAAAATGAAATCAAAGATAGGTACAAAATAGCGAATTCTAACTCTTGAAATTAACAAGCAAAGATATCATCGGTTCGATTGTAACCGGCCTCACGGCCGGTTTTGCGGGTTGGCAGATTCTAGACTACTTAAATGCGCCAAAGTTGTTTGCTGTGTCTTGGTTTTGGTTGGTTATTCTGGTTCCTTTGCTGTGGCTTGCTGGAATTAAGCTTGGTTATTTGCTTTCGCGCAGGTGGCCATTCTTTGCACAATTCGGAAAATTTGCCGCCATCGGATTTACTAATGCGGCCGTAGATTTCGGGATATTTAACCTGCTATTCGCCATTTCCGGCCAGCGTCACGAATATTTCATTATTTCCAATGTTATTTCTTTTTGCATAGCCGCCCTGCACAGCTATCTTTGGAATAAATATTGGGCGTTTGAATCCTCAACAAGTGATGGGGGACTCGTTGAGTTTGCTAAGTTTATTTCTATTCTTCTAATTGCGGTGGGGGTAAATACAGCCGTAGCTTATATTGCATTTGTCTCTGGCGTCGGTCTCGGCGGGCGTGTTGATGTCTGGGCGAATTTGGGCAAAATCGCCGGCTCGGCAGTTGCCTTGCTCATCACCTTTATAGGGTTTAGACTGATCGTGTTCAAGCGCAAAGAATCCTAGTCATGCTTTACCGCCTCTACCGCCCACAATTGTTTGCCGATGTCGTCGGCCAGGAGCATGTTATCCGCACTCTTCAGGGTGCATTTCGTAACGACAGGGTCGGTCACGCTTACCTTTTTGCGGGTCCGCGTGGAACCGGAAAAACCACAATTGCTAGAATTCTGGCCAAAGCTTTGAACTGTGAAAAACGGGGGAAAGACGGTGAACCGTGCAATACATGCAATGCTTGCCAAGCGGTCAACGAAAACCGCTCGCTTGATTTAATAGAAATAGACGGCGCGTCCAATGGCAGGGTAGACGAAATCCGCGCTCTTAAAGAATCGGCCGGCGTTGCGGCGACCGGCGGGGGATACAAAGTTTTTCTTATAGATGAAGTGCACATGGTTACTAAAGAAGCCTTTAATGCACTTCTTAAGATTCTTGAAGAACCGCCGGCACACGTTATATTTATATTTGCGACTACCGATCCCCAAAAAATCCCGCTGACAATTCTCTCTCGTGTCCAGCGTTTTGATTTCCGCAAACTGACCGATGCGGAGGTTTCCGAAAAACTCACCCAAATTACTAAGTCCGAAAAACTTTCAATTGAACCAGCTGCCTTAATTGCGATGGCGGCGGCCAGCGACGGCGCCATGCGCGATGCAGAAGTAATGCTTTCCAAAATAGTCTCCGCGCTTGGAACAAAAAACAAGGTTACTGCCGAACAGGCCGCGGAATTATTAGGACTTATTCCAATCGCTTATCATGTAGAATTACTAACAAATCTTGCTGACAACAATCGGGCATCGGCTTTATCAGTCGTGGCCAAAACGGTTGATGGTGGAATCAGCTCCGAACAATTTGCAAAAGAGTTTTTGGAATATCTGCGCAAGGTTCTTCTTTATAAAATTGATCCGTCCTTGGCTAAGGGCGAGCAGTTTGGCATTCCCGTAGATAAACTAAGCGGGTTGGACGTTAAGCGCTTGACGGCAATGGTGCTCAAGTTTACCGATGCGCGCGCAGAAGTAAAATTCTCTCCGATTCCACAGCTACCATTGGAACTAGCAATTGTAGAATTAACTGTTATATAATGTTTTCATGGTCGCAAAATCTAAGCTTGTAGTATTTGGGCTCTTAGTTATTGCATCTGCCGCCGCGGTGGCTGTTAACAAGTTTAATATTTCCATCTTCAGGGCTCCGGCTGCAGATTCAACAGCTCAACTGGCTTCAGATATAAAAAATCACGGGTGTATTTGGAGCGGGTTGGTTGATGTTGGTGACTATTTTACCGCCGAGCCTAATTTTAACGAGTACGTTTCACTTTTAAAGCGTTCAGGCTGCAAGTACTTGCACCGTACAGTGGAAACATGGACGCACCCTCCTGACTTCACAAAGATCCAGAATAATATTCAGAGAATAAGACAGGTCACAGGTAAGGAGTATATCTATGAGATGATGATTGCGGAGGCGATTTCAACAAATACGGTTTATTTTTACCCGGATGAAAATAGAAACTTTAACTTTAGTGCCATGTGCAGGGACGGGCTGGCGGATAATTATTGGGGTCCGAACACGTGCCGTCCTTCGTTTTACCAACAGGAGTATAGAAAATACATTAGCTACATAACCAGGCGAGGACTGGAAAGCGGTATATCTGTATTTATGTTTGGTGAGATTCCGCATCAAGACGACAAGTGGTGGACTACTCCCAAACCACCCATTACGGGCATAGAGATAGCCGCTTCTATGCGCAACATAGCTACCTCTTTGAACAAGCCGATTATCGTGGGGGCACAGATTGTCCCGGCCGGGCTCAACGAGGAGCAGGTTTCTCTGAATTATGTCAGCGCTTTTGATTATATTCTCACCGGCCTTGATCCGATTGCTATCGGTGCCCCGTTACCGTATGGTCCGAACGTAAAAAATGCGGCGAAAATGATTCTTCTTATGCCGGACTGGGATAACACGATAAACGACGGCCCCCATCAATTTACGCGTCTTTCCCGCATTCTGCGGGCACAATTCATACAAGATATATCCAGCCGAACAAAAAATACTCGTTACGGTTTTATAATGCCCTTTCGTATGCCGCTTGCGGGTCCTCGCCAAGGAACAGAATGCTCCGGGCCAAACGAGTTTACATATTCTTCCAGCAACCAATACGGCTGTAAAGATGAAGATTTCCTAAACATTGCCCTTTTGCAAAGTACTAATTCTAGAAACGGCCAATGTCTGGTAACAACCGTCCCGACCACAATGATCGCCGGAGAAGTCAGAAATGTAACGGTTTCAATTAAAAACACGGGCGATCTTGCGTGGACACGTCCTGAATACAAGCTCGCCGCGATTCCTCAATCCGGGAACCCGTATCTTGATCCAATAAACATAAATATGGTTTCAGATGCCATTTACCCGGGTGAAATCGCGACATTTCAATTCCAGGTGACAGCCCCGCAAACCCCGGGCAATTACTCTGGAATGTATAAGTTATATATGCAGAATATTGCCGCGTTTGGAGATTCATGTGGCCAGTCTTTGGTTGTTGTAACATCCGCACCCGCGCAAAATGTTAACGGTGCTTCATTTATAAATCAAAACGTTCCGGCAACCATGGTTGCCGGAGAGCAGTATAATGTTTCTCTGACGTTCAAGAATTCGGGGACTAAAATTTGGGATAAAATCGGCACGCCCGGAAATTATGGCCAATCATACCGAATCAAGAGCCAAAATCCGCCTGACAACCTTAATTGGGGAATTAATTACGTCCCTATTCCTTCAGCGCCAATCCGTTCAGGTGAGAACGCAACCTTCTCATTAAGAATTACCGCGCCTACCGTTCCGGGCACCTATAATTTCCAGTGGAGAATGAACCAAGGCCTTGTAGGATGGTTCGGGGAATCAAGTCCAAATATTAGAGTTCAGGTTATTCCTCACTAGAAGCATGACTAATGTCGTATTGCTCGGCCTGACATCGCTTCTGACGGATTTTTCCAGCGAGATGGTGGTGCCGATTCTGCCGTTTTTTATCCAATCTATCGGCGGCGCAGGCGTTGCCATCGGTTTAATTTTTGGAATTGGCGATGCGGTGGCCGCGCTCTTGCGTGTATTTTCCGGTTACTGGGCTGATAGAACTAAAAAATATAAACTTTTTGTTTTCGCCGGTTACCTGTTTTCTTCAATCGCCAAGCTTGGCTACATTGGTGTCAACATGTGGCAACAGGTGGCCTTTATTCGTCCGGTAGAACGCCTGGGGAAGGGTTTCCGGGATGCTCCCCGCGACGCGATAATTTCTGAATCGGTTCCTGAATTCAAACGCGGCAGAGCGTTTGGTATTCAGCGCGCCATGGACAGCATCGGCGCATTTATCGGTGCGGTTGCGGTGCTGGTATTTTTTGTCTTTTTAGATTTTTCGTTCAGGAATATTTTCTTGGTCTCCGCGCTTGTCGGTCTGGCGGGAGTAATTCCGATTTTATTTGTCAAAGTTCCTAAAGACCTTAGTTTAAATCATCACAAAAAAGTTTCGTTTTCAAAACTCTCGCCCAAGGCTAGGAGGTTTATCGTTATTGCTACGATTTTCGCGCTTGCGAATTTCAGCATTGCATTTTTCATCCTCCAGACCCAGAACCTGCTTTCCGAAAACTCAACCGATAACGCGCTCTTGCTTACCCTGATTGTTTATATTGTCTTTAATGTAGTTGACGCCCTGGCGTCCGGTCCGGCCGGAGCCCTTTCGGACAAAATTGGCCGGCGCAGGACAATTCTGATCGGCTATTCTCTCTTTACCCTTGTTTGTGCCGGATTCGTGCTTATCTCACTGTTTGAAACCGGACACAAAGAAGCATTTGTTATATTGGTTATCCTTTTTGCGCTTTATGGATTATTTAAGGCGTTTATAGACGCGGCTCAAAGAGCTTTTGTGTCAGATCTTTCGCAAGACGAAATCCGGGCTACTGCCCTTGGCACCTTTGAAACATTCACCGGCCTTGCGGCAATTCCATCCGGTCTTATCGCAGGTGTATTATGGAATATGAACCCTATGGCGACATTCGGTTTTGGATTTGTTCTCTCGCTATTTTCGGTGTTGTCTCTCATCACGATTCTTAAAAATCGTTGAAAAAAGCAGTTTTTGTGGTATAGTTTACCCGTCGTGCTACGCCCGCCGAGGTGTATTTATATGTTCACGGTCTATGTCTTAAAGAGTAAGGCGGCCAATAAAAGTTACGTTGGCTACACGGCAGATATTAATCGTAGAATGGGAGAACATAATTCAGGAGAAGGAAATTATACAAAAAAGTATATGCCCTGGGTTATTGTGTATACCGAGAAGTTTGTTAATGAGAACGAAGCGAAGAAAAGAGAAAGGCATCTAAAATCAAAAGTTGGTAGGAAGTTTTTGAAAACTATTTTTAGCAAAATTCCCGCATAGATCTGGGAGGTCGTCTAATGGTAGGACAGTGGCCTTTGAAGCCATGAATTCTGGTTCGAGTCCAGACCTCCCAGCTCTATGCAGGAGTAGAGTCTAATGGCCCGTCTCGCTAAGGCAAGCGAGCCGAGGCGGATAGGACAGCGGCCTTTGAAGCCGTTTATCTTGGTCCGAATCCAAGCCCCGCAGCA
>ERZ1292625.3742-Hain-H41-01um-R1-3742-length-11975-cov-5_pt1 | contig 11975 bp, 13 predicted proteins | sample MGYA00564400_ERZ1292625 | MGnify/ENA primary metagenome ERZ1292625 (study PRJEB36523, sample SAMEA6512639) | groundwater metagenome | collected 2019-01-08 | study: AquaDiva: Metagenomics assemblies of 32 groundwater samples
CATTTATATATTCTAACATTTTTAACATATGATGGTAACACTCTCACCCTGTTCAGGAGCATAAGCATCAATAGCTAAATTATCTCGAAGCTTTTGCACTAAAAACATTGAGGATTTTGGTTCACCCATAACCACAAAAACTTTTTTTACCTTATCTTGCATATTGGAAACAAAATCGAGTAAACCATCAGAATCTTTATGTCCTGAATATCCAAAAATGGTCACGACATGCGCGCGAACAGTTACATACTCGCCCATTATGCGAACTGTTTTTACTCCTTCTTGAATAAGTCTGCCCGGAGACCCGACTGATTGATAGCCAATCAAAAGTAAGGTGTTATTGGGGTCTGGTAAATACTGTTTCTCATGATGCACCACACGCCCACCAGAAGACATTCCACTTCCAGCAATAATAACCTTCGGATTTGGTATGTCATTAATTTGTCTGGATTCATCTGAGTGAAGAGTGGAGTGCAAACCTGGAAAATTAAATAAATGTTTATCTTGTGACATCGCCCTTTGGGCATCTTCATTTAAATATCCTTTGTATTGTTTAAAAACTTCTGTTAATCTTATAGCTAATGGAGAATCGAGGAAAATAGGCATTATGGGAATACGATCATTCTCTACCAAATTATTCAATTCAAATAAAAGCTCCTGGGAACGCTCTAGGGAAAAGGTTGGAATAATGAGAATGCCTCCCCTTTTATAATTATCTTCAATTACTTGTTCCAAGAATTTTCGACGTTCAGATTTAGATTCATGATTTCTATCTCCGTAAACACTTTCCATTATGAGATAATCTGCGTCAGTAACTTTTACTGTATCGGGAAGAAGTGGCGATGGACTATTGCCTAGATCTCCAGTAAAAAGAATTTTCTTGCCATTATAGATAAAACAAATCATCGCAGAGCCCAAGATGTGTCCAGCATTTAAAAAAGAAACTTCCAAACTGGGAGTTAATTTTATAGATTCTTGATATTCAAAACCAGTCCATTTACTAAGAGCAGAATTGATATTTTCCGCAGAATAAATTTTATCTAAATCAAAATCTTTATTTTTACTTAAAATACCAGCTGTATCTTCGAGCATAAAAGGAGCAAGGGCTTGCGTTGGTTTAGTAGAATAAATTTGCCCTTTAAATCCTTCGTAAATTAATTTAGGCACTCTGCCTAAATGGTCTACATGGGCATGGCTAATAAAAAGAAAATCAATTTCTTCTGGATGATAAGGAAAAGGATCCCAATTAATATCGTCTGCCAATTTTACTCCTTGGGTAAGCCCACAATCAACTAAAATTCTCTTGCCATCTATCTCAAGCAGAAAATTTGATCCAGTGACTGTCCCTGTTCCTCCATAAAATGTTATTTTGGCTTTCTTTTCCATTGTTTTTATTCTACCTCATTTGAAGATGAAGTCATAATTATTTTAAAAAAATAAAACATAGAAAATAATGCGCCCAATATGTCGAAAAAGACATCAGAAAGTGTGTCGAATAAATCAAAATTTGTAACCGAAATAATGTTTAGAAAAAACTCATAAAATTCGAACAAAATACCAACAGCGAGAGTGCTCAAAAATATTTTGAAAAACAAATCTATGGGTCGAAAATTGATGTTTTTTAAAGAAAAAATATAAAAAAAGAAAAGCCCAACCCAAAATCCACCTAAAAAATGCATAATTATATCAAGATACCAAATTAGAGAATACCAAAAAAAGATTTTCGCTAAAAAATCCACTATAAAAATAAAAAACATCAGAAATAATAGATGTTTTAAAAGCCTTTTCCTATTCATATTCATATTTTATCACAAATAAATCTTTTTGATAAGAAAAAATCCGCCCAAAATAAATATTGACGGAATTCTTCTTAGGACTATCTCCAATGTATTACCATAGCTTAAAAGCTAAGTGGGTGTTAGACGTGTTAGGCCAAGGCCTAGCTCGATCGAAACTCCCATAAATTATTGTTCTAGGTAATAATTAGAAATAACCCTACTTAAACTATACTCCTCTCCAAAATCTGCGCAATATGGACTAAAGCTTTTTTATGTTTTAGAATAATTTCAAAATAAAAATATATCTTAACTAAAAAGCCCCCAAGTGGGAGCCTTTTAATTTACTCATCTACTCCGAAACGTTTGTAGTCATAAGTTTTTTTATCACCGAACCAATGTTTTATTTCATGTTCTGCTTCTTCTTGAGTTTCAGAGCAATGCACTATATTCATCACTGCCCTCTTTTCTTTATTGGCGAGCGCGGGACTATCAATTGAAAAATCTCCACGAATCGTGCCAACTTCAGCAAGATATGGCATCGTAGGTCCAGCAATCTTGCGAACGACATCCACTGCGTGCACACCTTGTATAACCATTTTTACTAATGGAGAAGATTCCATATAATCAATTAACCATTTGCGAATATCTGGACCAATTTTCTCGGGTTCTAATGTTCCAAAATCCAACATTGCATCATAACCATATTTTTCATAAGTTGAGAGAGTTTTTTTTCCAAGTCTAGTGATCCATTCCTCATTTTTGGGATAATGATTATCAAGTAAATCATGTGAGGGTTGGAACATTTCAAGTGCCACAATCTTCAAATCACGTTGCTCAAAGCGTCGAATAATCTCACCGGTTAGTCCCTTACGAACTCCATCTGGCTTAATCATCACATATGTCTTTTCTTCTTTTGGGTGTTTCATAATAACTAATATAGCAGAAAAAAATAATTTTGCAAAATTAGCTTTAAAAAAATTATTCCATCGATTTATATCTCGACATAATTTCAGCTTCCACTTCGGCTCTGTCCTTGCCGTACTTTACATAAGAAAGTTCTTTTAGATTGTTCACGATGCTAGGGTTACCCATTTCTGGCGCTAGGGTTTTTATGTTAAAAGGCTTGGTCGGTTGACCGTCCACTAACATACTCACGTAAGCATTATAATTGTCGAGCTTAGTTATATCATGAGCATTAAACGTCGGTTTGAATTTCTGTTCTAAAAAGTTTGCATCTTCAGTCCCTACACGAAATACAGCCATCGAGCCCACATTTCCGAAAACTGCATTTTTAATATTTTCTTCTAATTGATTTATATATTGGTGAGCAATATTGAGAGATAATCTATATTTACGAGCCTCGGATAAAATTGAAGCGATGGATTCAGTAGTGACATTTTGAAATTCATCAATGTATAGATAAAAATCATTCATCGGTTTGCCAAACATATCCACTCGAGATAGCGCAGCCATTTGAATCTTCCCCACCAAAACCAGACCAATTAAATTTGCATTGATGTCACCGAGCCGTCCTTTCGAAAGATTCACTAAAAGAATTTTCTTCTCATCCATAATTTTTCGGAAATTAAAAACAGAATTTTGCTGGAGCACAACTGGACGCATAATGTCATTTGATATAAAATTATCAAATTTTGAAGAAATATAAGGCACGAAGTTCGCCAGAGATTGGTCTCCAGTTGTTTGTTCAGCCGAAACCCAAAATTGTTTGATAATTGGATTTTTACATTTTGCTAATTTCATATCGCGAAATTCTTTATCTGCTAAAACACGAGTAATTTCAAGCAAAGTCGAACCAGACTCTGGATCTTCCATTACCAAAAATGCACTATTGCGGAAATATTGCTCAAACATTGCTCCTCCACCCACTTTCATATCAAATAATTTATTAAAAATTCCCATCATTTCATTGACTACAAAGGTTTTCTGCTCAGGATATTTTGCATCATATTCAAGCATATTAAGACCCATTGGGCGTGCTGTATAAGCGGGATCAAAATAGATAACATCATCAATACGTTCTTTTGGAATACGAGCGAGAATGGTCTGAATATCGGTGCCGTGCGGGTCAATATAACAACAACCATCACCATTTCGGATATCTTGAGTAATCATATTTAACATTATATTTGTTTTACCAGTACCAGTCTGACCAATTACATAAAAATGCCTCATACGATCTTCACGCGCCATATGTATCTCTGTATCCTTGCCTCGATAACTATTTACCCCAAGCAATATACCCTCAGTCCCCACCTCGAGCGGAGCTGGAGCGATGCCAGATCTAGCTTCTTTGAGTTGTGGCTGACTAGAGAGGCCAACTGGAAAATGAAAGACGGAGGCTAATTCTTTTAAATTTAGTGGTAATGCATTGTCTCCATTAAAAGTTCGATAAGAAAAATCATGAAATAGTGTTTTTAAATCTTTTCCTGTAGCTTGCTCAAATACAAAAGAATTACTAGCTGCTTCAGTAAACTGATTGAAGGAAGATTCAATTTCTTTTAAAATTGCCAAGGCTCGTTCTTTGGTGCCACCAGAAGCAATTACTCGTATATTAGCTTTCATAATAGAACTTTTAATTTTATTGCCTATCTTTTCCGCCGCCCCTTCATCTATGGCACGTCTGCCTTTCATATATTTTTCTTTTGATTCTTCTTCCGTTTTTTTCTTCGCACCAAAAACAAGTTCTTTGCCCACCTTGAAAAAGGCTTTGTGAAATTTATAGAAATTATCCGCTGCATGCTTGACTGACACACCGTCCTTCACATCATCCAATATCATATGAAATTCATTAATAAATTTTTCTCCAGCGGGTGCCACCACTAACTGAATAGCTGCTCCCTCTCCTGCTGTTTTTAATTTTGAAAATACATTCAAAATAGTATTCATCGGATCATGGTCTATATTGTCATAAGTCTTGATTGGCATTACCCCACGCTCGGATAAATTGGCATAAGCTCCCACCGAGCCTCCTTCTTTATTAAAAATATTATAATCATCTGTTGATTCACGAATTTTTGCATTGTGATAAAAAGCCAAAACTTGTTTCTCAAAAAGAGAAATATGTTTATTGGGTATTGCTGCATAGACTACTACTTCATCGCTACTTGCAGAAAGCGCCACCTCTAAAGTGAAATAACTTTCTTTTTCGTTATTTTGTCCCTCAGAAATAGAATTCATACCCGCATAAAATTGTTCCATTGCACCAATAAATTCTTTAAAACCTTTACTTTGTTCTGCTTCATCTTCACCTGCAGGAAGCGTAATCTCAAATAACGTCATATTAAGAGATTTATAAATTGGAGTACCTTCTTTAAAATCTGAAAAACCATGCCCTGTCTTTATGTATTGAATTAAAATCCGATGAAAATCATCATCAATATGCGGATTGTTCATTGCCTCAACTACAGAGAGAGCATTGCGAATACCCTTGGTTAATACCAAGCCCAAAAGTTCTTCCATTATTCCATCGTGAGGTTCTGGCTTGAGTTTGAGCACTATACCCTCTTCTTCTTTTTTGCTTATTAAATTATCCTGATGAACAACTTGTTCTTTTGGTATTTCTTTATATTCTCCAATTACATCTCTGATAGCATTCTCTTCCGCACGTTCAAAATGCCCAGCCTTCATTAATTCTTCTTCTCTTTTTGCAACATGGGCACGCAAATAACTAAGCTCTTCTTCTGGAGACTTGAATTTTGGTATTTCCTTGAAGGAAGTTCCTAACATATGTACATATTATACACCAAGTTTAATTTTTAGTTTATATGTATTTCCGTGTTTAAGTAATCCTAAATATGACTGTCTAGTTTCTTCTTTAATATTTTTTTGTAATCGTTTTAACATTCTATTTTTTGTGCTCATTTTTTCATCTCAGCCATGGCGTAGATTGAATTTGGAGTTTCAAAGCTATTTATTATTTCTTTAATTAACCAAACAATATCTTTGTCTTGAATTGAATTTGCTACAATATACTGTAGTAAATTATGATCAATGTTCGCAAAGAATTTTCTAATGTCACATTTTAATATCCAACATGTTCGCGTATTATCCTTTGAAACTTTCCCCGCAAAATATTTAAATCGGTTTAATGCTTTATGTGTACCTTTGTTTATTCGGCAAGAATACGAGTCGTAAATAAATTTACTCTCAATAAATATATGGCTACTGGATTCGGCAGAAAGAAACCTTGATCTCTTTCGTACTCGCCTACTACCAAATTTATTATATAAAATTTAAATCTAAACGAAAAGAGCCGTGCTATCACTGGATGTGAAAGCACGGACTCGATCGAAAACAAAATCGAATGCAGGACTAAGGTCCAAGGCTCAAGAGAGAGCCGAGTACCTGAGTCCTAAGTACTAGCGGAACGCGAACCAGTCGTCGGTATAGCCGAAGTCCTCGACCGGATCCAAGCCCGCCAAGCGACGCGAATCGCCCCAGCCGACATAGCACGCCCGGCGACCGCCACCGAAGGTACATTCTTCAGTCGCCACGACGTAGGCGTAGCTCATGCCGATGTCCCGATAGAACCACGGACGATCCTCACCGATCACGAAAACTTGACGCGGATCGGTCAGGTGGAGGTGCATTGACTGCGCCCAGGCGAGAGCCTTGTCGAAGCTGCCACCTCCCTGCGGATAGTTGAGAAGGATCATCTCCTCCTCGACGATCCCCGCACCGGTCGGCAAATACAAATCGCCGACCTTCCGAACATTGTAACTGTCCGGAGTCTGGGGTCCAGCGGCATTCACCGCCTCGTCCCATGGGCGGTCGAGTTGGACCTTCACCTTCACGGTCATGATCCGAGCGCCGGCTGGAGCGACGAGTGGCGGAAGGATGATAATCCGCGCACCAACCTTCACGGCGTCGAGAATACGAGACATCGTCCCGTTGTCATGAGCTCCCTGGTACACCTCTCGAGGAATTCCCTTCGAGCGTGCCAGTCGAGCATGTTCGACACCCTGCCGGTCCGTCACTTCCTTTTTCGTCGTGCTCATAAAAAACCTCTGCGTTTTGGCCACGAAAAGCAAAGACCCGATGGTCTCCACCAATCGCATCCGGTTGTATTGCTAGTGCGATCATTCGTCGCCATAGCTCTGAAAATACATGATGTCAAAGACGGTCTTTGACATTTACATCCTCAAAGCTATGGCAAAAAGTTCTTATTTCGCAATGTTTAAAAGAACTATACATTTATATTATACACCCAAATTAAATTTTTGTCAATATCTCAGCTCCATCTTCGGTTATTAAAACCGTGTGCTCGAAATGCGCACTCTTTTTTCCATCTGCAGTATGAATAGTGTATCCATCATCATCAATCGTCACATGCTTGGTACCATTATTTAGCATTGGCTCAATAGCAATAACCATTCCTGGAATAAGCTTAGCCCCAGTTCCCTTTTTGCCAAAGTTTGGCACATAGGGGTCCTCGTGGATAGCCCGACCCACTCCATGGCCCGAGAGAACCTCTACAATGCCATACTTGTGTGGTCGCACGAAGCTTTTAATAGCATAACCGATATCCCCAACAGTATTACCCGCATATGCATTATCAATACCTATCATAAGCGCTTTTTCGGTAATCTCAAGTAATTTTTTTGATGCAGAACTTATCTCACCCACTCCCACTGTTAATGCCATATCAGTAAAAAGTCCATTGTGTTTCAGACCTAAATCAATAGCAATAATATCGCCCTCTTTTAGAATTTTGTTCTTGCTTGGAATACCATGCACCACTTCATCGTTCACGGAAACACATAAAGAAGCTGGAAAGGGTTTTACTGCGCCTCCTGGGCGATAGTTTAAAAAAGCGGGAGTGTCACCCATTTCAGTAATTAATTTAAATGCGTAATCGTCCAATTCTTTTGTAGAAATTCCAGGCTTAATTTTTTCTTTAACTTTGTAAAGCACGGTCGCCAAATGTTTGCCACCCTCTCGCAATATTTCTATCTCTTGTGGTGTTTTAATAATTATCATTTTATTCTAGTTCCTACAAAATTTTCACCATTTAAACATTTCGCTAAATTGGAAATATTTTTGCCATTTAATATGGTAACTTCCAAACCTGCTTCTTCTGCCATCTTGGATGCAATCGGATCAAAAGGTGTGGAAAGACCCGGATTCCATTCCGTCGGTATTAAAGCTCTATAATCTTTCCAAGAAATTTGTTCAATTTTTTTAGCATCAGAAAATTTATTTGGATCTTTATCATAAGCATAATCTATATTGGATAAATTTATTATTTTTTTCGCACCAACTGTTTTTGCTGCTAAGACTGAATCCCAATCTGTGCTCTGTCCTGGTTCATAAGCTGAACCAATAACAATTGGCCTTTCAAAACTAAAATGTGTTCCTAAATTAGAAATAACTCTATCATGTGCATATTCACCAAAAACAACTCGGAGTAGTTCTGCATTTAATTTTAAAGATGCAATACCAATCCAGTCTAAATCTTCATTCGAAGGAACAGAAAGTTCTTTGGCTGCCTCTTGATATCTTCGGCAAAGTTTTCCTCCACCTGTGATAATTACAAAATTCTTACCATTTGCAATATGAGAAAGTATTAAAGATTTAAAAAGTTTTAAAAAATCTAAATCAATGCTATCAGGTATAATAAGCGAACCTCCTAATGAGATTATAATTGTTTCTGGTGACATAATACTAGAAACCTAAAGCTTTAATAATATCTTTGTGAACATTTTCGATACTTTGTTCTCCATTAATTTCAATAAAATTGTATCCCTCTTTGTTTTTAAAATATTCAAAAGAAGGAACTACATCCTGTTCATACCAACTAAGTCGATTTTGTATTTTTTCTGGTGTATCATCAGCACGCCGACGTTCCATCATTCTGGTATAAGACCAATCACGGGAAACATTTATTAAAATAACATTTGGGTTTTTGATTTTATAAAAATCAAAAGCAGAATCAAGAGCTACTGACTCTTCTTTGCGACGACAAAGTCCATCTAAAACCAAATCTTCTTTACCCGTAAAATTTTTAACTAAAAGTTCAGTCCAAATCCAAATTGGTAAAAAAACAGGGATAAGCGCCCCTGCTCTCAAAATATCACCAGTTAATTTTGCTGCATAATTATCTTCTTTTATAAATTCTCGAAATTGACCACCTGTTTCTGTATATAAAATTTCCTTGCCTTGAGACTTTAAAAAATCAGACAGAAGTTTTGCCTGAGTACCCTTGCCACAACCAGAGCGACCAAAAAAAAGAAAAGCACGTGAATTCATATCGCAAGAATACACGTTTTTTCTCTAAAAATCAAGGTTAATACTCCCTCATTGAAACCTGAGCATCTACTTTTTTGATGAGATCGAGAACCACCGAAACAACGATGAGCACGGATGTGCCACCAAGCGCGAGCGAAGCAATGCCAGTAATTGACTGCATAATAAGTGGCAAGACGGCAATAATTCCAAGGAAACCAGCTCCGACGAGGGTGATACGACCTAAAACTTTAGAAATATAATCTGAGGTAGAAGCTCCGGGACGAATACCTGGAATGAACGCTCCATTTTTTTGTAAATTAGTAGACAATGCTTCTGGGTCAAATGTTACAGCCGTATAAAAATAAGTAAAGAGAAATACTAAGATAAAATAAAATATTCCATAGAGCCAACTCGTCTGTGAAAAAGAAATAAGTATCCCAGAAATTTTTACCAAGATTGGTGCACTAAACCGAGCTAAAAATGCTCCAATCATTTGCGGAAAAAGCAAAATAGACAAAGCAAAGATAATTGGTATTACTCCCGCTTGGTTTACTCTAAGTGGCAAATAAGTAGAGCCTCCACCATACATCTTCATCCCACGCACTTGTTTTGCATAAGTCACAGGTATAGGTCTTTCAGCTTCTGTCACCAATACAACGCCCGCAATAATCAATAATCCTGCGACTAGGAAACCAATGAAAAGTGGGACTTGAGAAACATCAAAAGCAAAAACGAGTTGCGCCACTTGAGATGGAAGGGTAGATACAATACCTGCAAAGATAATTAATGATACTCCATTGCCGATGCCAAATTCTGACACGAGCTCTCCTAACCACATAAGTAACATTGATCCCGCAATAACTACAATCAAGTTCACAATTCTATCAAAAGCAGTTAAATTTATTAAAATATTTTGATTCTCTAAAATCGCAAGCAAAGAAAAACCCTGAATAGCTGCTAATGGAACTGTGAGAAATCTGGAATACTGAGTAAATCTTTTTCTGCCAGCTTCTCCTTCTTCGTGATAAATTTTCTTTAAAGCAGGTACCATAATTGTAAGTAACTGCATAATAATAGAACTCGTAATATAAGGACCTACGCCAAGCATAATAACTGATAAATTAGAGAGTCCGCCACCAGAGAAAATATTTAAAATACCGAAAAATTGATTGTTTGATAGAAATCTCTCGAGCGCTAAAGTATCAATACCAGGAATTGGAATAGCTGAAAGTAATCTGAAAACTATCAAAGAAAAAAGAACAAAAATGACCTTTTTTCTTAAGCTCGCATCAGTCCAAATCAATTTCATTTTACTCCAAAAATTTTCCATCCCATTATAAATTTTAATTAATAATATTCATTTTTTATGTCCCGTTCGTTGAATTTAAAACGGGACAAGTATTACTTAATTCTTATTTTGCCTCCTTTTACTGCTAGACGTTTTCGGATTTCTGAAAATTTTTCTCCCTTGGAAGCTAATTTTTCTTTTTTTATAACAAGAGTCTTACGAACGGAATTGAATCGATATCCACGATTCTTTGGTAATTTTTTGATGATATCACGGAGTTCTGGACGACGCTTGTTACCTGCGCGAGCTGTCTGTCCTTTGCCTCCACGGCCAGACGTCTTGGCATGTTTGCCTCCACGGCCCACAATACGATCTTTTTTATTCTTATGAACTCTTTTTAAATTATGTGTTTGCATAAAGTTAACTTAAAACTTCTCCTTTAATTTCTTCTTTGTTATTAAGAACAACTGTTTCTGCTGGCTTAAAATATTTAACAGAAATTGAAGAAAATGCTTCCATCACTGCCTTTGCATTATTCAGTTTATTTTTTGTACCACCTAAAATCTTGCCCGTCACGTCTCGAATCCCAGCTAATTTAATAATATCACGAATGACTGACCCAGCGACTAATCCACGACCCTTGTTGGGCATAAGCACTACTTTAGCACTACCGAATTTTGCTTTTATTTCATAAGGTAAGGACATATTTTTATTCAATTTAATCTTGACCATATTCTTTTTGGCATTTCTAAGAGCTTTGTTTATAGCAAGAGACGTATCTCCAGCTTTGCCCAAACCAAGACCGATATTTCCCTTTCGGTCCCCTGCAACTAATGCCACAGAAAAAGAAAATCTGCGCCCTCCAGCAACCACGCGAGTAACGCGACGAATATTCAAAATCTTCTGATCAAATTCAGGCTTGGGTCTATTGAAAGATCCTGATCGACGATTATTTCTTTTTTCTCCTGTATGTTCTTTTGCTTTTTCCATATAATTAAAATTTAAGTCCAGCTGTGCGAGCTTCGTCTGCTACTAATTTAATACGTCCAGTATATTTAAAGCCATTTCTATCAAAAACGACTTGATTGATTTTTGCTTTTAAACAGGCTTGTCCAATCATTTTACCAACTTCTTTCGCTCGCTCGGTCTTTGTACCCTTGGTAATTTTAACATCATTTGCTTGGGCTAGAGTCTTACCTAATACATCATCTATTACCTGAGCATAAATAAATTTATTTGACCTAAATACAGAAAGACGTGGACGTTCTTTAGAACCTGCAAGTTTCGCTCGAATTTTTTTCTTTAATCTTATTCTTTTGTCTGTTTTGTTTTGCATTGTTTTATAAAATTATTATGCAGTCTTTTTGCCTTGTTTTCGTCTAATAACTTCATTTTCATAACGCATACCTTTACCCTTGTAAGGTTCTGGCTTTTTGAGAGCTCGTATTCCAGCCGTAAAAGAACCAACCAATTCTTTATCAATGCCCGTAATTGTAATATTATTTTTCTCAGCTGTAGCAACGATGCCCTCTGGTAATTTCACTATTACGGGATGAGAAAAGCCAAGAGCAAAATGAAGCTCTTTCCCTTTTACTTCTGATTTAAAACCTACTCCTTCTAAAATTAATTTTTTCTGATACGGAGTCTCTACACCCTTAATC
>ERZ1292625.3743-Hain-H41-01um-R1-3743-length-11972-cov-13_pt1 | contig 11972 bp, 14 predicted proteins | sample MGYA00564400_ERZ1292625 | MGnify/ENA primary metagenome ERZ1292625 (study PRJEB36523, sample SAMEA6512639) | groundwater metagenome | collected 2019-01-08 | study: AquaDiva: Metagenomics assemblies of 32 groundwater samples
AGCTGAAGTTCTTTGCGACATATCCGACGCCCTTTTCGTCGTGCGTCGCTTCGGGATAATAATTTTTCAGCGTCCCTTCCAAAAAAAGATTTGCCTGCAGAGCGGGAAACCCATGCCCGGGCCCGAGCAAAAAAAGCACCGAAGCGTTGTGCTTTTTGATGAGATAGTTCAAGTTCGCATAAACGAAGTTAATGCCCGGGCATGTCCCCCAGTGCCCTAACAGCCGCGGCTTGATATCGTCTGGCGACAACGGCCGTTCAAGTAAAAAGTTATCCTGCAGATATAACTGCGCGACAGAAAGATAATTCGCCGCCCGCACGTATTTTTTGATCTGCTCGATAGGTGTCATGATTGAAAGAATTTTTTAACTTCGCTCTTGGTCAGCGCTCTCGCTTCCCCCGAGCGCAACCCGCCGATTTGCACATGTCCGATACGGATCCGCTTCAGCGATGTAATAGTATAATTAAGCTCGGAAAGCATCACGCGTATCTGGTGTTTCTTTCCTTCTTTCAATGATATGTGTATCGCGTTTTTGCCCGCGATATGCGCGTCCGCGGGAAGAAGCCTGCCGAATGCTTCAGTGTCCATTCCTTTTTGGATGATCGCGGGAATCCCCTGGCGTATCGGCTCACGCACATGGACCACGTATTCCTTTTCAACGTCCGATCCTGTACCGATGATCTTTGTCGTAAACCTCCGGTCATTGGTCATAAGCAAAAGGCCTTCCGACTCTTTATCGAGCCGGCCCACGGGAAACATTCCTCTTTTTCTCCAGTCGGTTATCACGCTTCGCTGTCCTTCCAGAGCCTGCGTGGCAAGCCCCTTCGGCTTGTAGTACGCATAGTATTGATAGTCCGGCGAGGCGTATTCGTCCGCAAACGTCACCTCATCTCCTTCATTGATCATCATGCCCTCCTTTGCTTGCTCGCCGTTCACGAGCACCTTGCCTTTGGCGATAAGCTCATCGGCCTCGCGCCGCGACGCAAGCCCCTGATCCCGAATGTATTTATTGATGCGCATCCCTTTTTCCATGCTCTCCAATATATCAGCAATTACGGGAATAGGGAAACGCTCCCTTTTTACCGTTTCTCGGCAACCCGATGACCCGGGGTTTTTTTCAGTATTCGCTTCTGCGCGATCTCCATTGCGATCGCGCGAGGATTTTCCCCTGTTTGTCTCATTATTTTCATGATCTCTCGCGTACTCGCGCCGATCTTTTCTTCGACAAGTGCGAACATGCGTTTCGCGGTATATCCTTTATACTCCGCATAGGAAGAAATGACACCGCCCGCGTTTGCGACGATATCCGGCACAATAAGCACACCGCGCTTATGAAGCGCATCTTCGACATCATGCTGCATCGGAATGTTCGCGCCCTCTACGATCACCTTCGCGCGTACGGCATCGCTGTTCTTTTCATGAATAACGTCAGGGAGAGCCGCGGGAATAAGAACATCAACATCAAGCGAAAAAATTTCTTCTTTACTTATATGCCGCGCATCCGGATAATATACGACGGATCCGTTCTCTTTTTTTGTGTGCATAAGCGCTTTATGGGAAAGCCCGCCGACACGATATGCCGCCCCTTTTGAATCGGAGACCGCAACGACTCTCGCACCCATCTCCTCAAGAAACTTATGTGCAAAGGTTCCGACATTGCCGTATCCTTCAATGGCAATTGTTGCGCCGCACACGGGAATGCCCGCGCACTCAAGCGCGATCTTCGCCGCGCATGCAACGCCAAAGCCGGTACTGCCAAGCTCATGAGGGAGACCCCCGATCGATTTCGGCTTTCCTGTCGCTCCTTTTTTATTTTTGATCGCTTCCACAAACCACTTCATCTCGGTTTCCGTCGTATTAACATCCGGTCCTGCGATGTATGCGGCAGGGATAAACGGATGCATCGCGCGGGCAAACCACTGTATGATCTCTTTTTTCGTTTTTTTATCCGCTAATTTCGGATCAAATACGATACCCGATTTCGCCCCGCCAAACGGAATACCCGCAATGGCATTTTTGAACGTCATGGCGCGCGCAAGCCGGAACACTTCTTCTTCATTAACGCTCGGCGTCATGCGGATGCCGCCCTTCCCGGGACCAAGCACCGTGTTATCAATGACCAAAAACCCCCAAACACCGAGCTTAGGGTTATGCGCTTTAATAATGTATTCGGGACCGATATGATCTTTTTTATGGTCAATGACGATATCCATATATGTATGATAAACAATAATACACCTGATGACGGCAAATAAAAAGAGTTGTTACACCACCGATCAATACGCGGTAAAATATTCTTTCCGGATATAATGCTGGCCTACCCCGCACCGGCGCAATATGCGGATCACCGCATCCATAAAAGGCGGCGAGCCGCATATGAGAAAATATGTATCATGCGGATCATTATTCAGGCATTTTCGCAGCATTGTTTCGGTGATCTTTCCCTGCAGAAATTCTTCCGGCGCCTCCGGATCGTCGGTTACCGAGAAAAAAGGCTTCATCCGCGGATGGCGCCGCGCGATCGTCTTGATATCTTCCACAAAAGGCGTTACTGCGCGCGAGCGGTTGCCATACAGAAGCGTAAGGTCATTTGAAAGACCTTTCTCAAGCGCAAAACGGATCGCGCTCATAAACGGCGTGATGCCGATGCCTCCCGCGATAAACACCGCGCGGCGCATCTGTTTTTCTTTGAAGACGAAGTCGCCGTACGGCCCCCGCAGAACGATCCTGTCCCCCGCTTTCATGCGGGCAAGTCCCTGCGTGAAATTTCCCATCACTTTTATGCCGAAGCGTACGGTTTTTCTGTTTGCCGAAGAACTCATAAACGAGAAGTAATGTTTCCGCGTCATGTTCCCGTTTTCGGTGCGGTACGCGAGCGCGGCATATTGGCCCGGCTTGTAGTGCGCAAATTCGCTCCCGTCCTCCCGTTTCAGCTCGATCACCACAATATCTTTTGTTGCCATGAAAATGTTTGTGATGCGGCAGAAATATTTTTTCTGCAGATACGGATATGCGATGCGATATGCTATCAGGCCGCCGCCGATGATGCCGGTTATCCAATAGACCGCCTGCATAATCGATAGCGGCGTGTCGGTGCCGCTCAGCACGCCATGCGCGAACGAGAGCAAAAACAGCGGATACGCGAGATAGTGCAGTGCGCGCCAAAAACGCGGATACAAGTCGCGGATGAAGAGCGACGTGGCGACAATAATGCTAAAAAAGTACAGCGCAATGATGCCCAAGCTCACCGAGAAATTCTGGTAATGGGACATAAAAGGCACCAACACCTCATACGCTTCAAAATCAATGAACTCGTCGAACAACAGCGCGACGACATGCACCATGATCACCCCAAACGCGAGCACCGAAAGATATTTATGAAACACAAGCGCGTTCTCCGACCGAATAACACGAAAAAGAAATTGCGTGTACAAACCGACGCCAAGCACGGTGATGAAAAAAAGCAGCAGATACGCTTCAAGTCCCGTCGCCCGCGCGATATACCACGGCCATGCAATCGTTTTTTCCGTGATCGCTCCTTCGCTCGTGCGCGCTATCAAAAAATGCGCGGGGTCATGGCTGTCGAGCGGGTCGCTTGAGAGTATCACTTCTTCGCCGTCCCCATATCCGTCGCTATCGGTGTCTTGCCGCGCAGGATCGGTCATAAATATCTGCACCTCTCCCTGATCGGTAAGTCCGTCAAAATCGCTGTCTTTTGGCGCAGAACCGCCATACTGCACAACGCCGTTTGTCGTCTGCGCCGCCACAAAAAAAGGCGCCGCAAGCGATGCGGACACAAAAAACAAAATGGCGCTTGTATATATGACGTTCCTCATGAAGCCGGTGTAAAATACTTTTTCATTTCTTGGGAATATACGGCCGCTCCCTTTACCGTAACGGCAAGACACGCAAGGCCGGCATGCCGCTCGATAAAATCAATGCCTTCTTTTTCTCCCAGTATCAGCGCGGTCTTCGCGCACACATCCGCAGCTGCCGCGGTAGGCGCAATAACGGTCACCGCGGCGATGGCATTTTCCGCCGGCAGTCCCGTTCGCGGATCAATGATATGATGCCACGCAAACCCTCCTTTCACCCCTTTGCGCTTCGTCACGCCGGACGTCGCTACCGCCATCTCCTTTCTTTCTCCCATCGCAATACATCCGATGTCATTACTCGGATCAAGCGGATTTTGCACCATGACCTTCCATGGCTTGCCCTCGTTGTTGCGTCCGGAAAGAAACATGTCTCCTCCCGCCGATATCCAAAAATCGCCGTATTTTTTTCGAAGGCTCTGCGCTATCATGTCCACGCTATATCCCTTTCCTATGCCGCCAAAATCAAGCTTCATGCCCCGAGGCACGGCAGCCGTTCCCGCGTCTTTTTCCACGCGCACATCGGCAAACCGCGGACATGCCTGAAAACGACGCTGATGCGCACCGGCATCAAAAAAATGGGTTGTCTCCTCGTGCGCCGGCCCATGTTCAAAATCAATGCTTTTATCATACCCAACATCTTCAAGCGCTTCGCATACCGAGGGGTCAAATATGCCGCCGGTATCCTTGTACCAATACTGCGCGGCGGCAAGCATCGCGGCCATGTCTGCGCTCGTACGGCACACCGCTCCCCTGCTTTCGTTCAGCGAGCACACCTCGCTTGCGGGAAGAAATCTACTGAATCTCTTTTCAAAATCCGCGATCGCGCGCGCGGCCTTTTCAGTGTCGGCGCGCGCGCCGACAGCATCATCGCTTATGACTGCGACGATAACATCCGTTCCCATCGCGCGGAATTTTTTCTCGATCGTGGTGCGGTTACCGCCGCGCCAGGGCGTGAATATGTTCGAGTTCATCACTGATGCCGTTTTTATTATCATCCGATACAGCATAGACCGCTTCATGTTCGCCCGGATGCGGGTCAGCCGCGTCAGCAATGCCATCGTGGTCGGTATCCGAGAAAAGCGCAAGATCGGCATCTGCCTGCTGTGCCGCAAGCAATTCCTGCTCTTCTACCGCTCTTACTTGCGCCGCGCTCTGTTCTTCAAGCTGTCGCTGGCGTTCTTCTATCGCTCGGCGCTGCGCAAGAAGCTGCTGCTCAAAAAGCGCTTGTTGTTCGATCATGTACTGTTGCCGTTGACGCTGTTGCTCCAATGCATGCTGGCGCGCATCATCCGGCATACCGGCTGGCTGTGCAAAATATTCCTCTTCCTCGTATTTCTCATACCGCTCATCCTCATCATCTTCCTCCTCTTCTTCGTAGTATTTTTTTGATTCCTTCGCCTCAGCGGTGACAACTTGAAACGGGAACGCCATGATTCCCTGCAAAAGAAGCATAAAAACAGCTGCCGATAGAAACATTATTTTTTTCATATTTTTTATACTAAGAAACTGTGGTGCGCGGCTGTGTTGGCTTTATCGTCTGCGCCGGCGTCGTTACCGGAGAAATAGTCGTAGTCGGCGCGAGAGCAATGGGAGCGGGAGGAATTACCGGTAATGAAGGAATAACAGCAACATTCACCTGCGGTACAGCGGGCGGCGTAAGCGGCGGTACGGTAATGCTTCCTGCGCTTTTCTTTTGCGCTTGAACGCGTGGCGCCACTTTTCTCTTTTTTGCATCGCCCTCCGCCGCAACAATGCGCTTTTTTTCATCCGCGAGTAATTTTCTCTGCGCAACCATGATTGCTTCATGGATGCGCGCAATATCTTTTTCGTCATAGTGCTTTTCCGGAACGAGTACCTCCTCCTCATTTTTCACCTCGCTTTTTACCTGTTCCGCCGAATACACAAACGAAAAAAAGCCGCCGAAAGCCGCAGCACATAGTATTACCATGGCTATGAAATTTTTATAGTGAAAACCCATACGCTCTATACTACGATGCACTTACACGTTTCGGTGCATATTTTCAGACGCACTGCTTCATAAAATGTTACATTGTCAGAAAAACAAAAACCACCGCGTCAAACGCGGTGGTTTTTGTTAATCGGCGGTATTATACGCGCGATACGCCTACTGCGCTCGGGCCTTTCGGACCTTCTGCGACCTCAAAAGAAAGCACATCGCCTTCCTTTAATTCGTCGAATGTCACACCCTGCAACTCTTTAGAGTGAAAGAAAAGGTCTTTCGCTTCGCCTTCGCGAGCAATAAAACCAAATCCTCTGTCTCTAACAAGCGTCTTGATTGTTCCTTCCATGTGATTATTTGTTTTAATTATTTTTTGCCTAGAAACTCGACTATGCCTCTTAGTGCTTTAACACGATTATTAGTATATCAGATTAATAAGGGTTTGTAAAGGGGTTATGGTGACATCTATAGCGTACATGCTGCTCCGTGTTTTTTGAGCCATTGTTTGCGCTCTTTGTAGCCGGGCATGACCATCCCGACTTTGCTCCAAAATCGTGGGGAATGATTGCGTTCCGGGATGTGTGCAAGCTCATGCGCCACCACATAATCAATAATGCTCTGTGGAGCCATAACAAGCCTCCAGCTGAAATGAAGCGCGCCTTTTGGCCCGCATGACCCCCATCGTTTCTGCGCGCCGGTGATAGAAAGCGACGTAAACTTCCATCCGGTTATCGCACTGTAATATTTTGCGCGCTCGGTTATTATTTCCAATGCCTTTTGCTTGTACCACTTGATCATGGTTACACGGGCGCGCGGGAGATCTTTCTCAGGAAAATATAAAAGATCGGCGACGGTGATCACGGCGCGCTTTTCTATTTTGAGCGCATACTGCTCCCCTACATACAGAAACTTTTCGCCGTCCGTGAATTCTTTGCGCACGATCAGCGCTCCGCGCGCCAAGGCCTGTTTCTTTTTTGCAATGATCCAGGCTCTTTTTTCAAATACAAGATTCTTAATATATCCCATGCTCACCTCCATCGGCGCGCGTACAATAAGCGACGCATCAGCAGATACCGTGAGCGCGATGGTTCTTCTTTTGGAACGGACTATTTTATCGATGATGATTTCGCTCATGCTTTCACCCACGCAAAGAAACAGATAGTAGGACTTACTCGGTGGTGGTGCCGTCAAATTCCGGCCCATCGGCCTCCGCCTCTTCTTTAGTGATCCTGATAATACTGTCGCGATGATGCGGCGGCGCGTAAATAGTGTAGAGCTTAAGCGCATCGGTTTCCGATGTATTGATGACATTATGCGTCGCGCCCGCAGGAACGATAACGGTGTCGCCGTCGCCGACGATGTATTCGGTCTCGTTGATAATTACTTTCCCTTCTCCCTTCTCAAAGCGGAAAAACTGATCTCCGTCTTCGTGCACCTCCGAGCCGATCTCTTCAAGCGGCCTCAGCGACATCAGCACAAGCTGGCAATGCGCCGCAGTGTAGAGCACTTTTCGAAAATTCTCATTTTCAAGCGTGAGTTTTTCGATATTATCTTTATATCCTTTTTTCATATTTTTTCGTTAATAATTATCTTACCCATTATACCACTCACTCCTCTACAAGGCCAAGCTTGATAAGGCGCGATCTGATAGCCCCGCCCTTTCTGCCTAATGTTTTTGCACAGTCAGCAACAGAAACGCCTTCAGCAAAGAGCTCCTGCAATTTCTCATCCTGCGCTTTATCCCACGGACGATAGGCATTCGGGTGTTTTTCGCGTAACTGATCAAACCTTCCCCCACCGGCGCTTTTTCCGCTATGAACGTCGGACATCCGAGGTTTCGCGTGTTTCTTTCCTCCGCACGCAAAAATAAAATCATTCTGCATCTTTTGCAGTTTTACCGGAGAGATTTCGGAAAACTCCTTCTCCGCATCGGCAGAAGCCGCCCGAAATGATTCATCTTTCGCCAGTACCTCGGGATGCACCAAAAACGCGCGCTCATTCCAGCCTAAAAGATATAACCCCGAAAGACGCCGCACCCGTGAAAGTGCGACATATCCCTGTCCGAATTCAAACACCGCGCTCAAGTCCATCACCGCCGCGTCCAAGCTCATGCCCTGGCTTTTGTGCACCGTGATAGCCCACGCAAGACGCAATGGCAGCTGCGCAATGCGTGCGCGGACTTTACCGTTCTCCTCCACGGTCCAATCCATCGGCTCAACCGTGATTCGTACCCCACTGCGCGTCGCGATAATAGGATACCCGCTCACCTCGTCAAACGCCTCAACCGTACCAAGCGTGCCGTTTGCAAACCCCTCTTTAGGATTGTTTTTGGTAAACATCACCGACGCACCGATTTTAAGATGCAGGGTCTCGGGCGAAAGACATCCTCTTTGCAGCGCGGCAGCGAGCGCATACGGTCCCTGCGAAGACATGGCAAACGCATGCGCCTTGCCTGAAAGCATTGCGAGCATTTCATTGTTTACGCGATCCACGTCACTATTGTGAGAAAAAAGTTTTGGGGTGCTTTGGGGTGCGGTATGGAGGTCAATTTTTCTCGTTGCAAGATGACAAAGGTGAGCGCCGCCAAAAACATTGCAACGGATCGCCGAAAGCACGTCAAGAAAAATAGTGTCGTCCTGTCGGTGCTGTTCGGTGAGATAGCAGATTATCGGACGCGCGCGCTTCCATGCGGAAGAATCATACGCAAAACGAGCCGATGTTTCTTCGATCAGCGTACCCTGCGCGCTTCCTTCCGTTTCCGTCTTCACGATCGGCGGTAATTGAAAAAAGTCGCCCACCATAACGATTTGAATGCCCCCAAACGGGTCCGCGCTCTGCTTGATCTCCCGACAGACCGCATCAACCATCGCGAGAGTCGCAGGAGCAAGCATAGAAACTTCATCAATGATCAGCACCTTCGCGCGCCGGACGCGTTTTGCGATATAATCGCTGGTGGCGATCGCTCCGAGGTCTTCTGTGTTGAGCGTTGTCCTGATGCCGATACCGCTCCACGAGTGGATCGTCATCCCGCCGATATGTGTTGCCGCGATGCCGGTGGAAGCGGTAATAGCCGGCTCAACGCCCCGCGCGCGCAGATACGCCACATATTCATTCACCGTATGCGTTTTGCCGGATCCGGGGGCGCCGGTCAAAAAAACATTCGCTCCGGTCTTTAAAATAGAGAATGCCTGCTCTTGGGTCATATAATGAGGTCATTGTACCAGCTTTCCATTAGATTCCCTACGCGATCGATAAACCTCTTTTTTGTCCTCTCTTAAGAAATCCACCGCGTTTAACGCGGTGGATTTCTTTGAACTATTTCTTCTTTGCCTTCTTCGGCTTCTTCACTTGCTTTCTCTGGGCATTGTTTCCTTTTGCCATAAAAGTATAAGCTTGTTAATTATGAATGCAGTAAGTATATCATAGTAAGCCATCGTGGCGAAGTGGATATTTTTAGCAATGCAATGTAAAATATGCTATAATAAAAAACATGGAAACACTTATACACGCGGACATCTTTTTTTTCATTACAAGTATTTTTGTCGTCTTTCTTACCGTAGGGTTTGGGATCGCGCTCGTCTATATCATCCCCATCCTCAAAGATATGCGCCATCTTTCCGCGCTTGCACGGGAAGAAGGAGATAAGCTCACGCAGGACATCGACGATCTGCGCGGTGCGGTGAAAGAAGAAGGGATGAAAGCAAAGTCTATTCTCGATTACTTTCTTGCTTTGTTTATGAGACGGCAAAAAGTCAGTCGAAAGAAAAGAACACTTAAATAATATAATTAATATCTATGAAAAAACCAGCAAAAAAAGCAGGCAAAACAGTCGCTACAACAGCAGTTGGCACGGGGCTTGCGGCGGTTGCCGCTGCCGCCGCTATCGCTGGCACCTACTTCCTCTACGGCGCAAAGAGTGCGCCAAAGCACCGCAAACAGGTCAAAGCATGGTCGCTCAAAGCGCGCGGTGAAATACTCGAACAGCTTGAAAAACTTTCCAAGGTGGACGAAGAGATCTACCACAAGGTCATCAAGCAGGTAGCGGGTAAATATAAAACGCTCAAACGCCTCGATGCTAAAGATGTAGTAGAATTCGCGGAAGAATTAAAAAGTCATTGGAAGGACATCGCCAAAGATATCGCGCGCTCCGTCGCTCCCCGCCCCGCAAAGAAGACTTCAAAAAGGAAATAACATACCGCTTCACGCAATGAAAAACCCAGAAGGCGTTGCCTTCTGGGTTTTTACTGTCTTATTAGATCTGATCCTTGAAATGCTCAAGCACGGGCTTGATGTTGGGCGCAACATCATCGGGAAGATCGTCCATATCAAACCACTTCCATTCGATAATATCGTCCCCGGGAAGTATCTCCCCTATTCTTTTGGCAAGGAAATGAACCAGGATGACATCCATGCCCCCCTCCGCGGTCTCTTTCGGCACATGCATGATGTACGGCTTTGGATCGACGATCTCGATATCAAAGCCCATTTCTTCCTTCACTTCTCTGCGCGCATTATCAGCAAGGTTTGTGTTGTAATCCTCCACCTTGCCTCCGCAGAACTTCCAGAAACCGTCATCCCCATGCTTGTTTAAAAGAACTTTTCCTTTTTCCACGATCACCGGTCCTGACGCAATGATTATTTTTATCATAACAATACTTCCTTGGTTTTATTGGTGTATTTTATTCTTTTAATCATCTTTTGCAACCGGGAATGAAAAAGCCAGGGATGTTGTATCCCTGGCCTTTTATTTCTGCGTAATTATTTCTTGGGAAATTTAAATCCCCGCGGTATGACCCTGATATCACTATCAGGGTCGATTATAATCCCGCGCTTTCGGTCTTCCTCTTTTGAATACCCGATCGTGATGTGAGGGGGAATGATGACATCTTCGCACACAATGGTACGCGACATCTTCGTCCCCTCGCCGATGATCACATGGTCGAAAAAAATGCACTCCTTTATTTCAGAGCCGTAGTTCGCTATAACCCTTCTTCCGAGCACGGAATTCACAACGGAAGTACCGTCGAGAATATCTCCTCCGCTAAAGAGAGAGTATTCTACCGTGGACCGCCGCGCGGGCTTTGCCGGCGGCTCTTTGTCAGGCGGGGTCATAATAGGCCACTCGCGAGAATACAGGTTCAGCGCGGGGTTTTCTCCCGCAAGGTCCATATTGGCCTGGTGATAGGAACCGATGGTCCCTACATCGACCCAATACGGCTTTTCCTGATCAGGCACTTTGTTCTCGGCGAAGTTGTATACATACACGCTCAATCCGCCACGGACCATCATAGGAATCACGTCGTTTCCGAAGTCATGCGAAGACGTGGTGTTATCTGCGTCTTCCGTAAGAACATCACGGAGGACATTTGCGCCGGCAATATAATTACCCATGCTGGCATAGCAGAACCCCGGCTTTCCAGGGATCTCGGCAGGATGTTTCGGCTTCTCCTGGAAATCAACTACCCTGCTTTTTTCGTCCACGACGATAACGCCAAACCGTTCTGCCGCCTCATGCACAGGAAGCTCCATCGCGCAGATGGTAAAATCCGCCTTCTTTGCATCGTGAAATTCCCTCATTTGGCTCGCATCGAATTTAAAGATGTGGTCGCCAGAAAAAACAGCAACGAGGTCAAAGTCGTCGATCTGGGACAAATTCTGATGCACTGCATTAGCGGTTCCCGTGTACCAGTCACCGCCGGTTTGCTGTTGGGCAGGAATGACCTCGACATACTCCTCGGCATCCGGCCTTCGAGGCCAACCCCGGGTATGCTGGATAAGCCGCTGGCTGTTGTACTGCGTCAGCACCTTGATCGTATCTAGTCCCGAGTGATAGAGACTGTACAAGGCCGGGTCAATGATGAACCATTTCCCGCCAAACGGCACAGCCGGTTTCGCCCGATCAGCCGTCAGCGGGTGAAGCCGATTTCCTCTTCCTCCCGCAAGCAAAAAAGCAACTACATCATCCATTCCTGTCTTTCTTTTCATTTCACCCCTCCTTTGGATTATTGAATTTTTAAGGAAAAAACACGGCATTTACCGTGTGCTTTGTATATCATACTTTATTGCATCTGTCAAACGTTCCGCGGGTACATTCAACTCTGAAGTGCAACACCTGTTGCCTCATAGAATACCTCATA
>ERZ1292625.3745-Hain-H41-01um-R1-3745-length-11966-cov-20_pt1 | contig 11966 bp, 12 predicted proteins | sample MGYA00564400_ERZ1292625 | MGnify/ENA primary metagenome ERZ1292625 (study PRJEB36523, sample SAMEA6512639) | groundwater metagenome | collected 2019-01-08 | study: AquaDiva: Metagenomics assemblies of 32 groundwater samples
GGGAATGTGGGAAAATAAATACAAAACTCAAAAGGTGCCTCAGCCACGAAAGAAGACATGGAGTGTCCAGTGCTAAAGATGCACCTTCGGCATCCGCCTCAGGCATTTCCGCTAGGGCTACGAGTGCCTAGGTGCTTTGAGCGGGCAAGCAAGAAGTCAAACGGCTCAAATACCAGGAAATGAGCCGTTTAAAATTTGCCCGCATCTTCTTAGGGAGAGGAAGTTTCCTCTCCCCGGGTCGGGACTACATTCTCGGATTACCGAGAGTGTTCTGCCCTCGCCATCCCCACTCTACGCTTTGTAATCTTGTATTTCTTGTGTCGCCTTCGCTATGAATTTCTGTATTTCAGTTCGGGTCAGGCACTCGTCCATTAGCCCTGAACACCCTAGCGGAAATGCCTGAGGCGCAAATACGCGTGCTTGCCCCAGTTCCGATGAGTACATCGGAACTACCCTCCCGTGCGCACACGCAAGTTGGCTCCCTCCTAAATCCGAGAGTACGAAACTCCTTTACCAGTTTTACCGTTCTGTTTTATCTTTCCTTCCTTTTCAAGTATTGAGAGATATCTTGTTGCTGTGGCGTCGGACACATGAAGAAGCTTTTCTACGTTATCGTTGGTGATTTTAGAGTGAGCTAGGAATAAAGACATAACACGATTTAGTTTTTTTCTCTTTCTAAATTGGATTGCATTTCTTGCTTTGATTAAGAGTTCAATGGCAAAAGACCTTTTTAATATTACGGGAACAAGAACAGGCTTCGCCTGTTCTTTAGGAGGTTCAGGTTTTTCTGCTAACGGCTCATTTACTGGTATTTGAGCCGTTGTGGATTCCGGAGTTTTTACAGGCTCTGAAATTGGTTCAGGATTTGGCTTGTTTTGTGGTATTTGAGGTATTTCGGGTTCGGAAACTGGCTCGAAATTAGATTCATTTTCAGCTTGATTTTCGTCAGTTTTTTGCTCTTTTTCTGGTTCTGTAAGGGTCGAATCAGAAGGTGCTATATTGTTACTTTCATCAATAAAACCCTCAGGTGGGGCTTCTAGGGCCTCTGGAAGTGCATCAGTGGTCTCGGATGTTGCTGTTTTTTCAAAGGCAGGCTCTTCTTGCCCTCCAGTAGCCTCGTGCGGAGGAAGGGTGGGCTCTTCTGGGCTTGGTGAAAGAGGGGTTTCTTCATTTTCAAGGGTATTTTCGTCAGTTTTGGGTGTTTCTTCTTCTTGATCTACTTTTTGGGTTTTTTGGTCTGGGGGCATGGGTTGTAAGTTTAAATTAACACCTCAAAAACAAAAGTAGCACCCTTGCCTGCGCCTTTAGACTCAGCCCAGATCTTGCCATGGTGTCCTTCCTCAATAATCTTCTTTGATAGATACAGTCCGAGTCCTGTGCCTTCGATATTATTCTTCCAACCTGCACGTCCTCTCTCAAACTTCTGGAATAAGAGTGGTAATGTCTCAGGATCAATTCCAACACCAGAATCGGCTATTGAGAAGCGTATTTTTTCAATACCCACTTTCTCTACTTTTAGTTTAATAAAGCCTTCCTTTGTCATTTTAAAGGCATTGTCAATTAGGTTAGCAACCACTTCATGAATCCAGACTTCATCTGCTTTTATTATATATGGTGGTTTATTGTCTATTTCGAAAGAAAGGGTAATATTTCTGCTCTGAGCAATATCTACCCATTGTTTTGTAATTTTATCTGCTGTGTCAGCCAGATCTAAATCTACTAATTTGTAGGTAACCCTATTTTCTTCGAAGTCTAGGGCCTTGAGCCACATTTTAACAGTAAGGGAGAGATGCCGAGCATTTTCAAATATGTTTATAGTTGGTTTTTTTAATTCCTCAGGCACAACACCGAAGGACCCATCGGCGATCATCGAAGTACCCATTACTATGTCTGCAATTGGATTCTGTAGATAATGCTGGGCGTACGATAGAATGGAAGATTTTGTGGCATCGACTGTTTTGAGTTTTTCATTTGCTATGACCATTTGATCGTACATTTCAGTAATTTTCTTATGCTCAATATTAAGCTCTTTATATGTATATGACTTATCAAGAGCAACAGCAATAATGTCGGCAAACGATCGAAGTGATTCTTTCTTAGTTGTCCAAATCTGATTGTATTCAGAGTTAAGTCCGAGGATCATAACCCCAATAATTCTCTCCTCTGTTAACAACGGATGAACTATCACAAGTTTTAATATTGACCGAAGTAGACATCTCTTTTAGGATTTCATCTTTTATTAATCCACCCCAAATATCGTTGAGGTTTGATGTAATTAAAGATTCTCCATCAAAAATTTTCTTCAATATAGGACGCTTAGTGACTTGAGCAATAGCAATATCACGCAAAAGGAAATCAAATTTACGCAAGGTAGAGACAAGGCGCTCAGATTTTGCAAAGTATAGTGGTGTGAGTGTATCTTGCCCTCGATCAAAGAGAAAAATTCCTGCCATTTCAAGATGGATACTGTCTCGCATGGTAGTCGCAATATTCTCTGCTAAAGCAGATGGATCAAGAGCTAGTAGACTGATCTGATATAGCTTGCGAGTCAAAGACAAAAGCTCGTTTACTGCATCGAGTTCCGCATTCTTTTTGTATAATTCCTGCTCTCCAACATGACTTTTTACATCAGGTATAACGACAGGCAATGTATCTTTGTCTTTTTCGTCTGTATTCGGCATGTTTTTATTTTAAACTCACAGGTACTTGATCTTTAGGTAATTCTGCTATTAAGTAATACACGGCATTTTTAGAAACCTCAATGGCAATATCTCCGAAAAGATTTTGATAACTATACACAAGCTCATCAATAACTTCTTTAGGATCACCAGTTATAGTAACATCTACAGTAGCCTCATTTTTTATTGTAATACCGCTGACTTTTCTAGCTTGCTCCCATGCTAAGTTTCCGCCGACACGCGCCTGGCGTTTGATAATCTCTGTGAGTATCTGATTAAAAAGCTTATCATTTGAAGTGTTACTTTCAGGATGAACAGCAGAAGCTGTAGAATTTTCGGAGCGAATTTTTTGGAAAGTGATTCCCATATAAATTATTGCGAGAGTCATTATGAAATACGAAATCGCATATAAATAATCTCCGAGGCTCCCAACATACCATGTTCCCGCGTTTGCATGATATAGAAAATTTGAATCACAAATATATTGAACAACAAGAGCAAACACTAGTAATAAAACTGGTTTTCTTAAAACTCCGCCCAATGATTTCCTTGAAAGGAATAAAACAAGTAAGGCTATTGAAACATAAAAAGCTTGTCCGAGCGGATATCCAAAATCCAAAAAAACTTTTAACTTATCAGCCCAATCAAATTCGTATTTTTGTAAAAATATATGGTAAGAGAAAACTAACATTAGTAACGGAATCACAATCGCTTGAACCTTATTAATCAAAGAATTTGTGGAGGGTTTAAATCCTGATACTCTAATTAAGTACAAAACCCCAAAAATATATAAAATTACACTTCCAAAATATCCAATATCACCGAAGGATGGGTATGGAGCCTGCACTCCAGAAAATAAATTATAATAACTATAAACACTCTGACCTAAAGATTGAAATAAAAGTCCTAAAGAAAAGAGAGTAATGGATTTTCCTAAAAAACTCCTAAATCCGCCGAGCGATCTTGATATAAGTAAGCCACAGACTCCACCCCATATTGCTATGAGTTGATAAAATGAACCCCAAATATACTTTGAATGCACCAAGCTATCAATATTTGAAAAAGGATTCAAAAATAACCACCATAGAGTTAAAATCAAGAAAATAGCCAAAGCCACACTAACCATTAAATTTTTAATAGAAAAGTTTTTTATAAAATAAAACATAATAATTAATTATAGCAATTCATATTAATTTGTAAAACCCACAGTAAACTTTCTTAAGTATTTCGACATAAAAGACTTCTTACTCATTCTTAACCCTGGCAATCCCAAATCCTGTTCGTAATTTACAAAATAGCATTGTTCCTCTATTAAAATTTTTGCACTTTCCCTCATTAAAAAATCATATATACCTGGGTACTGGGTATCCGCTTTAGTAAAATGGGATATAGCATAATTGTCTGGCAAAATACTTAAAATAGAATACCCAATCATTTTATCATCTAAAAAAATTCCGACGCTAAAACTATCATCAAAGTTTGCTTGAAAAAATCTATTTGTTGCTAAAAATTCATTTTTTATTTTGAAATTCAAGTCTTTTTGAGTTTTGTTATTTAGCCAAAATTCGTCTAATTTCAATATTTTTTGCTTAATGTGTTCATCTTTAATATTTATAACTTCTAATTTAATATTAGGAAATAGTTTTATAAATTTACCCACTCTGTTTCTTTTATTTTGAAATTGACTCCCAGCATACTTTGCTATTTGGTTCAAATCGAAGATGTAATCAAAGTTGTCTAAATCTTCTTGAATTGTAAATTTATCACGAGCAACTCTATCCACCATATAATCGGGAATGAGACAAAGTTTAGGGCTCACTTCTTCTTCTAAAGTAAAACTGAGTAATTTTTCAACAGTTTCATTAACTTTATTGTTTCCCAAAAAAGAATAAAAAGGTTCACTTGTTATGTAGTCCGTAAAACGCACCACAAGATTGTCATTAAGGACAGAAAGACCCATTTCACCTTTTATGTCCCAACACCACATTGATACAAAATTGAAATCTGAGTATGGCGGGAATTTAGAAGTAAAACTCTCGACGTCTTGTTTGTCGGTAAGTTCTAGGCTTTTAAATTGTGGGAATTGTGGGATCATTTTAAAAGGTACCTAACACCTTATCTTCGAGACTCATTTTAGGATAGTTTAATAGATAATATTATCAACATATTTTCTTATGATTTTAATATGGGCGGGAAATATATTTGCTGGTAAATTATTTAGATCAAAAAATTTCCATTCAGAACAACGTTCTGGTTCCATTAATCGTATTTCTTGGTCCCTATATTCAACCTCAAAGGAAATATGCACATAATGTTTTACCCCACCTGAATCAATACCATCAGTGACGGTTGCTAATTTAAAATCCGTATCTTCAAATTCAATCCCAATTTCCTCGACAAGCTCCCTTTTTAGCCCGTTAACTACTTTTTCTCTAAATTCTAAATGTCCACCAGGTAAACCCCATGTTCCATCGCCAAAACAATTTTTCCTAAGACCAAATAATATTCTATTTTCTTTTTTGATAAAAGCTTCACAACCAATTAAAATGTTATTTTCTTTCATGTTTTATTAGAAATTATCTGCACCGTGTGACGTGTCTGTGATCCTGTCTTCAGAGCTATGTAATTTTATTAATGTATCATCTAGATTAATGAGGTCACCTTTTTCATCAAGCAAATTTCCAAGAATTTTTTCTTCGGTCCCATCGCCAACTAACGTGAACATATCTCCAGTTGGATCGAGATGGAGATACCTATTTAGTTTATTTTGTGCATCTTGGAATTTAACTACGATATCTGGATATGCCGCCTGTACTTCGGAAACGACTCTACTTGCCTCGTCATTTTCTATCAACCACTCATCTCCTTCTTCTAGAACAGTGTGCTTCCTCGGACCAGTTGGAACAATTTGATATATTTTCCATCGAAGTTTAGTTACATCTATCCCATTTTCCTGAAGTGTTTTTGGTATATGGATAATGTCGGACAAATTTTTTTTACTTAAAACAGTACGTATTGTCAGCTTAATATTTGGGTGATGTTCTTGAACATACCTCATGGCTTGAAGTGAAAGTTCAAAAGATTTTTGACTTCCTTTTCTCATTGCAGAATTCATATTTTGAGTTGATCCATCGAGGGGTAAACCTATCTCATCTAGATATTTTAATAGTTCCTTATTTTCACCAACTAAAAGAAACATGCCATTGGTCGACAACGTCACTCTTAAATCAAGTGCTTTCAATCCTGCAATTATTTCAAGTAAATCTTTTCTTAATAATGGTTCTCCACCCGAAATTATAATATTTTCAGTTCCATGAGTTTTTAATTGTTTTCCAGCATCAATCCAATGCTGCGCTGTGAGAGTATGTTTTACTTTGTGATCTGGACCCCAACACCAAGTACAGTTTAGATTGCAGGCACCTATTACATTAAAATCTACCGCCTGTGGAGCAATTTTATCTACATGTCCTTCTGTTTTATTTACGATTGGTTGCTCTAAACCCATATAAACGTAATCATACGACAAAATCGTAATAAGGGCAAAGTATTACAATTTTTTGACAAAATTATTAACTCGTGTTGCAAAATATAAATAAGTTTGTTATGGTAATAACCATGGAAAGCTTGGACAAATTATTGAATTTTGTAAAACTAACGAATGATTTCAAAAAGATTGAAAGAGATATTCCTCAATCTTCTAGTTTTAATAAAGAAAATGATGCTGAGCATAGTTACCAACTAGCTATGGTTTCTTGGTACATCGCAACTACTGAGAAAAGTGGGTTGGATATAGAAAAAATTCTCAAATATGCACTCATACACGATTTACCTGAGGTGTATGCTGGTGATACTCCTTTATACACTTCAGATGATGGCTATTTAAAAAGTAAAAAGAATAGAGAGACAGAATCAATTTTAAAAATAAAAAATGAATTTCCTGATTTCCTCGAAATGCACACATGGATAGAAAAGTACGAAAAGCTTGGTGACGAAGAAAGTAAACTTGTCTATGCAGTAGACAAAATCTTACCGATATTTTTTATATTTTCAGACAAAGGGCATGCATGGAAAACACATAGAGTTGATCTTGAAACATTAATTGAAAAAAATAAAGACAGGATCGCATTATCTGCTATTGTTGAAAATTATTTCTATCAAATAATAGAAGAAATAAAAAAAGACAAAAGTCTGACTAATGCTAATTCGATAATTTTTGAAAAAGCCTTAACTTGTTACAGAGAAAGGTGTGACGTACATCATGTTGACGTTGATGATTTCAGCGAAATTCCAGATGAATTGAAATTAAAGGCTCATGCAGTATGTATGTATGATGGAAAAATGCTTCTCGTTAATCTGCCTGAGTGGGATATATGGAGTATCCCGGGTGGCACCCGAGAATTTGGAGAACTAATTGAGGATACTCTAAAAAGAGAGGTGTTGGAGGAAACAAATTGTAAAATAATTGACTTCACCCCTATCGCATATCAAAAAATAATAAATTCTAGTGGCGATAAATTCCACTATCGGTTGCAATATCTCTGTAATGTTGTCCCCTTAGGCGACTTTAAAGGAGATGTTATTGCTGGTGGTGTAAGCAAAATTGCATGGATTAACCCTAATAATTTCGAATCTTATATTGAAAACAAGGAATTCAGAAAAACAGTACTCAGAAGAGCTATAGCAATATTAAAAAATGAAGATAGAAAAAATTAATAAAAAGTTAATAAAAGTTATTGTCGATAAAGACGACTACAACCTAGACGAATACAACAATAACGTTCAATTTTTAGAGTCAAAAAAAATTCTTACTTTTGGTGACACCAACGTCAAGATATTTAAAAAATATTTCGAAGGTAATGGGTATAATCCAGAGATACTTGATCTTTGCTTAGACGACGACAAATCAATCGGCCTGGAAATGCCTAACACTTGGTATTTAAATAGAGGTAGCAACGCATTATCTATAGCAACATATTATAACTATCTCAACTGGCATAGCGTTATTGAGCACAATAACTTAAAAACTTTTAATGAGAAAATAGTCAGTGACTATGGAAGGATTTCTTGTGTTGAAATATATGTTGAAAAAGAGCTAAGATCATTTCTTGAACTTCATAAAATTGAATATTTCGGTACACCTCGCACCTTAACTGAATGCATAAGATATCTTGAGGGCTGGAGTAACACTACAAGGTATGCTCGCTTAAAAGATTATGCTGTATTTTCAAAATTCATAGAGCTGTGGTCAAGTATTAATTTTCCATCTTTAAATTTACAAGAATGGTATCTGGGTAAGGAAAAATCAATCAATGAGATGAATAGAGTCACAAACGTTAGACAAGCTGTTAAATATTTCTGGCAAAACTATTTACTCAAAAAAGAAGAGAAAATATCAGATGAAGATATTGAAATTGATATATTAAGTGAGAAATTCCATACAATAAGACAGCCTAAAATTATTTTATTGTCCGAAGATCTCTTTTCTGAAAAGAATAGTAACACTGAAATCTTTAAAAATCTCACAAAAGATCTTTCAAAGGAAAAAATGTATGTCTCGAAACTAAAGAATGATTTTCCAATGAAAAATGCTGAGGCGGCAAAAGAAATTTATCCGGATTCACTAATCGTGTTGATAGAAAATGACACTTCTTTTAATAGAAATTTCTCTTTGGTAAATCCTGTAAAACACGGTATAAATACTGAAATTGTAATCACAACAAAGATTCTAAGACATATCATTGAAACTTATTACGGTGAATAAGTAATACCCAAATTAAAAATGAGTGACATAGAGACAATAAAAAAGACAATACCATATTTAGGAGAAAAAATGTGTTTGTTTTTAAATATTGAATCCGGTAGGTCCAATGAACTATTAGACAATTTTGTCGTAGAGTCGAAACTCTCTGGTCATAACAATGAGATATCTATCATCAGTTTTTACAATACTAAAAAAGTTTTACTGGGTAAAGCCTGCTTAAAATATTCCCTAGAGCAAAGAGATAAGCTGCAGTTAGAATCTACTATATTAAGTGTATTAAAATCAAACAATATTGTATGCCCAGTAGTCATAGATAGTGTGCTAGACACAATAGATTCACCTTCCATTCTCATGGAAGTAGTAAGTGGAACACTAGCTAGTGACCTTTTATTAAATCCCCTTACAGCTGAGTCAGTACTGGACACAATCCAAGCACATGAATCGATCTTAAAAGACAACTTGGGAGCTTTGCAAGCTGTAAATGAAGTTATCGATTTAGAGAAAGAGATTGATTTTGAAAAAAAATTAATTGATTATTTTGAAAAGTTTGCGCCACACTTTAAAATTATGAGCTCATTTAATTTTTTTAATAATTATCTAAATGATTTTAATATTATTAAAAGGTCTATTGTCACAGACAGATCTGCTGATAATATCTTTATTGGAGAAAACAATAAAATCATCATGATCGATTTTTCTACTCTGAGAATAGGTACTCAATTTGATAATTGGATTCAATTTATTGATGACCCAAGGGTTAAATTTTCTTGTTCTAAAGAAGAATTGAAAAAATTATTCTTTAGGAAGAATAATTTACCAAAAAGTATACTAGATTTCTATTACGTAGCCTCAGTTTATACTAATTTACTACAAGGAATTTTTACTTACAAAAAGAATCCTGAGTTGAGTATGCAATATATAAATAACGCCAACGACGCTTTCGAAAAATTTAACAAAAAGAAAGGCGTGCTAATAGACATAAGTCATTAACACGCCCTCAAGATAAGTTCGATCTTTTCGTCGATAAACTGGATTGCATCCAGCTCGACGACTTGGACGCTTTCAAAGTTGACGTCGCCGGCTGATGCGACGTCTGATTCTAGGCGTTCAGAAATCGCGCCCTCAGTGTCGCCCCTTAGTCGCATGCGTTTAATTTTCAGCTCTTCGCTGATTTGAATACGCACTACGACAATATTTTCAAAGCCAAGGGCAACGAGCTTTGAAATTCCTGTCGGCTTGGAAGCCAACAGGAGATGATGGGTTTCTGAAAACAAATCAGATCTTCTTGTGCCGTAGCAGTTCCCTTGAATAGGGTTCTTTACTAGCACGAGGTCTGAATTGTCCTCGAAACACTCTCTTGGTAAAAAATGGTAATCAACACCATCCACCTCGCCCATGCGAGGAGTCCTACTAGTGCACGTCACCACTTTTTTGAACTTATCAGGATGTTTCCCGATAAGTTCATTGACGAGAGTAGTTTTACCACTACCACTGTCGCCAATGAAAACGACTAGTTTCATTGGGAGCCTCCTTTTATGTGAATGAACTATCCACACAATAACACATTATTTAGTATTTTACAACCCCCCCCCGTTAAATTAGGTTAAGAAAAATTAGCTTTATAGCACGAATCACAATATAGGATATATCCATCGGATTTTCTATAATTAGATAGAGTTTCTTTTTTACATAAATCACAATACTCTTTTCTTACCTTAAAGTCATTAAACAACTTGAACCGTTCAAGCATGCGTTTTTGTGGGGTGTCTATTGGTAAGGCAATTTTATTTCTTACATAGAAATCAATCTCTCTTTCAGTAAGTCTAAATGGTTTTTCTGATATTTTTCCTATAACGGCAAAATCACATAAATCTTTATTTGCATCTGAAATATTATCTGGTAAATCAGAAGCTCGTATGGCTTTTAAATTTCCTGTATTTATATTATTTTCTGATTGCCAAAAAATACTCCGAGATAGTGCGTCTTCTTCATTCATCGGATATACAATGTTTGCAAAAGAACTGTTGTATGCAACAGGGGAAAACGACATAGGAAAAAACTCACCATATTCTCCATTAGTGAGCATTTTTGTCTTTATCTCGTCTAATTTTTCAAAATATTCTTCTTCACTATATTGTTTGTTAAAAATACAATAAGAAGCATTTTTTAAGCCAATACAGCCAAAACAGTTTATGCAGTTTGTGCATGTTATTAAATACTCCCCATTTACTATTTCTTTACATGAGAAAGAGAACTTTACATCTGATGATGAGGTAACATTTTGAGTCTCATAATAATTTACTCCAAATCCGCTGTGACTTACATCCATCGAATCCTTAAGATCTACTATTATAAAATTTGCGTAACGTAAATTTTGACCACCTTTAACACCAAATACATTGTGACAATTTTTAGAATTTTTAATATCATTACCAGAAACATTTTCAGAGTTCTGTATTCTCACAGCACGAACAGGATTACGTTTTATAAATTCAAAAAATTTCTCTTTAAAATCTAAGTAAACTTTTCGACTACCTAGATCGATTTCATTTACTTTTTTAAAATATTCTTCTTTAGAATACTGCTCATTAAAATAACAATATTTTTTATTTCTCAAATTTACACAGCCAAAACAATCACTACAATTACGACAATCATACATGAATTTAGAATCAATACAATTTGAAGAAAAATAGCAATTTACGCATTTGAATGACTCATTTAAACTAACATTGTCATAGCCCGTATCTACGTCACGGACAAGAAAAGAATCTATAATATTTCTAGAATCATATATAGCCGAACTAAACATAACATTTTCTAAGTGCTTGCCTCCAAAAACATAATAACAATCTTTAACACTCTGAACATAAAAACCATAATCACTATTGATGGAATCAGGGCCTTTACGTACACCCGGTTGAGGGACTACTTTTAATAAATTTAAAAATTGACCAAAGAAGCTTTGTTCTGTACTTGTGTTTAGTCCGTAAGAATATGGGCTCCAAGCATCAGAATAATAAGTCTCATGATCATAAGTAACCCAGGGCATAACTGGAGCTACTGGTGAAATCATAATATCTTCGTGACCAGGAACATTACATTTTCTTTTATAAATACTTGAATAGTTTGCAAAAGAAAGACGTCTTTGACTACGACAAGTTGGGCATAAACTAGGCGGCGGAACCCGAAGCATTTTTAAAAATGCTATATCTTCTATTTCAACAGAAAATTCAAATTTACACTCAGTACAAATTTTTGAATGAGGCTTAAGCTCCATTAAAATCTTATCTATTAGCTCATCAAATTTTGGGGTCTCTGTCGGCATATACTTTACATCTTCTTTGTTCAACGGGACGCAGGTAGCCGCGCGACAAACGAAGTATATGTATTATACATTTATTTAGCTTTTTTAAAAGGAAAGAAAGAAATACTTAATTATTCTAACACTCCAAAGTAGTTGTATGAAAGTGTTACAAAAGCGGATGATTTAAAATCAAATCATTAAGATATCCACCCGCATTCCT
>ERZ1292625.3746-Hain-H41-01um-R1-3746-length-11964-cov-4_pt1 | contig 11964 bp, 18 predicted proteins | sample MGYA00564400_ERZ1292625 | MGnify/ENA primary metagenome ERZ1292625 (study PRJEB36523, sample SAMEA6512639) | groundwater metagenome | collected 2019-01-08 | study: AquaDiva: Metagenomics assemblies of 32 groundwater samples
AACCTACGACCATCTCCTTAAAAGGGAGCTGCTCTACCGACTGAGCTACGGGCGGAGATTAATCAGAATTATTTAATTATACAACACCCGCGCACGAAGTGTTCTATCTCCTAGAAAGAACGCCTTCGCTAATTTGGCGACGGGCGGATATGTAATACTATTTATTTTTTGAAACGAGCAGCAATCCAAGAATCGGGGCAAGTGCCCAAAACAAGTATGCACTTGGCCCAACAAAAAGAGTTTTTGTCAGACTTGAGAATTCAATGATACCCCGAAAATTGATTATTGACAATGTCCCTGCGACAAAAAGCCCGACCTCCAAGAAACTCATAACGAATGCCTGCCACCAGCGATATCCTGTGCGTGGAAGCGCGGAAAATATTCTTTGATCAAAAATGAGAAAAACAACTAAAAAGAAAACGCCATATATCGCGAGTCGTTGATATGAGGTATTGGTCAAAAATTTATATGTATCAGCAACTTTAAATATTGTTGGGCTGGCGAAAAGAGCAACGTACGAGGCGAAGAGAAAGGAATACAGTTTTGCGCGTCCTCCTGACATCGTCCCCCATAAAAAACCTGCGACGAGAAAAAATCCAATAAGCACAATGTCCCATGCAGGATTTTTTAAAAATTGACTTACGGTTGCAAGGTACTCGTTCACTGCTTTTTTAATTACCTTCTTTGTGGAGCTCTTCGACAAGCGCTTTGAGAGCGGGAGTCATTTTTTTAGGTATTTTAATTTTTACTTCAATGAGGAGATCTCCTCGTGAGCCGTCATCTCGTGGGATTCCTTTGCCAGATACCTTGAGGACTTCTCCGTCTGAAACTCCCTGCGGTACTTTTACTTTAATTGAACCATCGAGTAATTCAATGTCTCGAGATCCTCCCGCAAGCGCAAGTGAAAGCGGAGCATCGAAACGCATAAACAAATCATTGCGCAAACGCTTGAATGTTGCGTGCGGTAAAACGCGAACTTTGATATATAAATCTCCAGTCTCTCCTCCACGCGTCGCCTCTCCTTTTTGACCGAGACGAATAACCTCTCCGTCTTCGATACCCGTAGGAATAATAATTTTAATTTCTTCGCTCGCTGGTACTACGCCAATTCCGGAACATGTATCACATTTTTTCTCTGGAACTTTGCCGCGGCCAGCACACTGTGAACATTCAACGACCTGCGTAAACGAACCAAAGAGTGAACGCTTTGTATCGCGAATAGTTCCTGCTCCATGACATCGCGAACACGCGATTTCTTTAACTCCCTTTGCCGCACCCGATCCACCACAGGTTTCGCATGCCGCTCGCTTGCGAATTAAGACGCGACGCTCTCCTCCAAATACTGACTCTGCAAATGGAATTTCGATATCTATTGAAATATCGCGTCCTCGGCGTGCGCGTGTACCTCCCGCACCCCCGCCAAATCCACCACGTCCGCCACCAAAAAATGTCTCAAAAATATCGCCCATATCCATGTCTTCAAATCCTCGAAAATTACCGAAATCCCAACTACCCTGCCCGCCGCCACCGCCCGCAGCAGATCCAAACTGGTCGTACTGTGCGCGCTTTTGGTCGTCAGAAAGAACCTGATAGGCTTCGTTGATTTCTTTAAACTTTCCTTCATCGCCGCCTTTTTTATCAGGATGATATTGATGCGCAAGCTTTCGGTACGCCTTTTTGATGTCGTCTTTTGAAGCTCCGCGTTCAATGCCTAAAATATTGTAGTAGTCTTTCATGAGAATGAATGGGCAACTAATTCTACAGGAACTGCCCTCAATTCCACAACCCCCGCCCGAGTAAGAGCTTTTATAATAATACTCGTTATCAAAAACCCAAACCAATATACCGGTAACGCGATAAGGCGTAAAACTGCAAATAAACCAATAGAAAATGCGATTGGCAGAAAGGTTTGATACGCTACTACTTGTTTTGTCAGCGTCGTCATCGCTCCGATATACGTCAGATGCCCCATCGTCTCGTCCGGATTAATACGTAATCCGTAATCCTTTTCAAATTGCTTTGCCGCGGCATCAATAATTCTTGCGCGATCAGCGGGTCCGATAATACTCGAGTCTATATGATTCTGCCGTGCAGCCGCCTCAACAATATAATCAGCAAACGTAATGTCTTGGGAAAAATCAGGAATAATCCTTTTTACAAAAGGCTCTGCGTAACTTAAAAACTGAAGAAATCGAGTCTCCGAAAAAATTTGTTGCGCGTTGATCGTCTTAATGGGTGCACGTACGTATGCTCCCGTTGCAAGTGCTATAAACAAAAAAGTTGCCATGAGAGGAACTGTTTTTCTAAGTGGCCTCACAAGTCCCCCTTTTATAATATTTTGCAACTCATAGCGCCCGCGGAAATATCCAACTACACCCATCACAAATGCACCCACAGCTCCTGCAAGAAACACGAGACTTTGAAACCAAAGTATGCCAGCAAACACAGCAAGAGCCCATGCAACAACAAATGTTAATGTGCTCTCGACAAGAATCATTGTCATCCCAAAAAATACGAGAACTAGAAAGAGCGCGCTAATAAAGCTACCCAAAGACGCGTTGAGCGCCCACGATGTTTGATCGAGTAATGATGAGGCTGAAAGCCAGAGAACAAGCATTGCGAAAAACAACGCCCCCAATAAAACGTACTCTTTATTGCGTGGTCTGGTTATCATCCTTTGGAATGTCTTCGTGCTCAACTTCACGCGCCGCTGGCTCTTCTGCTGCTGGCTGAGGAGCATCTGCTTTGTAGAGTAGCTCGCCAATTTTCTGACTTGCCTGCGCGAAAGCTTGAGACTTTGCTTTTATATCCTCTAGTATATCACTTTTCAACGCTTCCTGTAACGCTTTTTTCTTTTCTTCTATATCCGCTTTCAATTCCGCGGGGATTTTTTCGCCCGCATCAGTAACTGCTTTATCTGTCGTATAGATTAATGTATCAGCCGTATTACGAACTTCAGCAAACTCACGCTTTTTCTTATCATCGGTTGCGTGGGATTCCGCGTCACGCTTCATCCGCTCAATATCATCTTTAGAAAGTCCGCTTGAAGCTTCAATGCGTACTGACTGTTCCTTTCCTGTTGCCTTATCTTTTGCCTTCACCGATAAAATGCCGTTGGCATCGATATCAAACGAAAGTTCTACTTGAGGCATACCACGAGGTGCCGGAGGAATCCCATCAAGAATAAAGCGTCCGAGTGTTTTATTATCCGCGGCCATCTCACGCTCTCCCTGCAATACATGGATTTCAACCGATGTTTGATTATCTCCAGCCGTTGAAAATATCTGTGTTTTTGCGGTCGGGATTGTGGTGTTCTTCTCAATTAGACGCGTAAAAACTCCACCTAGTGTTTCGAGTCCCAACGAAAGCGGTATGACATCAAGTAAAAGCACATCTTTAACATCTCCCTGCAAAATACCTGCTTGCACTGCAGCGCCAATTGCTACCACTTCGTCTGGGTTTATTGAACGATTTGGTTCTTTGCCAAACAATTTTTTAACTGCCTCTACAATCGCGGGCATACGCGTCTGACCACCAACCAAGATTACTTCGTTAATATCTGACAATTGAAACCCAGCATCCTGAACAACACCTCTGGTAACTTCGATTGATTTATCGATGTAGGTGCCCACAAGTGATTCGAGTTGCGCGCGCGTCATCTTGAGCAAGAGATGTTGTGGGCCATTGGCGTCAGAGGTAATAAATGGAATATTAATTTCGTGCTCTACCGTGCCTGACAATTCATGCTTTGCTTTTTCAGCAGCTTCCTTGAGCCGTTGGAGTGCGAGCGTATCTTTAGAGATATCAATTCCGCTCTGTCTCTTGTACTCCGCAATAATCCACTCAATAATTTTTTGATCAAAATCATCTCCTCCAAGATGCGTATCTCCGCCGGTTGCTTTTACTTCGATTGTATCCGCAGAAATTTCAAGAACGGAGACGTCAAACGTACCGCCACCAAAGTCATAGACAACAATCTTCTCGTCTTTCTTTTTATTAAATCCGTATGCGAGAGCTGCTGCCGTTGGTTCATTGATGATGCGTCGCACTGTTAGCCCCGCGATCTCTCCAGCATCTTTTGTTGCTTTACGTTGAGAGTCATCAAAGTATGCGGGAACAGTAATAATTGCTTCCGTGATTTTCTCACCAAGCTTTTCTTCAGCATCTGCCTTTAATTTTTGAAGTACCATAGCTGATATCTCTTCTGGACGATATGCCTTTTCGCCCATCTGAATTTCAATACCGCTATTTGCAGATTCTTTAACCTCATACGGTAACAATGTCTTATCACGCTGTACTTCTGCGTCAGAATATTTGCGACCAATAAGACGCTTTGCTGAATAGATAGTTCCTTTTGGATTCGTTACTGCTTGGCGCTTTGCAAGCAAACCAACTGGTCGGTCACCCGACTTGGAAGCCGCAACAACTGAAGGAGTAGTTCGATTACCCTCTTTATTCTCAATAATACGTGGCGTGCCACCCTCTACGACTGCCATCGCAGAATTTGTTGTACCCAAATCAATGCCTAAAATTTTTGCCATAATGATATTATTTCCTAGTATTATATTTCAAACTTCGCAACTTTTACTTTTGCAGGACGTAATGTAACCTCACCCATTTTATATCCTTTTTGCAGAACTTGCGCGATCGTATCATCCGCCGCCTCATCTGTAACTTGCTCTACTCCAATTGCCTCATGCATTCGCGGGTCAAATACTTCTCCGACTGTACCAACTGCTTCTATTCCATATCGAGATACAATTGCATGTAGGTTATCTCTAATTCGTCCAATACCGATAGTCCACGGGGTTTCTTCGGGTGGATGACTATCAAATGCTTGGTCCAACTGATCAAGAATATCGATAAAGTCTCCCAATACTCGAACTTTCATATACTCACCCGTCCTTTCTTCACGTAGTCTCGATTCTTTTTCAACGTTGATATAATCAGCTTTTGCGCGCTTCCATCCTTCTAGGTATTCTTCTTTTTCTTTTCTACATGCGGCGATATCATCCTTGAGACGCTTTACTCTCGATCGAAATTCATCACCCCCAGACTCTTCATCAGAATATTCTATTTCTTCTTTTTCTTGGTCTGCCATATGTTCATAACATGAATAATGCGATCATACTGCATACGAGTAGGCCCCGTAATAAAAAGTGTTCGTTCGTCAGGAATTTGGGTCATCATCACTGTCATATGCGATATCGGATGTATTTCATTTTCATCGCCTATGATAATTTCAAAAGGATTTTCTCGTAACTCTTCAGCGTACGCCTCTTCATATTCTCGAAATCCATCCAATACCGTACCTAACTCTTCTACTCGCCCTCGTTCGTTAAATTCAGGTTCTCTTAAAAGCTCTCGAAATCCGATAGGAGGCCCTCCCGTACAAGCAGACAGGACATGAAAACTTTCCGCGAGCATTTCTTGTAACTCCTCTACTCCATCAATACGATCAATGTCTCGTCCTGAACTTCGCATCGATGACGCGCTGGATTCATCTTCAAGAATCTTTTCTACAAAAAACCGATATCCTCGAGATTTTGGTACACGCCCACCGGACACGTGTGGCTGTTCGATAAATCCAGCATCTGTAAGATCACTAAAAATATTACGAATTGAAGCTGAAGAAAGCGTACGACGCATGCGAGATGCAACACGCTCAGAAGAGACGGGCTCAGCAGTGCGAATATACTCTCGCACTAAAAGCTCAAGAATTTCCTGTTCGCGCTCCATAATCATACTCACTAGTATATAAAACTTAGCACTCTCAAGTCAAGAGTGCTAAAAGACCCTCATCCTGAAAGCCTTGTGCCATAGATAGGCTGTCAAACTTCTTGACAAAGATTAAATATATGCTATTTTCATCAAAGACCGTTACTCGAAAGGGACCTCCCATGACGCCGTGGAAGTGGTGTGCTCGCATACTTGGGATCATGATCCTTGGTCTATCAATATGCATTTTTATCTCAAATGGCGTCCTTAATACTCCAGGAGATGGCGCAGAGCCGCGAAATACTCTCGTATCGGTAGCCACTGGATATAATCGCTATGGATCATGCATACTCGACGACTATGAGCGCGGTGGACACGAGTGGGTCTGTCCGATCGTACCGACGGTACGCCCTGGATGGAATAAAGCGTACTATCCCGTACTCGCGTTCATTGTCACCTATGCCTTCTGGCCCATTGAATTACTCATAGGCCTTTGGCTACTCGCGATTAGTATTCCAAAAGAAAAGAAAGCACCCTAACACCTACTATATGTTTAGGTGTTTTTATTTAGTATTCCAAAACATAAAGACCGCCATGTGGCGGTCTTTATGTTTTGCTTTATCGTTTTGCCCACTGTGGAGACTTGCGAGCTTTTTTGAGACCGAATTTACGGCGCTCTTTTGCGCGTGGATCGCGTCGCAAGAAGCCTGCTTTTTTCAATTGAGCACGAAGATCTTTATCAAATTCGAGAAGTGCGCGGGCAATACCATGACGCATTGCTTCTGCTTGTGAATGAATGCCACCTCCTTGGATCTTTACTGAAACACCAAAACGAGTGTCGGGACGAGTTTTACGAAACGCATCTTCAGCAATTTTTTGCATTTCAATCGTCGGGAAATACACAGCGTACTGCTTATCATTTACTACCATGCCATCTTGTCCTGGATACAAACGAACACGTGCAATAGACGTCTTACGACGGCCAACGGCTTCAAAATACTTTTCTTCCTTTTTACTTTTCGTCACCGACATAAATTACAAGATTTTTTAATATATGATCTTTTAAACGATTGCGTGGGATCATGCCAGCTACTGCATCAAAGACAAACTTGCGCGGGTCTTTCTTGAATACATCTCCGTACGTTGGCTTGCGAAGACCGCTATGGAATCCCGAGTAGCGTTCGCGACCCTCTTGAGTCATCTTGCGTCCGGTGACATATACACTCCCGGCATTTTTGATGATCACTTTACACGTTGGCATCAAATGTGGCTCGTGTAGCGGATCACGTTTACCGCGCAAATATGAAGCCGCCTCAGACGCAATGCGCCCAAGAACCTTCCCTCCTGCATCAAGTGTTACCTCTGTTGTCTTCGCTGTTGCCATACGTTAATCTACAAAACTTACCTGCACCATGCGCGTCGCGTCACTCTTACGCATTCCTAACTTAGTAATACGCAAAAAGCCACTCTTTCTACCGCCAATTGACGGAACAATGTCTTTTTTCAAACGTGAGGCGGCATCTGGGCCTATTGCGGCAATAACCGCACGATGCCCTGCAAGGGTACCTGACAATTCTTTTGTAATCAACTTCTCAAGCAGCGGACGTATTGCTTTCCCCTTTGTTTCGGTTGTTGTAATTGCCTTTGTCATCACCACCGAACGCATCAAACCATTGATCAGCGCTTTGCGCGGACCCTTTTCTCGTTTTAAAATTTTTCCTTTGCGTCGATGATTCATGGTAGATTTATCTGTTAGTCTTCCTTCAACAACAAACCAAAGTTGCCAAGTTCGCGATGAATCTCTTGGATCGCTTTATCGCCAACTCCTTCGATCTCACGTAATTCCATCTCTGTACGCTCCGCGAGATTGCCGAGCGTCTTGATATCGTTTTTTGTAAGTGCATTGAGTGTATGGCGAGAAAGCTTCACATCTTCGACTGCAATTTGTCGATAATCCGTATCTCCAGATCCACGATCTTCGACGACTACGTCCGTCTCTACTACTTCAGGCGCTTGCTCCCCTTTTTCTCGAAAACTCTTCAACTCTCCGAGCTGTCCGAGTAAAATATCAAGGCCCTTTTGGAAAGAGTCGCGTGGAGAGATCGTACCATCAGTCTCAATATTCATGATTAAACGGTTGTAATCAGTTTCCGTACCAACACGCATGTTCTCAACGTTGTAGCTCACCTTTCGAATAGGCGTAAAGATTGCATCAAGAATGATTACACCCGACTCAACGCGCTGTGGAGAAAGGTCTTCTTTTGCTTTATAACCAACTCCTCGTTCAACCGTAAGTTCGATAGAAAATCTCGCATCCTTTTTTGTAAGTGTTGCGATATGAAGATCTTTATTAATGATTTCGAGCTGTGAAGATGTCTTAATATCTCCAGCCTTCAACGCCTGTTCACCTTTTGCTTCAAAGGTTACTGTCTCCGGACCATCTGAATGCATCTTAAAGCGCAACTGTTTAAGATTGAGTAAAATTACCAATACATCCTCAAGAACTCCTGGGATTGTGGCAAACTCATGACTAACACCGTCAATTTTGACGCGCGTAACAGCAGCTCCTATGAGGGATTAAAACAAAACGCGACGTAACGCATTACCGATAGTTACGCCGTATCCCGGATGCAATCCCTCGATGACGATTTCTGCCTTCGTGTCATCTTCATGCTCAATATAGGGACGCATGGGCAAAAGAATGGAGTAGTTCATAAAATATAAAATTTAATAAAGAGTACTAGCGGGCGTAGTACTCAATGATCGAATTAACGTTAAATAATCTTACCACATCTTCGACTTTTGGTAAAGAAACAATGGCACCTTCACGCTTTTCTGGAGCGAGAGTAACCCAAGACGGAGCCTGATGCTTTTTAAGCATGATATCGATATGTCCAAACGCGCCAGTCGTTATAGCGGCCGGATCGATCGAAATAACATCTCCGATGCGGGTGCGATAAGATGCGGTAAATACTCTCTTTCCATTTACAAGCATGTGACCGTGGGAGACGAGTTGACGGGCTACTGAACGCGAAACTGAAAATCCAAGACGAAAAACAACGTTATCAAGACGCGATTCAAGGATCTGGATAAGCGAAGCTCCTGCATCACCACCCTTACCCTTCATTGCCTGTGCTACATAGCTTGAAAATTGGCTCTCGGAAACGTCATAAAGAAAACGCATTTTTTGTTTCTCTGAAAGCTGACGACCGAATTCAGACTTAGGACGTCTGCGCGCAGCAGCGCCACGACCTCCCGGTGCGTATGGTTTTCGAGTAACGGCGCATTTGGGCGTATAACAACGCTCACCCTTTAAGTAGAGCTTTTCTCCCTGACGCCGACATCGTTTACACTTTGAATCTGACATAAATAGTAAGTAAATATTATACGCGCCGTGGCTTTTCGGCTTTCATAAATCCGTGTGGTACCGGTGTTAAATCTTTAAGGGAGTGAATCGCAAAACCTTTCTGGCCAATGGTACGAATAGCTGACTCACGTCCAGAACCAACGCCATTTACACGAATTGCAATCTCCGTAACACCCATCTGGAGAGCATGGTCTGCGAGAATTTCAGCAGCCTTTGAGGCTGCATACGGAGTACCCTTTTTTGACCCGGAGAAACCGCTACGGCCTGCAGAAGCGGAACTAAATACATTACCCTTTTCGTCGGTCAACGTAAGTAATGTATTGTTGTACGTCGAACGAATATGCACGATGGCACTGGTAAGTCGTTTTTTTGAGGATCGTGAAGAAGCTGTCTGTGATGAGCCTTCACCATCTCCCGCTTTCTTTATGACGCGTTTTTTTCCCATAGTATCAGTTGTAGTTTATTTCTTATCGAGTTTACGCTTACCGGAACCCATCGTTTTGCGTACATTACCGCGGCGTGTGCGAGAATTTGTCTTTGTACGCTGCCCTCGAGCAGGTAAACCTCGTAAATGACGTGTGCCACGATATGAGCCTATATCACGCAATCGCTTAATATTTTGCATGATTTCTCGGCGAAGCGCTCCTTCTACGGTGTATTCTTTTTCAATAACATCACGCAATTTCGCAACTTCGTCCGCACTTAAATCCTTTGCGCGCTTAGTATCAGAAATTTTTGTACGAGCAAGAATTTTTCGTGCTACAGGACGACCAATGCCGTACACATAGGAAAGAGAAATTTCAATCTTCTTGTTGTCTGGGATTGTAACCCCTGCGATACGTACCATAATTATCCTTGTCTTTGTTTATGCTTCGGATTCTTGCAAATGACAAAAATGCGCCGAACACGGCGTACAGTTTTGCAATGATTGCAAATTTTCTTTACTGAAGCTCGCACTTTCATGTATTGGTTAAATGTATTTCTACTACTATAGCCTCTGAATAATACGGCCCTTCTCTTTGTCGTAAGGAGAAAACTCGATACGTACACGATCACCTACGAGCACCTTGATATAGTGAAGACGCATTTTTCCGGAGAGGTGTGCATGCACTTCTCCATCGCCGTTATCTAGTTCAATTCGGAAGAGACCTCCCTTGAACGCTTCAACGACTACGCCTTCTTTCAAGAGCTTTTCGCCTGGCATAGAAATATGGACTCAATGATACCCAATTGTCCTTTCGCTGTCAAATCTTTCCTAGCGCCCGACCTCAATCTTGAGGCGGGATGGGTCGCTAGGTATCTTTTTAATAAACGATGGGCGAAATGTAGCCTCAACCTTAGAGATACCCGGATATGAAGCAAAAACATCCGTAAGTTTCTCGTACTCATCGAGTGCGAGCGTCTTTTGAGCAAGCTCTTCGGTAGGAATAACCCCAACAAATACCGCCCCACCGGTAAGCGGAATTTTTACTTCTTTCTTCTGGTAATCGAATACGACCGTTCCAATGGTGATAGAAGAATTTTGATCAAGACGATATGCACGCTCTCGGTATCCGTCCTTAAAGAGCGCCTTAGCAAGCATTTCTTGATAGATCTCCTCTTTTATGCCGAGTGTCTTTGTCTCCCCACGAACCTCAGCAAAGAATTTATCAGACTTTGAGCCAACGGTCGGATCAGTAATCTTTGAGATGGTCTTGTAATCAATTGTATCCTTAAAAATACGCATCCCCTCTGGAATCGTGCTCTCAAACTGTTTTTGAAGTTCTACAAGCATCTCTCCCTCAAGCTTACTAAGTAATTCTTGAGCTTCTTTAGCGCCGATAACCTTTCCTTCCCCAGAAGCTCCCCCCGTCATTTCTGTCTTGGAACGACCATAAAATTTCTCAAATTTCGTAGACCCCTTAAATCCTGGAATCGTAAAGTCAGTAAGCCCTATGTTATAAGAGGGTCCTGGCTGGTCAGCTATAATTACAGCTTCTATGGAAGATGGCTTCCCTGCTGACATACCTGGAACAACGACTCCTTTTTGAAGACGATAAATCTTGCCTTCCGGCGTTTCAAATCGTGTATTTGTAACAAGTGATTGGGAGGCGGCACTAAATTTATTGAAAATAATGATAGTACCTCGTGCTTTTTCGTTAAACGTCTTTGATTCAAGACTTTCTCCTTCACCACGCTTCACAAGCGATGAGGAAAGCTCTTCTGCTGGGACTGTTAGCATGATACCTTTTTCTCCCAAATCAAATTCTGCTCTTTTTGGAACAACGGTAATCGTCATAGAGGCATTCCACCATACAAAACTAACCGCCAGCCCAAGCAATATAACTGCAGCGCCGATAGCCACAACTGCACGCCTCCCAAACCATGACTGATTAAGCTCACGTGTAAGCGGCATTTGGGGCTTTGGGGTAAGAAACATAGCCTCTCCGGCTTTTTGTGGCGGCATCGAAGGCTCAATCGGTTTAATTGGTTGAGTATTTGGCATAGACGTGGGTGACTTTTGTACAATGTCTGGCTTTGCCATAACGACAGGCGTTGGAGAAGGTGTTATTTTTCTCATCTCTACAACATCACCCTCAAGAATCTTGCTCACCTCCTCTTGAGGACCAACGAGTTTAGGAGATGAGGCACTTTTTACATGTCCCACTGTAGACGTGACATCAGACATCGAAGGCTTGCGCGGCGCGCGGCGAGTTCGAGTTGTCTCTGTTGTTTTCTTTTTTCGTGAGAAAAGAGGCATAGAAAAAATTATCTCCTTTAGTATAGCATTAAACTCGCTTGTTTAAAATAAGCGACATCAACCCAAAATCTCCTGGACCATCAAAGCAACAAAATGTACCGAATCGATCTTTAAACTGGTCGGGCGCCATGAGCGATAC
>ERZ1292625.3747-Hain-H41-01um-R1-3747-length-11962-cov-3_pt1 | contig 11962 bp, 12 predicted proteins | sample MGYA00564400_ERZ1292625 | MGnify/ENA primary metagenome ERZ1292625 (study PRJEB36523, sample SAMEA6512639) | groundwater metagenome | collected 2019-01-08 | study: AquaDiva: Metagenomics assemblies of 32 groundwater samples
AGAACCTCTATCAAAAACAGAAATTGAGGGTGCCACATACTGAGCATCAGCTTTTTTGAGATACGACTCCCCACTAACGATCTGCACGTCATACAATTTTCCGATGATAATCAAGGCGAAAAGACAACAAACTACTAGTAGAAAACGAATTCTTAATATAAAACTAGAGTTCATGTTGAGATGCCATCGCCGTAACAGATTTTTTAGAAATATAGTTACTGATCGAGACATCTTTAAAACCTTTTTGGTGGGCCACTTCTAGAGTAATAGAATTTTTTATCGTAAAGTATTTACCTTCAAGTTCAGCGACTTTGCTTGATTTGGCACTGATCTTCTCTACCGTCGCTTCTCTAGCTACGATATTTACTACAGCCTTATGGATCAAAAAAACGTAAGAGGCCAAAGCAATCAAAATAGCAGCTAACAGTATGGCAAAAAGCCTTTCACGGTAGCGGTGAAGGACGGTGTATGTGATTGTAATGGCTTTGGTCATTTTTTTAATTTTTTTCTAAGACTCTGAGCTTGGCACTTCTAGATCTGGGGTTTCTCTCTATTTCTTCTTCAGATGGAACAATTGGTTTTTTGGTAATAATTTTGGCTTTCTCTTCTACTACTTTTTCTTTATAAAAATTTTTGACTATTCTATCTTCTAGGCTGTGAAATGAAATGACGGCCATCCTTCCCCCACTTCTTAGTCTTTCAAATCCCTTCTTTAAACCCTCTTTCAAGGTATTAAGCTCATCATTCACAGTGATTCTCAAAGCCTGAAAAGTTCTGGTCGCTGGATGAATTCTTCCGTGTCTATAGCTTGATGGCACTGCACTATTCACGATCTCCACTAACTCATGAGTGGTCTCTATCAGTTTTCTTTCTCTGTATGAAATAATCTTGCGGGCAATACGCAAGGCATATCTTTCTTCACCGTATCCATAGATCACATCGGCAATGCTTTGCTCCTGCCAATTATTTAAAATGTATTTGGCCGTGAGGTCATGTTCATCAGGTTTTTCGGCAAAAGTCATAATGAGGGGTTCATCTTTCTTAAAACTAAATCCTCTTCCCGATGTTTCAAATTGATCTGAAGATAAACCTAAATCCAGCATCAAAGCATCCACCTTATCTATGCCAATTTCCGATAGAGCTTTGTCTAGGTCACCGTAACTTGAAAGCTTGAGATGAATTTTACTCCGGTCATCAGCAGCTCTTTCTAATCTCTTTTTAGAGCGCCTTAAAGCATCCTCGTCTCTATCGAGACCGATAACCGTTAGATCCCTCTTGGCTCTTTCTAGAGCTAGAGCAGCGTGCCCAGCACTTCCCAACGTTCCATCGAGATATGTTTTTCCCGAAGAAATATTGAGCGAGTCTATTGATTCATTTAAAAGAACTGATTCGTGAACAAACATAGGCGCTAGATCATGCCGCTTTCCCCAAGCTTTTCAGCTAGAGCATCGGCCTTTTTTTCTATCTCCGCGCGATACGCATCCCAACGTGCCTCGTCCCAGATTTCAGCTCTCTCCCTAACTCCGACGATCACGACATTGCGTCCAAGTTTAGCGCGATCGACCAAGTATTCTGGGATGAGCATTCTACCCAAAGCATCTACATCAACTTCAACGGCTCCTCCGAGAAGGTAGCGATTGAAACTTCTACTATCAGCCTGAAGCATGGAAGAATCAGGTGATGAGAGACGAGCGGTGATTGATTCCCAGGACTTTGTTGGAAAGACAAAGAGACAGGAGTCCAAACCGGAGGTTATGACTACTTTTTTTCCGGTTTCCTTGCGGAATTTGGCCGGAAGCGACAACCGGTTTTTGTTGTCGATAACATGTCGATATTCTCCGATTAGCATATGCTGGTGGAGTAAAAGTGGTCTTTTTATTTCGTACCACTTCATCCCACTTAATGGATATTATATACCACTTTAATGTTTAGGCGTAGTAATAGAAATGTGGATAAAAGGGGGATAACTTGGGGTTAAGCTCTTAATACGAAAACAAGCATTCCTCACGGAATGTCTGTTTAAGGCCTTTAATATAGAATCTACTCCCTCGGCCTCATGAGCGGAAACATTTGTAATTCCCTTGTTGGTTTATCTGCCAAAAAAGCAAAAAGTCTTTCACCAAATCCAAATCCGCATGTAGGTGGCATGCCATGTTCCAACATTTCCACAAATTCATGATCCGCCATCATGGCTTCGGTATCTCCGGCATCTACTAACTTCTGCTGAGCTTCAAATCTTTCTTTTTGATCTACTGGATCGTTCAATTCAGAATAACCTCTACCCACTTCACTCCCAGCGAGGATTGGCTGAAACATTTGAGCCACCTGCTTTCCTGAAACAGTCTTAGCGAGAGGAGCCACCGCCAGCGGATGATTCACAAGAAAAGCTGGGCCAGAAATATTTTTTCGACAGTATTTCCAGAGAGTATCTATAAGTCTCTCGCGATTAGTACCTTCATACTTCACCTTTAAACTATCTAGTTTTTTAGAAATTTCTTTATCAGTAGCTTTGAGAATATCAATCCCGGTCTGTTTTTTAATTTCTTCGGTATAATCAATCTTCGTCCATTCGTGAGCTAGATCAAAAGTGTGTCCCCTAGTGGTAAATTTGGTCGTCCCAAAAACCTCCTGGGCAATCCTCATGTACATCTCTCTCACCAACTCCATCCCATCTTCATAGTCTGCAAAAGACCAATAGAATTCCATATTGGTAAACTCCTGTAGGTGCTCTGGGCTAGAACCTTCATTACGATAGATCCTGCCAATCTCAAAAGTTTTGGGGAAACCAGCCGCCATGAGTCTCTTCTGCCACAATTCTCCCACTGAAATTCTCAAATAAACTGGAAGATCGTAATCATTGTGATGAGTCTTGAAAGGAGTCGCCTCTGCTCCCCCGGTGGTCACTTCTAAAGTCGGTGTTTCCACTTCCAAAAAACCGTGATCTTTCATAAAACTACGTGTCACGTCCCAAAACTTACTTTTCTTGACCAAAAGATCACGAATCTCTTCGTTCATTAAAATATCTAGGTAACGCTTGCGGTACCTTTCATCCGTATCCTGAATCCCATGCCATTTTTCCGGCAAAGGGAGAATAGCCTTGGTCGCCATGGTCCAAGTTTTGACCGCAAGACTCTGCTCCCCTTTTTGAGTAGTGAAAAATATACCCGTAACAGAGATAAAATCTCCAATATCAACTGCGTCAGTAAAAAGTTTGAAAAGTTTTTCTTCTACTTGATCCTTTTTAAAAACTGCTTGAAACTTTCCTCTACCATCATAAAGAACGACAAAAAGAATCGCTCCCTGTCCACGGATCGCCATGATACGTCCAGCCAGAGAAACTTCTTGACCAGACTTTTCATATTCAAAGAAATTCTTTTTGGCATCACCAAGACAAAAAGTTCTATGAATTTTGCTTGGATACGGATCCATGCCCGCTTCTTTCAAAAGCTTCAGTTTTTCTAATCTGGTTTTACGAAGCTCTTCTAGTGAAGCCATTTTACAGCTATTATTCTATGTTAATAAGAGTATAACTTACTTTTCCTTTTGGAGTCGAGAAGTCAAAAGAGTCTCCTTTTCTTTTGCCAATAATGGCTGAACCAATAGGAGAAAGGTTAGAAATCTTTCCCTGAGCCATGTCTGCTTCTTCTGAACCAACAATTTTATAGGTCTTAGTCTCTTTTTCACCGTTTTTCTGAACCTTAACGGTAGAGCCAATATTTACCGTATCTCCATGTTGTTCATCAACAATTACTGCGCTCTTTAAAATATGCTCCAAACGACTAATGCGATCCTCGACTTCCGCCTGTTCTTGACGAGCTTCGTGATACTCTGCATTTTCAGAGAGATCTCCTAATTTTTTGGCGTACTCCAAATGTTCAGCTATCTCTTTTCTCTTTTCTGTCTTAAGGATATCAAGTTCTTTTTTAAATTCCTGCATCTTTTCCTTTGTAAGGTACTGTGGTAGATCGCTCATGGTGTTAGTTAATTATATAAATGTATAGTGGTGGTATGATACCATAAATACCGCTTTGATGCAAAGTTATTTGAAATACTCAGGAGTACTAGTACTCATCCAATCCAAAACTTCTCTCATCACCGCCGCCGCCCCAATTAGGTTATGCACTGAACCCTTCTCCATTACCACCGCAAAAGCATAGCGAGGATTTTCATAAGGAAAGAAACCAGTAACCCAGGAGTTTACACTTGATTTTTCTACTCCTAACTCCGCTGTACCAGTCTTCGTAGCCACTGTGACATATGGAACGTTTAAAGCCTTACCCGTCCCTTCTGTGACACCAAGCCTCATCCCTTCGTGAATTATATTAAAGTAAGATTCAGGAATCTCAATATTGGTCGTAATCGGGCCACTCTCGCCTTTCACAATGGTCGGATCACGCAAAACTCCTTTAGTTGCTATCGCAGAGATAGCTTTGACAATCTGGATTGGAGAAGTTTGAAAACCATATTGACCAATAGCTGTATGATAAGTGTTTCCAAGTCTCCACGTCTCTCCACCAAAGTTAGCTTTCTTCCACTCAGGAGAAGGCACTGTTCCCGCCGCCCCAGAAAAGAAAGAATTTTCAATCTTTTTTCCAAAGCCAAACATTTGCATATATTTGTTAATATTCACGATACCCAAACCTTTCTGATCTTTGTACCCCCCACCAATAGTGTAAAAATAAACGTCAGAGGACATGGCTAAGGCTTGTCTCATATCAACCCAACCCAAAGCTTTCCAATCCCTAAAAATAGTTTGTAGGGTTGGATCATACTCATTTTGGATAGAGATAGAACCAGTACTCTGAATCTTTTTCTTGGGATCTATAATATTTTCATTTAAAGCGGCTAAGGCCACATATGGTTTGATAATAGAACCAGGAGCATAGAGTCCGTTAACCGCACGATCTAGAAAAGGTTTGGCTTTATCTGTAAGATAATACTTGACTTTCGACGTATCTTTCTTACTAGACATAACTTCTGAACTATACTCTGGGTAGCTAGTCATGGCGATGATTTCACCAGTATTGACATCCATGATAACACCAGCACCACCTTCAAAACCGACTCGATTTGCTATACCCTTTATAACTCTATGAAGTTCTGATTGTATACGATAATCAACGGAGAGAATGATATTTTCTCCAGACTTGGGAGGTTTAACAATATTGCCAGATTGAATTTTACCTTGAGCATTAACTTCTATCAGTTTGAGACCATTTTCTCCACGAAGAATATCGTTGAAGTATTTTTCTACACCATCAACTCCTTCAAAATCTTCTTGGTAATAAAACCCAGCACTATCTTTGGAAGGATACTGGACATAACCGATCACATGAGCTAAACCAGAATCTTCTTTATATGATCTAAACGGTACGTCGGGATCATCACTAGGAGAATTCCATGACAATTCTACACCGTTCCTATCATAGATAACTCCTCGTGGGGCAAAAAATGGAGTGTGCCTTAGACGATTACTTTCACTTCTTTCTTTATATCTCTCACCATCTCTAACCTGCAAATTCCAAGCCTTGGTAGTATAAACTCCGGCAATAAAAATAAAAAAGAAAAGAAGAATGATCAAGCTAGTTTTAGAAATTGGTTTATCCAACCGACCCTCAAACTGGTTAGTATCAAATTGAGGAAGATTACTAGAATCCATGAAAATTTCTTCAGGAGTGATTTCCCTGTTTCTTCCTTTAGTACTTAGGAGATTTTTAAAAAATGTTTTTCTCATATGTAAGGATATATTTTCTCAAGAAAAAAGAACCGAAAAAAAGTATAAAGCCAATAATGGTAAAAGTGAAATTAATATTCCAAAATAAAGGTACGATTGCCCCATACAAAGAGTCATACATCACTCCCCAAATGATGATTTCATAATACAATTTAAAAATAATCAGAAAAATAATGGCGAAAATCCAGACCATCCACCAGTAACCCCAGAAAATTGACGCGAGCATAACAAAAAACGAGATGGCGCGAAACAAATATAGATTTTTATGAAAATATGACATTATTTTTCTTTAATAGTAGCTGTATCAACTTCCACAAATCTTAGTTCATAAATATTCAAAGGCTGGTTGAAAAGCACGGTTGAAAAAGGATTGGATGGTATGGAAATAATATCTTGAACTGTTCCAAGAAAAGAATCAAAAAGAGATGGAATAATAACGTGGTCACCTTTTAAAATTTTTGTATCCCGAGGAACACTAGCCTCAAAAGAACCTCCTCCCTTACCAGTAGCAATAGTTTCTATATGATTGTCACCAATGAGCACCGTATATTTTCCCCCTGAAGAGGAGTACAATTTAGCTTTAGAAATATTGGTTGAGACTTCTACAATCTCTCCTAGAGGTACAGATCCTGAAGCGTAAATTCGATCCCCAATCTCCACTTCTTGTTTAGAGCCAATATCTAAAACAAAAATATCATAAGCCGAAAATGGTGGTTTTTTGAGAACTTGAGCCAGCACAAAATCCCCTTCCCTCTCTCTATCAAATATTTTTTTGAATTCCAAATTTTCTTTATAAATCAGATCTACTTGCAAATACCGAGCTTCGTTTTCAGCCAGCTTTTTCTGTAATTGTTCTTTCTCACTGATCAGCTCGGAAATATTTACAAAATTCTCACCATATTTCACTTCTTTTTCTAAATTCCAAAATGGCCTAGCAAGACTTAGAAAGAAAGTAGAGAAAGAAGTAGGAAAAAAGATATGCAGAATCACCACTATTGCCAAAATAGCTAGGGCAATTTTTAAAGAGAGAGGAAAGCGATCCTTACCTCTGGGACTACTTTTGAGAACGTAACTCATCTTCGTTTTGTATTAGAACATCTTTATATTTTTCCAAATCTTCTAAAATAATGCCAGTGCCACGAGCAATCGCCGTCAGAGGATCTTCGGCAATGTAGACTGGTAGTTTAAGTATAGAAGAAAGTAAACCGTCCAACCCTTTAATCAAAGCCCCTCCTCCGACTAGATGAACTCCCCGATGCATCACGTCAGATAGAATTTCGGGAGGAGTAGTTTCTAAAACCTCTTTAGCCGCCTCGGTTAAACTATCTATAGAACTAGCCATGGCCTCACGAATATCAGAATCAGTAATCACCACCTCTCTCGGCAAACCAGTGATCAAGTCTCGACCACGGATGGTAGTTTCCAGTGATTCTCCTGGGACGACCGCTCCAACCGCAATCTTGATATATTCAGACGTCTTTTCTCCGATTAAAATTTTAAATTCATTTCTGATATAGGAAATAATATCATTATTGAGTTTATCACCAGCCACTCTTAAATTCTTTGATCTGATAATTCCACCCAAAGAAATGATGGCGATATCAGTTGTCCCTCCACCGATATCTATAATCATACTGCCGACTGGTTCATGGATTGGCAAGCGGATACCGATAGCTCCGGCCATGGGTTCTTCGACGATATAGACTTCTCTGGCTCCGGCATTCTTCGTGGCGTCACGAACAGCGCGAATCTCCACATTGGTAACTCCAGAAGGAACTCCCACGACCACTCGTGGGCCAAGCATTTTCTTTGAATATTCCTCGGCCTTCTTTACAAGATAGGCAATCATCTCTTCTGTCACTTCAAAGTCAGAAATGACTCCATCCACTAGTGGGCGGACAGCGACAATGTGTCCTGGGGTTCGGCCCAACATATTTTTGGCTTCGGTGCCAACGGCAACAACTCTACCAGTCTTTTGGTTCACCGCAACCACTGAGGGTTCGTTGACGACAATCCCATGACCCCGCAGATAAACTAACGTATTGGCTGTACCCAGATCAATACCGATGTCATTAGAAAGATACGAATAAGCCTTCTCTTTCAAATCTTTAAACCCTTTCTTGGTAGAAATTTCAGACATAGCCATACATTACCATATTACGGTAAAAATGCTATAAAAATGCCTGTACTTAGCCACGAAAAGAAGAAATGTCCACCATTTTTACCTCTCCGGTTTTTCTATCTTTTACTTCAAGTTTGTTTTCCGCCAAAGTCTTCTCACTAATCACCACTCTAATAGGAATTCCGATGAGATCGCTATCGGCAAATTTTTCTCCAGCTCGAAGATCTCGATCATCCAACAAAACTTCCGTCCCACTCTCTGTTAGTTTCTGATAAAGCTCATTGGCCTCTTTTTTAACCTTTCCTTCCTTATCCTCAAGAGAAATGAGGTGAATCTGAAATGGAGCAATGGACTCTGGCCAAACCAAGCCTTTATCGTCGGAGAGAATTTCTGCAACCGTACCCATCGCCCGACCCGGACCAATACCATAACTACCCATAATCACGGGTTTTTTATTGCCACCTTCATCAGTATAATTTAATTCAAAAACTTCTGAAAAACGTGTTCCCAAAGAAAAGATATTACCAACCTCTACCGCTTTCTTTTCCACCAAGTCTGACTTACTCACTCCCAGGTCTTTCAAGACTTCATCATTTAAAACTTCTTTGTTAATCGCGAGCTTCTTCTTTTCATCAATAAAAATCGTATCCTCTCCCGTCTCGGTCACCGTTTGAAATTCATGCGAATATTTGGAAAAAGAGCCCCCAGAAGCAAAAGTAAGGTAAGTTTGCTCACCTAGACCAATCCGGGAAAAGACTTTCAGATAAGCTTCTTTGGCTTTTTTATAAAATTCCTCATGCTCCTCGGTCGTTCTAGAAAAAGAATAGAGATCCTTCATCAAGAATTCCCGACCTCTCATGATACCACTTTTAGCTCGAGTTTCATTTCTAAACTTAGTCTGGAATTGATAAACATAAACTGGAAAATCCCTAAAAGATCGTAAGTATTCTGTCATCAGTTTCGTGAGAGGTTCTTCGTGAGTAAAACTTAGTCCCAGTTCCGTGTCATTTTTCAATTTAGTTTTGAACCATATATCAACGGTGGTATCATCCCATCTTCCACTCTCTTCCCAAACTTTTTTATCTTGCAAAGCCGTGAGATGAAGTTCCTGTCCACCAATCATATTCATCTCTTCACGAATAATCTGCACAATTTTATTTAAAACCCTCAATCCTAGAGGCAAGTACGAATACACTCCCGCCATCTCTTTGTGAATAAAGCCCGCGCGAATGAGAAGTTCCGCATTCTTGGAAATCTCATCTTTGGGAGCGTCTTTACGAGTCTTGGTAAAAAGTAGTGATTGTCGCATGAGAATATCGTAACTTAAAATCAGCTATTTAACAAACAACTTAACAATGTCTTTGTAAGTCACCACGAGCATGAGCAGGATGAGCAAACCAAAGCCTACGGCGTTCACAGTATTAGCCACTACCGGTTTGATCGGTCTCCTAATAATGGCTTCAATAATCACAAAAAGTATTCGTCCGCCATCGAGTGCCGGAAAAGGCACGAGATTTAAAATACCAAGGTTAATCGAGATCATTGCCGTAAACATCATAAGGTAGGTAAAGCCCATCTTCGCCGCATCCCCTACCAAACCAGCAATCCCGATCGGACCAGTCAAAGCCGAGAGTTTGGAGCTGCCATCAAAAATGCCCGCAATCAGGTCATAGAATCCGATAGTAATGAGTTTCATCATATGAAGTGTAAACCTCCCACCCTCGTAAATAGCTAGGTGAATCGGTAGTTGCAAAGTAGAAACATTGTCCATATTGATACCGATGGCGTATTTACCTTCCACAATCCCCTCTTTAGCGACAATAGTTTTTGCTTCTTCTACTCCAGTTCGTCGGTAGGAAATGGCAATTCCCTTATCAGCACTTTCATTCACCATCTTTTGTATCTCTTCGACAGAATTAAAACCAATAATCTCATCCCCCGCTTTTAATCCAGCCTGATCCGCCGGAGACTGGGCTTCGATATAGGTTATAGTGATCTGGCTTTCACCCATTCTATCAGCATATTCGGGGTAACTATCTACGGAAGTCGCCACACCCGAAACAAAAGCCAAAGAAACTACGATCCAAGCAAAAATAAAATTAAAAATCACGCCAGCGGCCAAAACAATGACCTGTTTCCATTTGGCCTTATTCACAAAACTCCTAGAGCTGTCAGGCCCACTAATAGAAGCATCGTCAGGATTTTCACCAAAGATTTTTACATAGCCTCCAAAAGGAATGAGATTTAAAGAATAAGTTGTCTCACCCCTCTTCCAAGAGAAAATTTTGGGACCAAAACCCAGAGCAAAGGCATCGACCCTGATCCCAAAAGCTCTCGCCATGAGAAAATGCCCCAGTTCATGAACAAAAATAAGTACCGCTAAAACTACAATAAAAATAATTGTGGTAATCATTAGGACAGAATTTCTTTTTCTTTCTTTGAGTAAATTTCCTCTAGTTTTTTATTGGCCTCATCTACCATTTTTTGGACTTCGTTCTTATGTCTAAAGACATCATCTTTTCCGAGAGAGCCCTCTTTCTCTTTACCTTGTAGATCCTTCATTATGTCATCGCGATGTGAACGGATTTGCTTCTTACCTTCTTCTAATTTATCTTTAGCGATCTTGGTAATCTGCGCTCTCCTTTCTGCCGTTAATTCTGGAAAATTTACCCTCAAACCCTTGTCATCCACCGCCACAGAAACACCAAGGTTAGCAACAGTGATCGCCTTCTCGATATCTTTAGTCTGGCTATTATCCCAAGGGGTAATGCGCAAGGTCCGTGGACCTTCTCCTAGAACACTGCCTACTTGAGAAATAGGCACCAAAGCCCCGTAGGAATCTACTTTTATGCTATCTAACAAAGCCGGGCTCGCCTGTCCGGTGCGAATTCCCAAAAATTCCTTTTTCACCCATTCCTCCACACCAACTATACTTTTTTTAAATTTATTAAAGTCGTAAGCCATAGATAGTCATTATAACACAAATAAAAAGCCTGGGGAGTGGTGTATGGCTTCAAACACCAACTCCCCAAGCAACATGTCGAACCACGAAATGCGGTTCTTACCATAACCCCTTGGCACATCAATTATATCACAACTAAAAACTTAGAGCGACGTATTCCAAAAGTTGTTTCACCGAAGCCGAGCGGTCATTGAGGTAGTCACGAGCCTTGAGAATAGCCTTGAGAGCTTTGGCGTTCTTCTCCAAGCCATTTTTGTAGACTGCCGCCTCAAGTGAAGAGAGGAAAATCTGGGCCTCATGCTTGGTAGCCTTCTCCTCACTTATTTTTTCGGCCAATTCATCCACAAAAGCGATTTTGTCTTTTTTAGATAATTTTAAAAATTTCTCTACCTCAATCAAACTTTCCTTCTCATTTTCCCTTTCAAATTCAATCACCAAAAGACGTGAGCGAAGAGTTGGCAAAAGAACTTCTACAGACGGCATAAGCAAAAAGAAATGAGTATGTTCATTAGGCTCTTCAAAAATCTTGAGGAGTGAATTCTGGGCTTCATGAGTCATACCATCACATTCAATGACAAAAATCCTTTTACCCCCTTCCACAAAACCTTTGGAAAGATGATTCTCTTTGATCCGACGACTATCATCAATCCCTAAAACTTCAAACTTTTGATAATAAAAATCGGGATTACCGGTATGATTTATTTTAAATTTATCCTTTAGATGATCCTTGAGGTGAAAAATAGCGTCTTTGAAAGAATGGAGAAAATAAGCGTGGTGATTCAGTAGATGGAAGTGTTGGAAAGGATTCATAGAGATATTATACGATACTACCTCTTTGAAATAATACTCTTCTTGTAAGTAGATAGGTGGTCTAGTGCTATACCCGTACCCTTCACCACACAAAATAGCGCATCGTCAGCTAGCTTAGCTTTCACTCCTGTACGACGGTAGACTAATTCTGGAAAATTACGGAGCATGGACGTGCCACCAGTCATGATAATTCCATAGTCAATAATGTCAGAGGCTAGTTCTGGCGGAGTCTCCTGCAAGACATCCTTAATGGCCTTGATCATATCTCGGAGCTCCTTGCTAATCGCTTTCACCACTTCATTGGTCTTGAGTTCTGTAGAGCGAGGTAGACCAG
>ERZ1292625.3752-Hain-H41-01um-R1-3752-length-11953-cov-5_pt1 | contig 11953 bp, 28 predicted proteins | sample MGYA00564400_ERZ1292625 | MGnify/ENA primary metagenome ERZ1292625 (study PRJEB36523, sample SAMEA6512639) | groundwater metagenome | collected 2019-01-08 | study: AquaDiva: Metagenomics assemblies of 32 groundwater samples
AAAAGGTGGGTGAAATATACGAATTTCGTCGGAGACATGGGGTTGCGGCCCAGTAAACTCCATTCGTTAGAGAGGGTGGATAATGAGTCTGGCTACTGTAAAAGTAATTGTCGATGGGTGACACGCGGTGAACAAAATAGCAACTCTACTAATGTTGTATTGGTCGAGTTACACGGAGAGAAATTAACTATATCTGCTTGGTTGCGAGCCCTCTATGCTCCGAGAACCGTCTATTACAGACGCAAGGGGCGGGGGTGGAGTTGCCAAGAAGCACTTTTGGGTGTGAAGGGGGTATGACTTTGGCGAATGTGTTCGTGGGGGTACCCACGCTTGGTGGTCACATAGGGGCTGCCCCTGTCAGTGCGCTGCTCTCGGCACTCAGTCCCTCCCATGTGGTGCGTATCAGTGTTCAGGGGTTGAGCCTTCTCGCTCGGAATTTTAATACGCTGTTCATTGATGCGTGGATCAAAGGTGCGGATTATTTTATCCTCCTCCATTCCGATATCGGCATTTCGGCTCCGCCAGGCTCGCCGTATACGTGGCTCGAAGCGTTAATCCATGAGCTGAATGCCTGCGGCGGCGCCTGCCTGTCGGTGTGCTCGCCGATCAAGAATTATGTTGGCCATACTTCAACAGCTTTGCAGCTGGAAAAAGGAAACTCTTTTAAGTTGCGCCGGGTAACGATCAAGGAGCTGGCGAAGCTACCGGCGGACTTCATTAGCCGGGATCATTTATGTGATTTGTTCGGGGCGAATAAGGAGACGGCCGGGGCGATGTTGGTGAATACCGGGGTCCTGGCGATGAACCTCAAACAGTACGGGTGGGCGCAGGAGCGTTGGCCGGGTTTTGAAATTAGAGATAAAATTGTGTGGAGCAGGGACGGGATACCAAAGGCATATACCCTACCGGAGGACTGGCAAATGTCTAAGTGGTTGTTCGAGAAGGGCTGGCCTTATTATTGTACGCGGGCGTTCCCTCTGATGCACTTTGGGGAACAAGCGTTTACGAACTACGGAAATTGGGGTGTGGAGTTTGATACTGAGGGTCCAACCTGGATATCCATTTCGGAGTATGAGGCCAGTTGGAGTCAGCAGGACCGGGGGATACTTTCTCGAAGGGCAATTACGAATGTCCCGCAGCCGGCGTAGGCGGCCGGCGCCGCAACCAACGACTGAGTTCCGTGAGAATGGACTGTTGGTGACCACCACGGCGTTGCAGTTGGAGCCTACCTGCCATATGAATGGCCGGCGGCGTGTGTATCGGTTGCTCGTGCCGTACAATGTGAGTCTGTATTTCGATGGTGGCTATTTGTTCATTTCGGTGCCACAGTGGTTCACCACGGACTTCGCCACTTTCCCCATTATCGCTCAGATTGTGCTGGGGAATCGTGATGCACCTGGTGTGCAGGAAGCCAGTGTTATACACGATTACCTGTGTAAATTGAAGATGCCGGCGACGGTGGCTAATGCCTTCATGTTAGCCATCCTGTCAGTATTCAAGGTGCCACGTTGGAAGCGTGGCCTGATATTTTTCGGATTGACCTATTTCGGTTACCGTTCTCCCTTGCTAAGATTTATACAGAGGACGACCGCTTACTACCGAAAGTGGTTCCCGCATTAACCACCGCCCTCATCTAATCAAGACCTGGGCTTGTACCCCCAGAAATGTAGGTTGAACTCCTACCGGCGGCTTACTTTTTAGGAGGTTGACTGTGGCCGTAGAACGGTTGCTGGGCGAAATGTACGACAGTGGTGACGTCATGGAGTCTGTCGATGAGGTGCTAGTCGTCGAGTCGTCCACGGGTGGCCAGAAGGGCCTACGCCTGTCCCGGTACGATTTGATCCCGCCTGAGGTCTTGACGGCCCTTGCGGAGCATTATGGCAAGAATTCCATTACGCATGGCGGCAAGTACGAGGAGGAGAATTGGAAATTGGGGATGCCCTGGAGTTGGAACTACAGAGCGATGATCGGTCATGCTGTGGCATTTTGGGCCGGGGAGGACATAGATAAAGATAGTGGGTCCTATCACCTTACCGCCGTGATGTGGCATGCCGTGGCATTGCTGTTCTACGTCATGAATCCGTTCTACAAACAATTTGACAACCGTCCTAAGAAAGGGAGCTGACATGTTCGAACTCAGGATAAACCCTGTGACTTTATTTGCACGGTTGCAGAGAGGGTGGTCGGTTTCATCTGCCCTGACTATTGTGCCTAGAACGTATGGGGTATGATGTGGGTACTTGCGGTTGGTGGGGATGGCTGGCGAGTGCCTTGATTCTTTGGGGTTGGTACTTTCATCCCCGCTTAATGGGCGTCTTCTTGAATTTCGTTGGCACTATTATCTGGGGCATCATAGCGTGGTCGTTGGACTATTATGACCTCCTTGCTATAGAAATTGCCGTAGCTTCTATTCAGGTGCGGCTCATGTACATCGCTGCCCGCATCCAACTCACTCGGACCGCCGACTTTGTTTTCAAGCACCGCCTGCTGACTAAGTTTCGTCCGTAGCGAAGAGCTCTTGGGTTCGCCAGTCTAGGAGGCGTTGCACTGCCGCTCTGTACTCAACGATGTCGTGGCGTTCACCTGTCCCGTTGTGTTTGATGTGTGCTAGGACTAGGAGTTTGGGGTCGAAGTCGTAGGCCTCTCTTAGGATGTGGGCATACAAACTGAGTTGCAGGCAGTAGTGTGCCCAGTTTGAGTCGAAGATGTTGTCCAAGGGTGGCATCATGTAGTGGTAACCCACCACGTCCAGGCGTTTGGAAGTCTTCCAGTCTATCAGGACCGGGGTTCCGTCTGCGCAGTAGCCGATTACGTCCACTGTGCCGGCTATCAAGTGCGAGGGAAGGCAGATTGGCACCTCCGTCACAGCTTGGCTGCCAAACTGTTCTGTAACATTCTGCGCAACGAGCTTGTGTACGTGTGTACCAAAGGCCGCAGCCCCATCCCTTTCCAGTGCCCATTCGGCGAGAACGTCCGCCGTACGTACGCCCCGCTCCAGGGCCTTCTTAGCGGCCATTTCTTCCGCGTGAAACGGCTGCTTGAAGCGTGAGATAAAAGTAGTTACGCTTTCGCACTTGCGACCCTGCCATTTGTAGGTGTGGGTAGCGTGGTCGAATGTGAGGTCTTCACGCTGGAAGTGTGTCTTCAAATCAATCATGGCCTCTCCCCACTGAAGTGTTTGGTGGCTAGGTAGTCATCGTTGAGGTAGTTACAGACGTAACGTGCTCGTTCTCGGGTAGTCCAAACACTCCGGGTCCTGCTACCCATTCGGTCGATGACTTCCCAGAGTGGGACTCTGTTCGGGCGGCATTTGAGGACAAAGAATCTGTTCATGCGTTCTCCTTTGTAGTGGGGATGGTGTACTGGAAAATGCCCATACTACCTACCGCACTGACTACGTTTAGGAGGACGCCACCTTGTTCCCGGACGGTTTGTATCCCGTCTTGAATCTCCGCGTAGTTGTAGTCATGGTAGACAACGATAGCGCGGTCTGTCAAGGCGGGGGCCCACGCCGTTGTCGCCGCGTACACCGCCTCTGGGGTGTGTTCGTCATCTACGAATAACATGCCGACGGTGCGGGGTTGGACAAGTGGGGCGATGATGCGGTGTGCCATGGTGCAGGGCCGGATCAATTGGCCTATGATGTCCGGAGCCCGCGCAAAGTTGCGATACATGGCGGGAAGGTCCTGCGGTCCGTAACTTTCGCCAGTGGGTTCAGTAAAAGGAGCGTGGTGGTCAAAAGTCACGATCGCCACTTTGGCCCCCATGTCCGAGCCGTAGGCTAGAGCTAGTGTGGATTTTCCCCGGTACGTACCGAGTTCGACAATCAGGAGTGGGGCGGGAACCGAGGACGCGAGGCCCGTCAACAACCACATCTCGCCCTCAGATATGAACCCTTCAGTATCCATTACCCACTTTGGGGGATGAAATTTGAGGTCCCGTAGGTATTCCAGGTGTGCCGGGTGTATTATCTGTTCAAACGCACGTTCTGTCATGTGTTGGCTTTCGGTAATGAGTTTAGACAGGCGAATTCGCCGTGGTATTTGATGGCGGCGTGATTATAAGCCGTTGCTGCGTCCTCAGCCGTGGAAAAGTGGCCTAGGTGGATGGGCCGTCGGCCTACCTGGATTCGGGCCCACCAAGGATGTTTTTTAGAGTGTGAATGGTATACACCTTTAAATTTCCCTTTTTTAGGTGATCGATTTTGTTGACTTTGGGAGTGGCTGGCCCATCGTAGGTTGGATAGTTTGTCATTCAGAGGGTTCCGATCGATATGATCCACAATAGGACGTTGTAATGGGTTAGGTAAAAAGGTGGCAGCCATGAGGCGAGAGATAGAATATTGGAAGAGTTGGTTTTTGGCGCAAAGTGTTATTGCACGCCGTCCTCGACGTAAGTGGGAGCGGAGATGTTTGCCAGTACAGTGCTGTAGTCGGCCCAGCGTATCCACAATAGCGTGGTCCACTGATCGAATATGTCCTAATGTGGACGCTTCGTAGTATCCTTCCCAGCCAGGGATAGCTTTCCAGAGTTCTGCTTTGGATTGCACGTGTGTTGCCCTCTTGCGAATCTCCTTCAAAGTGTAGTGAAAACCTCAGTACAATTATACCGCACCGTCGTCACTTGTCAAATCACGTCGCTGCCTAGTTTACCTTTTCCGGTCAGTTTGATTGTAACGTAGGCTTGGGCTATTGCTGCTCTGTCACGCTCGGCCTCCGGTTTGCTCGGGTAGGGCCCCCAAATCGTGACGGGGCTCTCCATGATATTTTGGAGAATCCACCCCTTCTCCAACCGCCTGAGTCTCAAGCATGCGGTGTATTGCTCCAGCAATGCGGTTCGCTTCTGCTTGAGCCGCTTGTCTTTAGGGGTTGCCATTAGTAATCTCCACGTGTGGATATTGTACCGATTCGGGTAACGTGTTGCAGTCCTTGTCAAATGGTCCCTCGCACAATTCTACGTATAGCACCCGAGTATTGGCACTTGCAAAGTGGTTTAGTAGAGAGCAGTATACTGCCGTGGGGAGTTGGTGCGAGACCCACTTTCCACAATTAGTATTGCCCGCCAGCACCAGTACCATACATGGTTGGCCCACCCAGTCCACTAAGTCCACCCGTATAGTGCCGGGTTGGTCGGTTTGATAAAATCGGAAGTGTGAGTAGGCCCCCTTTGCAGGTATGGCGAAGTATTTCCCCAATTCGGCGAGACAAAGATAGGAGTTGGTGCCGGGCCCTTGTAAGTAATACTCATCAATTTGATAGGTATCGGAGATGCTGACTGGTGCAGTCATGAGTATGCCTCCAAAGTCAGGTCAACGTCTTGCCGTTTGACCCACAGGTCTTCAACGTGCAGTAACTCCCAAACGTGTCTATTCGGGTCCACGAAGGTAGCGTGGGCCAGCACGTCATCCCAGACTTCCCAGTAATCATTGCCTTCTGGCCCGGCGAGTAGGATTGCACGTTCCTCGGCCGATATGCCGAACCACCCAATGTAGTCTTCTGCAAATGCCTGGGGCACGTATATCCCTCGGGTATTGCTCACAATCATGTGTGCCAGGCCGGTGTCGTAGGCTTGTTCAAGAGTCATCATGCGGGGGGCCCTTCTTGGGTGTTGGGCGTAATGGGTTGGTCAAACGACGTGTTACGGGTATCTAGGATGATGGGTTGGCCGAGTGCCCGGAACCCGAGCCTACCGTACTCTGCGAAGAACGCATCCATCGTTCCGGAGGGTAGCGTGGTGTAACACAAGTGGGCTAACTCCATGCCATCCTTCCGCTGTCTGGCGTCATCTATACCACCGTAGCGTACTTGCTTGCTAATTCGTATTTCGATGTCCACACGTTTGTTGTATGCACAGAGAAGCGTTAAGATGGTAGACATGGCGTAGTCCTCTCTTTCAGTTAGGGATGTCATCGGACAGTTTATACCTACCTATCATTACGTGTATAGTGCCAATCTGCTTCGGGGATGTCATAAAGGTACCCCTCGTCTATGTAGTTGTAGGGTTGTTGAGGGTACGATTCGTAGGGTTGTCGAATGTACGGTTCGTGGGCTAGAGGGATGTGTTGGTATTCTGCCGCAAAATTGCGGAATTTTTGCACCATCATTTTTGTATCGTGTAGGTTGGCGTAACAGTGGGTCGTGTGTTGATGACGGTAGCCGCAACCAAAATTGATCCCGATGCATTCCAAGTGTTCCATGGTTGAGATGTCGCTGTATGTGCCCATGTTGACCGTGATACCGTGGTCCTGTAACATGGCCCGGTAAACTGCACGTTCGTATTGGTACATAGTAGCATCCGTTCCGGCTCTGTCAAATTGAAACATCCAATTGTATCGTTTTGGTGGGTCGAAGTATTCCCCGGTGGACAGCCCCAGTTCTTCTGAGTCGGTCAGGAGGACGTCGCACTTAATTCCGTACGATGGTAGGACATCAAGGAGTATCCATACGCCGAGTCGATCGTCCAACTGTGGGCACTGTACTATATGTCCGGTGTGTTTTGGCGGTGCCCACATAACGTAATCTAAGTGGGCCACGCCTAGGATGGGTGCCCCGCGATCAATATACACGGTCAGCCCGTTTGGAGTGTGTATGATGTCGCCTAAGTGGGCAAAGTCCATTGCGAGCCTAGGTCGTAGTCTCTTGTGGAGTTTCTTCAAGTTCATTTATGTGTTCCTCATGGCAAGACTGGCATAGTATTTCGTTGGAAGGTTGGCGTATGCATTCCGATGTCTTGACATACGTGCAACATTGGTCGCACGCACTGTAACTTGCTTCCAAGCATTGTGGGCATAGGTAGCCTACATATTGAACGTAGGTGGTTTCATCGATGTTGTAGTACTCCCCGCAGTGGTCGCAAAAGCCGAACATCTCATCACGACAATTAATACAGTAGGAGTACCCATGGATTGTGCTCATATCGTCTTCGTCATATGGGTTTCCGCATTCGGTGCATACTATCGAACTATTGTCGTGGGTTCCATCCGTGTTGTTGAACAGAATAACCTTTTTTTGTATACTCAGGGTTGTGCGGTCCTTAATATCATCGGTATACCTGAAGGAATCAAGGTAGGGCCATAATGGTGGGGCGGGGTTTACAGTTACCGTTAATCTATCCGTCTGCCTACCGTTACCGTCCGTAAATGTTAAATCATGATCCGGGGCACCATTATGAATGCGATACATCCACCCCTGGCTCGTGGCGTGCCGTTGTATGACGGAAATGTGTGATCCATCGTTTGGGTAAATTCGGTCTACCACAGTTTCCCCCGAATCACAAGTCCAAAGCAACGCTCTAGCTTGGCCGTGTACCCCGTCGTAGCATAACATACCTACGACCATTGTATTGAGTTCGTAGAGTTGTACCACGTCTCGGCGGCCGCACATGCAAGACGAATCCCCAAACTCTTCCTCGTAGCGTTTGGTGACGGCCGCACCCCGGACTATTGTAAATTGTTCGGGAGATTCTCCCAGGTATGACCAGAACAAGGTAGCGTAGCGTGCAACAGTAGCTTCAGTAATGTCGCCCTCGATTACTTTCAGTTGGCGAATCAAGTATCGCTGTAGCGTGGTGTGGGTGCGGCGAGCCACGTCAAGCGTATAGCCTGGTTTGCTGGCATACGCTACACGTTTGGGTTGGTCCATGGAGAGGGCCAAGTAATGGTACGCTAGCTCATGGTTCGTAAACGAGGAGTACGCTGCTGTCCATAGTGTTTGCGCCACGGCGGCCACGTTCGGGTCTTGGTTGTCGTCCAACGTGCGACGTATCGTATTCAGGAGCATCGTCCTGGCTGACTCCAATGATTCGGGTAACATGTTTATGTCCTTGTGTGGAGTTCGGCCCACAGTATCTCGGTGTTGTGATCGTTGTTCATTTGCTGAGCCCGATGGGTGGCCGTAGACTTGAGAAATACACGGCATACCGTTGTTTTGGTATGCCTGTCTACCACTTCGTACAGGGTCTGTACGTGTTGAGTTTGGCCTGTGGAGACGATAGGGACTACGACGTACCGTTTGATACCCGGCACCATCGCAATGCATCGTGGTTCAATCGCGTGGGTCATGGGAGTATTTCTCCAACTCATTGATGTCCGGTGATAGGTTGGCTAGGCGTAATTCCTGGGTGCGGGTAGCGTATAACTCTGTTAGCCTAATGTCCATGGCATCGAGACGTGTTCGGATATTGGCGGCCCGGTCAAGTTCAAAGAGACGTGCTTGGGCAGTACGTGCCCCTGGATTCTTGCAGTGATGGGATGTGTCGCCATATGCAGCCAGCCAGATATTACGCATTTGACATAGTTCATCGTACGCTAGGGTAGCGTTCATGGGATACTCTCCCGATTGTGAGAAATGGGGTAGCATAAGGTAGCCCAGCGGTGTGGCGTACGCTGGGTTGGCCATAGGCTCCATAAACAAGGGTAGCTTAGGCAATTGTCCCCGTGTTGGTGGTCTTATTGAGGCTTAGGTTATACAGTTCCATTTCGGCTATGATCCACTCTCTTGCCTGTCGTCCGTAATCATACAGTTCGCCGTATAGTACAGAGAGGCAAGGTTGATCGTCTACGCCAGCCATAAACGCAGCGACTTCTTCTATGCTTGTGTTGAGAAGTTCGCATACTGTGTCTAGGGCTGAATACTGGTCAAGCGATTGCCAGTCGTACCTGGGGTCAGCATTCGTCCCAATGTTGTCTCGTTTGTTGATACATAATGCGACGATCGGGCAGGCAGTCCCAGTTTCGGGGTCTCCCCAATCTCCGATGCATGGGATTAACCCAGTGTTTGCGTACGCTGCTTGGATGTGAATTAGTGGGTACATTAATAATCTCCGGGGGTGAAATTGGGTAGCATAGGGTAGCCCACCGTAGTGTATACGGTGGGTTGGCCATAGGCTACACAAACACGGGTGCCTTAACCAATCGGACAACATATCCGTTGCCATTTTGCGTGATGGTAGAGTTATACTTGGGGTACTGTTGGACTGCCCATTGCTTGGCCCTTTGCCACGCATGGGCTAAGTCCATGTCTGTATAGTCCACGGCAGCAAAGTAACGAACGAGATTGTTCATGGGATTCTCCGGTTGGGTAAAAGGTAGCACATAGCAGCCCGCCGGTTAAGTGCCGACGGGTTCGCTGTGGGCTAACCTTTCCTGGAAAGTTCGTTCTCATGGTCCACGAGGAATGTCTTGACCATATCAGTCGCCTCGAACAGAGACTCCCATTGGCCGGCGTACAACGTGACTGGCCAACGTCCAAGGCCGTACACCGAGAGGGCCCCCTTGGCCGAGACTTTGCACGAGAGCCTGCCTTTGGGCTTATCCAGCAAGGCTATATCGGCATTGGCCATCGCCACAGTGATCGTGCCATTGGCCAGCTGTTCAAGGATACTCTGTCGTGTTACTATTGCAGTACTCATTGTCTTACCTTTCGTAATGAGGATTGGGATAGCATATGGTAGCCTACCCCGGAGGGTAGGTTCACCCTAGGCTATCGGGCGATCTTGGCATTGAGCAGGTTAAGCCTGTCATCTAGCACATTGGCGAGTCCCCCTATAGTCCGTCTAATATCCTGGTCGCGTAGGACAGCGTACACCTCTGCACACAAGTCTTTTGCACATGGGGTGGGACCATAATACAGTTCGTCATCTAGACGTTCTCTTAGTTGACCAAGGTTTGTGCTCATTGTCTTACCTTTCGTCTTTGGGTTGTGTATTGGCCGTTCGTCGGCCACCCCAAGTATGCCACTTTGGCCGAAAATGTCAAATTTTCGGCCTGGTCCATCCCCAGTTGTTTGGGGTATTGTGCATGGTCACGCTTTGACGTAAGAGCGTGACTAGTAAGGGGTTAGATGTAGGGGTGCGGGGTGGCTAGGGCTACCTCTGAGGGTGGGGGGAGCGGCGGCATACACCCGCGCATGGGGCTGGGGTGCCCCTCGCGTGCGATATTTGAACCACGGTTGCGCGTCCGAAAGGTCGAATCCCTATTACTAGGTCTCTTGACCTCACGAGAAAAATTTTCGAAATAGCCTCAGACCCTGATGCCACCTATAATAGAGTAGAAGGAAGACTCGGCATCCAGGCCGCCGGCGGTTGGCGGCAACGTAGTATAGTTGAATCCCAAAGGTAATTTTGCTGGAGGTTGTGATGTTGAACCTGAGAGTGGTACTGGCAGATGCGCGTGTGAAAGAGTTCATCAATTACTATGAGCTCTCCGGCAACGGAGTGGTGGACTTAATAAGTATCCTCGATCGGGTCGCCGTTGGCACCCTTGGGTTAGACAAGCCATGTGCGGCCAAGAAAGTGCCCAAGAAACAGAAGGTCCGCCGTGCTTGAGCTAGCCTTGATCCTCTTGTTCTTGTGGGGCATTATTCTCTTAGCCCTTTTATTGATAGGTGCGGCCTATTGTATCATGATTCTTGTGGAGAAATGGTGTAGTAAGGCGGAGATTGAAGTGCACTTCTGGGCTGCGATCATAGCTGATGTTCTAATCCTTCCTCCTGTCGTCATTATTTTTTTCCTCTTTGCGCATTTTCTTTGGGTCTGTTGTCTTTACTCGTTGCGATTCTGTGTTATGCTTTAGTTGAGGAGAACTCAGATGAATGATTTTTTCAGAGCGTGTGTGGAGGAGTTGGAGACGACCACGGCGCTGCAGGGGCGCACGTACTTGCACCAGAAATATGACGACGGCCAGGAGGCATTTTGCTGCCTCGGGTTGTTCTGCCTGAAGTATATCGAGTTGATTGGGCCACTAAGGGTTACGAATGATGAGTTTCGCCGGCTAAGGTCAAACCCAGTCGCTGGGGTGCGGTACAACGGTGAGGAGTCGGCAATGCCACCAGAGGTTATGAATGCTATGGGCCTTCAGACACATCTGGGTGTGTACGTCAAGCCTGATGGGTCGCATTCTTCGTTGGTCATCGCAAACGACACGGGCCACTCCTTCAAACAGATTGCGGAGATTATGAAAGGGGTGGGCCCAGACGAATGGTATTCTTACGCGGGACCAAATATTCACCAGAAATACGAGCCGTAGGCCACGTACTTCAACAACATGTTTCCATGGAAGAAGGACAATGATGTCTCCTAGAGACGGTGACGTGCCCGATTATCTTCTTGCCATTTTCATCTTCGTCATGGTAGCTGTCCTGTGTACTTTCCTGAGGTGTCTGTGATGACAAATGAAAAGTGGCGAAGGGTTTCTCCAAAAGAGGCTTTCGAGTGGTGCTGTTCCCGCACAGTCACAGAAGAGGTAATCGATTATCAGATAGTCACTGGCGCGGGCTGGCCTTATGATGAGGGGTCCGGCGTGGTGTTATCTGACGGCAGTATGGTAGTGGCTACGTCTCAGTGGTCGGGACCGCTATCCGAAGTCACTCCAGACTGTGATGCCATGCCCCCGGAGTTTTGGATATTTGTGCCATCTTAATAAGGTGTTGGTGAACCATGGATGATCTGATCGTAAAAATCGTAGCTACGTGTCTTGCAGTTACCGCCATTCAACTGTGGCAGGTGTTGATGAATTATGGACAATTGGGTAAATAATTGGGTGGCCGTGTGCTACACTGCGGTGGCGATCTCCGTGTGGGCGGCCTGGTGGTTCGAAAGGAGGATTGATATGCTGCGTGCAATGTATTGTTTCGTGTGCGTTTTCATGTCTTTCGTCCTTTTGTACTCCGACGGTGTACAGTCGTTGGCTCTCATTTGTTTCCCAGTGAGGCGAATATGGCCACGTGGTTAACCTACATCTCGCATAGTTTCCTCGTCGTCTTTGTAGTCCTGGCGTCCTGGGTGGTCCTTGTCTTGAGTTATTGGATATTTGGACTTGTGCTTCTCATGGCCTCGGCGATCAAAGATTACATGGATCAGTGGTCCGGATGGAGGGACAAAAAATGAGACAAGACACGCCGCTTGCGGCCCTGGTGAAGTTTGCCAAAGATGTAAATACTGGTCGGGTTAAGTGCTA
>ERZ1292625.1299-Hain-H41-01um-R1-1299-length-30648-cov-10_pt2 | contig 11947 bp, 16 predicted proteins | sample MGYA00564400_ERZ1292625 | MGnify/ENA primary metagenome ERZ1292625 (study PRJEB36523, sample SAMEA6512639) | groundwater metagenome | collected 2019-01-08 | study: AquaDiva: Metagenomics assemblies of 32 groundwater samples
CTTCACGTCGGACGAAAGTGGTAATGTTTGGTTTTCGTTTTTCAAAAGAACCAATGATTTTGATACGGCTTCGCGCGCCAGAGCCCGATGCTCTTTTGAACCAATTATTTCAAGGTTGCCTTCCGGTGTTTTTTCAAATAGACCCACGGCAAATTTTGCGCGCACGATCCTTCGCACCGCGTCATCAATTCGCTCTTCCGCTATGTCGCCTTTACGAACCGCTTTCTTAACATTTTTAATGAATGTTTTGTAGTCATAGGGGAGCATCACCATGTCTATTCCGGCATTTATCGCCGTCACGGCGGCGGTATATTCCCCTCCCGGAATCTCGTAGACCCCATACCAGTCAGAAACAACAAAACCCTTGAAACCAATTTCCTTTTTCAAAATATCGGTAATGAGATATTTGTTAGCGGAAATTTTTTCATCTCCCCAACTATTGAGTCCCGTCATCACAGAAAGCACTCCGGCCCGAACTGCCGCCTTAAAGGGAGGGAGGTAAAATTCGCGCAAGGTTTCTTCATCGGCTACGGTCATGCCCTGATCAATTTTAAAATTTTTATTGCTTGAACTTCCCCATTGCATTCCTCCGGCGCCAACGTAATGCTTGGCTGTGGCAACCATTTCAACTTTATCTGTTGCGGCACCCTGAAGTCCTTGTACATATGCCGATCCTAAGTCCGCATTGATCTCAAGGTCGTCTGAAAAAGCTTCATAGGTCCTCCCCCAGCGAATATCTTCCGGCGCGTCAAGATTCGGCGAAAAAACCCAAAAAATCCCAGTCGCTCTCACCTCCTCTGCTGTCGCTTCAGCGACCTTCTTCACTAACTCTCTGTCATGAGCCGCACCCAAACCAATCGCATGAGGAAAAATGGTGGCACCGGGGACATTCCCGTGCCCATGAATCGCATCTACGCCATACAGCACGGGAATACCAAGTCTCGATGAACGAGAAGCTTCTCCGTACCCCGTTACCATATCAAGCCAACCTTGAGGAGTATTATTCGCGGGCTTGCCTCCCGCACCGCTCAATATTCCCCCCAATCCGTATGTAGATATGTCCTGTGTGTTATGCACACTGTTCCTTTCAACGAGAGTCATCTGCCCAATCTTCTCATCCAGAGTCATTTGCGAGAGCAGATTGATGACCCTTTCCTCAACTGAAAGACGTGAATCTTTGTAACCAGGATCAATAGCGGCTCGGAATATCTTTTGTTCTTGGCTCAAAAAAACGGATAAAGCGCCCAGAGCAAGTACGAGAATGATGAAAATGCCTGCTCTTTTATTCATAAATATATAGTATCATAAAACTCACCCCCTTCGGTGATTTTTAGTTTTTATATAAAAGGAAGAGGAAGTCAGGTACCCTTTTTCCTTTCCCGAGGAAAATATTAAGTCTCCTACCGATTTTAATAGACAAAAAGTCAGGGCGGGTATACTATTTAAACAGATTGCCTTTGTGACGTTTTTTGCAGGAAGTAATATCTTAATTATGGTCGATACGCTAAACACAGATCCCGGGAATCTCCTTGATAGTGGAGCGGGTGAATTTTTGAGAGTATTATAAATTTAAATAATTAATATGGAGCAAGAAAACAATAAATCAAAAAAGGTATTGTACGCAGTCATCGGCGTCGTGGTCATTCTTCTTGTCGGGTGGTTTTTCACAAGGGGGTCAGGTGGGTTGGGAACATCCATACCATCTATACCGGGAGTGGATATAGATAGGAATATTGATGGTTCCGCTACGTATTCAAATGAAGACGGTACGGTAACAATCGGAGCTAACAGCCTGCCGGACAATTGGCCAAATGATGCTCCGAAATACCCTAACGCAAGTATTCAGTATTCCGGATCATCTAATCCGCAAACCGGAGAAGCCGGAGCGATGGTAATGTTTACGACACCGGATAAACAGCAGACAGTTGTTGACTTTTACAAAAGAGAACTTGCTTCAGAGGGGTGGAAGATAGAACAGACGCTGGTAATGGGGACAGTCACCATGCTTGTCGCCCAAAAAGATGAGCGAACTTTCGGTGTCCAAATCGCCACTGACGAAGGAAGCGGGCAAGTGAGCGTTACGGTGAGTGTTGCAATACCCGGATCAAATTAAGCTATTTTCTATTTACAGAACAAAAAACCGCCGACCAAATGTCGGCGGTTTTTTGTTCTGTGGTTGGCGGCAAGACAAGGATTTCAAGAAAAACGTAAGACTATTACAAGGGGTTGACAAAGCGAGCAAGCTGAAGTAATGTTCCAAAAGAAGTACGGTCTGTGCGGTCCTTTCAAAATCAACACCTAACAGGGGAAAAAGCCCGCGGAGGCAAAACTATGCACTAGTGGGGTCGTCTGTCGGCAGTTGTTGTATAACACAAAGTAATTTCAACTATTTCTCATTTGGAGGTGTGCCAATGAAATTCTTTCTCTCTGCTGTTTTCAGCATGTTGCTTGCCACATTCGCCTTCCTGCCCAGTGTCTCCCTCGCGGGAAACTGGTACGTGGGCGGCGGAGTAGGTCAAAGCAAAAGTGCTTTCGACGTAAGCGGTGTCCAGGAAATGTTGCAATCCTACCCTGGGTTTAGCACTTCGTTCGTTATGGACGAAACCGCAACCGGCAAAAAAGTGTTCGGCGGGTACCGTATAAACCGCTATGTCGCGGTAGAGGGCCAGTATGCTGATTTTGGGAAATTCACATCGTCGTTTTCCGCTTCAAAGGGCTCGCAAAAAGCCCTTTCAACGGGAGAGTGGAGCGCGACAGGTCTCGGTGTTTCCATGATGGGCATTCTGCCGATTGGTAGCAAGGTTTCGTTATTCGGCAAGGTCGGCATGCTTCGTTGGAACGCAACAACAAGCTACGCTTACGTTGACAACATAAGTCCCGAAAGTTTCAGCGGGTCCGATGACGCAACCGGCACAAGTTCAATGTTAGGTGTCGGCATTAATGTCAAAGTGGCAAAGAAGCTCAGTCTGCGTTTTGAACACGAACGCGTCAACGATGTCGGCGACGAGTACGTGACGGGAAAAACCGATATCAGCCTCACGACTGCCAATCTCGTCTTTAACTTCTGACCGAGACTCGGTTACTTACAAGTTCCTTTTACCCCCCTACCATACACTGGTAAGGGGGTTTCTTTTTGAATAGATACTTCCCTATCTTCTTTTCATCCTAAAAAATATAAATTTTCTTGAGCCAATGAGCATAAAAACATTGTTTTTATTGACTCTTTTATCTTTATCCTATAAGATGTTACGGTAGTTCTTTTTCAACACTCTGTATAAAGGGAAATAATGGAGATTATGACAAACTGCAACCGAGAGCTTAATGTGTCAGGAATGCATTGCCCCTTTCCTATTCTTAAAACCAAAAAGGAGATCGAAAAACTCGAGAGCGGTCAAGTTCTGAAAATCATCGCGACTGATCGCGAATTGGTCAATAATAGCAAAATCTTCTGCAGGCAGACCCGCAACAAACTTCTCAAGTCCGACGACAACGACGGTACCTATGTCGTTTACATCCAAAAAACCTAAACTACAGACCTTTCATTACACCAAAGAACCCCGATCGGGGTTCTTTTTTTGCGAACGTTCGAATAGTATGAGGTTTTGGACAAAGTAAGACACTCTGAGAGATATCCTTTGATATATTGCCCGGGATTTGATATATTTTGAAAGGAGGTTTGCTGTGTGTTTTATTAATAATACATTTATTTTTATGGACGAAAATACTCAAAATCCGTCTCCGGTAAGCGGAGGACAACAAGCACCACAGGGACAAAAGAAAGGACAAAACACTATGATGGCTATCGTGGCTTATATCCTCTTCTTTATTCCCCTTTTAACCGATGCGAAAAATGATCCTTTTGTGAAATATCACGTCAAGCAAGGTTTCGTATTATTTATCGCCTATATCATCGTGATGGTTGTTTCGCGAATGCTCTATGGTTTTGGCTTCGGCTTCGGCTTTATTGGTCTTTCGTCGTTGTTGAACGTCGCGCTGTTGGTATTGCTTGTCATGGGTATCATGCACGCGATCAACGGCGAGCAGAAACCGCTTCCCCTTATCGGACAATTCGCTGACAAAATTAAGTTTCTGTAAGTGAGAGTCTAGTCAAAACTCTCTCTGAAAAAGAGCCCCCGAATGAACGGGCTCTTTTTTTGTTTGAACAAGACTCTCTATCTCTCCTTGCTCTTCTTGGACCTTCTGCTTACTTCCACTGAATCCTCTATCCACAAGGCAAGTAGGTCTTTGTTCTCCATAATCTCCTCCGGCACACTAAAGTATGGCATCTCAATCGGTTCTCTGTTTTTGTGACCGGCATAGATGAAAGGATGGCTCTCGTACTTTCTAAATTTTTCTTTGAGCGCTTCGTCTCCTTTAAAATAAAGTTCACTTTCCGAGGTGATGATGGCAAAGATAAAGCCGCTCTTATATATACCAAACCCGCCAAACATCCCCTTGGAAGAAATGTCAGGCACGCCCCGAAAAACATCATAGATAATATAGTCGTGGAACTCTTTCCCTTGCGCGCTCATGGTTAATATCAGTATACAGGACACCATATAATTAACCTATCACCAGAGGCAACGATGGTTTTCCCCTGAATATCTGTTGACAATTTTAGCATACTATGCTTAGATAGAGAGTATCAAAGCAGATCTGTAAGAGGAGCGGAGTCGGGTTTTATCTACAGTCCACTGTATTTGAAAATTTATCCAAGTAGTTTCTCTTATAGTCATGCAAACAGGAACAATCACACGTTTGACTGATCGAGGATTCGGTTTCATCGCACGAGAAGGTGCGGAGAAAGATCTTTTCTTCCACTCAAATGAGTTGCAGAACGTTCAGTTCAACGATCTTCGTGAAGGCGATAAGGTAACATTCGAGGTAGCTGAGGGCCAAAAGGGTCCCAACGCCGTGAACGTTAACCGAGTCTAATCGAAAAGAAAAAACACCCCCAGAAATGGGGGTGTTTTTTCTTTTCGTATTACTTCGCCGTTTCTTGCCGTTTAGCCTTGGTGCGATCCGCGTCAGTAAGATATTTTTTTCTCAGTCGCACACTTTTCGGCGTAACTTCAAGATATTCGTCTCCGGACATGTTCTCGAGCCCCGACTCAATGGTAAGTTCTTGCGGAGGTATGAGCATGATATTTTCATCAGAACCGGAAGCGCGCATGTTGGTGAGCTGTTTTCCTTTTATCGGGTTCACCATCATCTCTTCGCCCTTTGAAGTATTCCCGATCACCATCCCCTCATAAACCTCGGTGTTGGCGTTGATATAAAGCACTCCTCTTTCCTGCAAATTAAAAAGTGAAAAACCAAGAGCTTTCCCGCGCGTCATGGAAACCATGGAGCCCGTGGCACGCTTGGGTATCTCTCCCGCGTATGGCTTGAATCCGATCACTCGGCTCGCAAGGATTCCCTCCCCTTTGGTATCAATAACAAATTGCCCGCGATATCCCAAGAGTCCGCGCGTCGGTATTTCAAGAACAAGGCGAATGGTATTTTCATGCTGGACCATGCCGCGAATGAGTCCCTTTCGTTTGCCAAGCTTTTCAATCACCGCACCTTGATACTCGCTCGGCACGTCAATCGTAACCTCTTCATACGGCTCCAGCTTCACTCCTCCTTCCTCCTTGATGATGATGCGCGGTTGTGAAACCTGCATCTCATAGCCCTCTCGGCGCATATTTTCAAGCAAGACCGCAACGTGGAGCTCTCCTCTTCCGGACACATTAAAACTGTTACCCTGGCCGAAATCAACATGGAGTCCCACATTGACCTCAAGCTCGCGTTCAAGCCGTTCGCGGATCTGTCGCCCCGTCACAAATTTTCCCTCTCGCCCGGCGAAAGGAGAATCGTTCACCAAGAAATCCAGGGTGATCGTCGGCTCGTCCACCTTGATCGCAGGCAGAGGTTGTGCGCTTTCGTCCGTGGTAATGGTTTCTCCGATAAAGATGTCCGGAAGTCCCGCGATCATGACAATATCGCCAGCCGGCGCTTCGGTAACCTCATTGCGAGAAACTCCCTTAAAGGTGAAAATTTTTGTGATCTTCCCGCTGCGAGTTTCTCCGGTTGGTTTTTTTATAAACACCGCGTCGCCTGCGTGTACCACGCCGTCATACACGCGCGCTACCGCGAGGCGTCCGAGAAAATTGTCATATCCGAGATTAAAAACCTGCGTACGAAGCGGTGCGTCGATCAGAGCTTGCGCAGGCGGCACTTCTTCAAGAATGGTATCAAGAAGCGGAGTAAGATCTGTTGACTCATCTTCCAAAGCTTTCTTCGCAACCCCCTCACGGCCGATCGCGTACACGGTAGTGAAGTCAAGCTGTTCGTCGCTTGCGCCAAGTTCCATAAACAATTCCAACACCTGCTCTTCCGCAAGCTTCGGATTCGCCGCCGGTTTGTCGATCTTGTTGATAACAACGATCGGTTTCAATCCAAGCTCCAGTGACTTTTTGAGCACAAAACGGGTTTGCGGCATGGGACCTTCCTGCGCATCCACAATGAGAAGCACTGAATCAATGGATCGGAGCACGCGTTCAACCTCCGAACCAAAGTCTGCGTGGCCGGGGGTATCTACGATATTGATCTTGGTGCCCGCGTAGTTTATAGAGGTATTTTTAGCATATATGGTAATGCCACGCTCTTTTTCAAGCGTATTGGTATCCATGCTCATTCCGGGAAGAAACTCCCCTGTTTGGCGCATAATAGCATCAGTAATGGTCGTTTTCCCGTGGTCAACGTGGGCGATAATTGCAATATTTCTAATTTCCATGTTTTCTTGATTACTTTGAGCTACGAAACTCGCTTTCGATGAATTTTCCCTCAATTTCAGGCGAGATGAAGGTAAAAATTATGAGCCATATACGGCGTATATGGTGAGTAATTTTTAACAAGTCGCAGCCGAAATTGAGGGAAAAGGCGCGGAATTGGAGTTTCGTAACTCAAAGTGACTAAAAAAGAGCCCGAAAAAATGGCTCTCACAGCTACAAGAATACACGAAATGTGCGACAAACACAACCTCCCTTGATCTTGTGGATTTTGCATGAAGGAGGAGCGCGATTTTCTTAACCGGTACCTATAGAGAATCTTCTTTCGAGAAGAGGACCTCGTCCGCGACAGCATCAAGGCTCTTTATGCAATTCCCTTCAATCATATCAATATACGTGCTGTTTTTCTTTATCTGCTCACTGGCGTTCGCGACATTCATTCCACCAGACCCCGTCCGAATGGCCTTGTTCAATTCATCGTTCTCTTTGTGCAAACGCGCCAATAGTTCGTTCATCACATAATCAGATATGAGCGCCGTCCTCTTGGATATTGGGACATTCTCATTGAGTTTCTCGCTGTTTTGCAACTCCGGCACCGGCTCGCCTTTGTATGTTTTCGCCATATCCAACACTAATTTCTCAAGAAGATACGCTCTTGTGTTTCGATCCACGGAAGCTCCCTTTTCCGGCTCATTTTTCTTTTCGTTATTTTGAGGTTTGAATTGTTCCGGGTTTTGCATAAAAATTAATATGCTTTTTATTATGTCTGAGCTGGGAGCGGGATGAAAACCGGAACCGCGAAGCGGTGGAGATTTTCATTCCATCCGAGCGACGACATAACAAAGGGTTTAATACCCTTTATATGCTATTAAACGAAGTAGTCGCCTCAAGCGTCTCTCTCGGCGTAGATGTTCCGGGACTGTTGTTTTCTTTGGTCTTGTTGAAAAATTCATCGGTACTACTTCCCGTGATGTGTTCAAATTCTTCCCGAGAGATAAAACCCGCTTCCAAAGAAAACTTCAAGCACTCGTTCAAATGCTCATCTTGTTCGCAATATGATTTGCACGCCTCTGCTCCGCGGCAACCGCCAGGACCCTGAAGTTCCCCCTCCCCTATTGGCGCGTTTTCTTGGAATCGGTCGGTGGGAGCGGCGTCTTTTTGAAGAAAGATGAATGCGGAGGAGAGGACGAGCGTCACTGCCACTACAGCAAGAGCAATGAGTATTCCCTTCATGTTTTTTCCCATTATTGAATTATATACCACATCACTGCCGTAAAACAAATGAATGCCGGACCAAAAAAGCCTTATTTTTCAAGACGTCTAGAGAATATTCCTTCGGAAGGCTTGCTTTTTTTTGGATTATTTGGTCTAATGTATGTAGAAAAGGAGTTGGTTCCCCTGGGTGAAACAACTACGACAAGGAGGAAACGGTCATGAAAATTCCCTATGATGTACTCACACGGCCGTACTTCAAAATGTGCCCGATTTGCGGAAGGCATGGGAGTATCGTGGATCCGGAGATGGAGTGGACTTCCCCGGAAGCATATTCCCGCCAAGACGCACTGGAATTACTCACTTCTTGTTCATGGAATGACCTGGTCATGCCGGGAGAAATTCCCTACTTGAGGGATGAGATTTTTGAATCCAATCTTCCGGAAGTCGCTCCTTTGGCGGTCATGGCGCTCGCGGTGGAAACATGCCAAGACATGAACGCGATTCTCGGCGGCATGCATCAAGTCTTTCGAAAGTACGACGAAGAAAGATTTCTTAAAAAAGTACGCGGGACTCCTGTTTATAAGCACTGACCATCACCCCTCCACCCCACCACCATATTGCGGCGGTGGGTTTTTTTGTATACGTCCGCCATGGGAATTGAACTTTTGTGCACATATTGCTTCTTGGGCAAAAAATAGGGTATGCTAATCTCATGCACAATGACCACTCAAAGAGTACGCATATTTTGATCTACATATTTTTAACACTCGGTATACTGGGGCTCGTAGATTCCCTCTATCTCGCGTATGCGTACTTTACCGGAACATCACTTTCTTGCGAAATAATAAGTGGGTGCAATGAAGTCGCGCAAAGCCCTTACTCTCATATCGCGGGAGTATCTCTGCCAATGCTTGGTGTTATTTATTACGTCTTTGCGGTCAGTAATGCGCTCCTGTATCTCTATAACAGAAGCACGTATGCGGCGACCGTACTTGCGTTCGCGACCACGGTCGGATTTCTCGCCTCCGCTTATTTTGTGTACGCGCAACTCTTCCTGATCGGAGCGATCTGCATTTACTGTATGTTTTCCGCCGGTTCGGCAACAATACTCTTTCTTATAGGAACATTTATCCGACAGCACCATATCGCCTTCCACGACGACAATCCTTTGGAACAATCCTCGTAGTAAAAAGAAATACGGGGAGTTATACTAAATACAAGCCATTACTAACAATTTAAGTAACTATACATACACTATGAGTGAAAAAATAAAAAATTATCTGGGGCTTGCCGGTGTTGTCGCGCTCGTCGCATTCGCGTTCGCCACCTTGGCCTTAGTCAGTACTTATTCGCGATCGATTGAACCGTCTTCGTTTCGCAGTTTTAGCGTCAGCGGTGAAGGAGAGGTGGTCGCGATTCCCGATGTGGCGGAGTTCACGTTCAGTGTCATTACTCAAGGCGGAAAGGATATTCCCGCGCTTCAAAAAGAAAACGCGAACACCGCAAACGCGATCATCGATTTTCTGAAGGAGAACGGGGTGGACAAAGAAGATATCAAAACGCAATTATATTCCGTGGAGCCGCGTTATCAATCCTATGATTGCAATAATATCCGGCCGGTCTATAACGGCGTGAGTACGTCGTATCCCGAGCCAAAACCATGCCCCCCTCCGGAGATCGTCGGCTACAGTATTAATCAAAGCGTGGTCGTAAAGATGCGAGATTTTGATAAGGCGGGAGAGTTGCTCGCAGGCGCCACCACGCGAGGCGCGAACCAAGTTTCCGGACTTTCCTTTACTATAGATGATCCTGCTGCGTTGGAAATGCAGGCGCGCACGAGAGCAATCGCGAAAGCGCAAGAGAAGGCGCGGGCGATCGCCAAAGCGGGCGGATTCCGTGTTGGCAGAATCCTTTCCCTTGATGAAGGATACACGCCATATTATGGCTACGGTCTTAAAACTGAAGCCGCGTACGGAATAGGCGGTGATGCTCCTCCCGCACCTTCCATTGAGCCCGGTTCGCAAGAAGTGAAGATCAGTGTGACGATGAGATTTGAGATACGATAGATAAGAAATAAAAGGTATTAAACCCCCAGGGCAAGCCCTGGACCCAAAAGGTATTCACTCCGCGAATCCTTTTGCCGCCCCAAGGGGCGGGGTATTAAACCTTTTGTTGCCGTCGCTCGTTCGGGAGAGAAAAAGAAGACTTTTTCTCTCCGCTCACTCGCTAGGCAATAAAAAAATCGTCCCGATTATATCGGGACGATTTTTTTATTGTTTGTTCAAGGCGCGAACATCATTCAAAACTTCCTGCGGATGCTCCGCCGGTTTGACCTTCTCGTAATGCTTTACCACGACTCCATTTTTATCAATCAAGAAAGATTCGCGTTCTATCCCCATGTATTTTTTCCCGTACATGGATTTTTCCACCCAGACGCCGTATTTCTGCAACACTGCTTTTCCCTCATCGGAGAGAAGCGGAAAATTCAAATGATGCTTGTCGCAAAACGTCTTGTGTTGCGCGCTACTGTCGGCGGAAACACCAAGCACTGCTACCCCTTCTCGGTTCAAGTCTTTCATTAAGTCGCGGAACACTTCCGCCTCTATGGTACACCCCGGGGTCATGTCTTTAGGGTAAAAATACAAAAGAAGCATCTGTCCCTTGTAGTCGGACAATGAACGGGTAACACCGCTCTGATCTTTAAGCTTAAAACTTGGCGCTTTTTTACGTATCAAACTCATACTGTCCAACACCCCCCACTGGGAGCAACGTTACTAATATTATACCCCGTTCTTTCCTCATGTCACGCAAACGTATGGGTATTTCCAAATTAATAGCAGATATAGTACAATATCAACGTTAACAACCAATAAAAATAAGCACTCATGGAAAAGCAGAACAATCTCACAATCCCCATTGCAATCATCGTAGCGGGAGTGCTCATCGCCGGAGCAGTCTTTCTTACCAGTGGTGGCAGTAGTAAAAGTAAGGATGCGATTGTGGGCGACACTAAGGGAGAACCCGAAAAAGCGGCAGAAATCGCGCTTACGCCAATAACCGAGAGCGATCACCTATTGGGAAACCCCAACGCGGATATTATCATCGTGGAGTACTCGGATACGGAATGTCCGTTCTGCAAGACTTTCCATCCGACAATGCAGCGCATTATTGATGAGTACGGAAAAGACGGCAAAGTGGCGTGGGTATATCGCCACTTCCCTCTTGATTCCATTCATCCAAAGGCGGACAAAGAAGCGGAAGCGACCGAATGCGCGGCGGAGCTCGGCGGAAATGACGCATTCTGGGCTTATCTCGGTAAAATATTTGAAATAACTCCTTCAAACAACAACCTTGACCTTGCCCTTCTTCCCAGCATTGCAACAGAAATCGGTCTCAACAAGGCACAATTTGAAGCATGTCTCGCAAGCGGACGGTATGCGCAAAAAGTTGAAGAACAATATCAAAGCGGTATTGCCGCAGGAGTACGCGGAACGCCTCATAGCATTATCGTGACCACCAAGGATGGCACGAAATACCCTCTCTCGGGCGCGCAACCTTACCAAGCGGTAAAACAGATCATTGACGCCGGGTTAGCCGACCAAGCAACAAAGTAAAGACAGTACAACAAAAAAACTCCGCAGTTTTGCGGAGTTTTTTGTTGTTTAAATACCAAGCGTTTCGCGAAGACCCGGACTGGGCTCCCACGGCGGGTCAAACGTTAATTCAACCCGCACATCTAGAAATCCGAGTCCTTCAATGGTACTCTCAATTTGAGCGATCAACTCATCGGCAAACGGACAGAAAGGGCTGGTAAGCGTCATCAGTATCTCCACGCCGGGAACACCTGTTTTTTGCCGGTCATCTAACTTAATAGCACGGATGAGTCCAAGTGTTATGATATCAATACCAAGCTCGGGATCTTTTATTTCTTTCAATTTTTCCTGAATATCTTTTTCTGT
>ERZ1292625.3754-Hain-H41-01um-R1-3754-length-11935-cov-22_pt1 | contig 11935 bp, 9 predicted proteins | sample MGYA00564400_ERZ1292625 | MGnify/ENA primary metagenome ERZ1292625 (study PRJEB36523, sample SAMEA6512639) | groundwater metagenome | collected 2019-01-08 | study: AquaDiva: Metagenomics assemblies of 32 groundwater samples
CAGTTAGCGAGTGCCCACTCCCGCTATTTTGTTTAGAGTGGGATTTTTCAAATACAAAAATTCTATAAATTTATATTCTCAAAAACCAGCCAATAGTATGAGTTTCATAAAAGGAGCTGGTGTTTTCATACTTTCACTCATCTCTATTTTCTTACTGATCCTGTTATCTTTCGGTTTTACTTTCTCCTCATTTTTACAACCAGAGGTATATTTTGATGCATTTGAAAGTGCAGGAGTTTACATATTCTTAGAAGAAAACTTAAACAATGCAGGAAGTGCAACATTCATAGATTTTAGTGAAGGAGTTAGACCAGTATTTAATGGACTGTTTGCAAACTTTTTAAGCTACATGAGTTCCAAAACAGACGTTCTAGATTTAACTGTTAAAATAAACCAAGAAAAGCTGCGCAATTTCTTTCTTGATTCAGTGGGTAATATTGATGAGTGTTCTCAAGGTCAAAATCCATTTGATGAACAAAACCCTTGTCTTCCAGAAGGTCTAACAAGAGATGAGTTTTTAGATGCTTTTTTTGAGGCAAACAATATCTCATTCTTTGACAGAGATATAGTAGATTTGACAGAAGTATATGGAATAGAGGTTGGTTCAGAACAGAGAGAGTCTTTAGATAATTTAAGAAATTACATTGCTTATTACAAAGCATCAAAAATAATTTTAATTATTTTAATTCTAATAACTATTTCATTAATATTTGTGCTACAGCAACCAAATACAAAGAAATCATTAAGAATAGCCGGAATAATCTTCATCATTCCAGCGCTAATTCTATTTTTCTTATCAATGTCAGTGAATAGAGTAGATCAATATATACAAATTCCAGATCCAATATTTGAATCAATGATTAATGTAGTAAAAAACGTATTGTCAAGTAACTTTTTAGTTTATTCAGGAGTAATAGGAGCATTAGGTCTCGCTCTGTTTATTTCATCATTTATTATAAAAAGAACACCATTAAGCATAGATAAAAAGAAACAAACTAAGAAAAAACTGTAACTTCAAGATAGATACTTTTAAATATCATAATTTAGTGCTAATTTTATGTGTACAGTATGTGGTTTAATGGAGAAAGGCGAAGGAGGCATAATAGTGGAACGTAAGTATACTGAAGATAATACTAATAGACGCAACCCTCTTGCTCATGGTTATACTGCTGAAGGTGAAGAGAGAATGCCTGAAGCAAGGAAATTTGAATATATACAAGGCGGTAGAGAATATGTGGCTCCTATATTTTCATTCTACTCATCTAGAAAAGAAACCCCTGTAGAACCAGTTAGAGAAGAAGGACCTAGTTATATTGAAAGTTTAGCTGCTTAATCCTAAAAGCCTTTAAACAAACAACTCTAATCTATTTTATGTATTTATTAGGCATAGATGATGCAGGTCGTGGCCCAATTCTAGGTCCGATGTACTTAGCAGGTGTTCTAATAAAATCAACAGACGAAACTAAACTAAAAAATCTAGGAGCAAAAGACTCTAAACTTCTAATCCATTCTCAGAGAATAAAAATAGCAATAGAAATAGAAAAGATATCTAAATATCATGTTGAAGAATCAAGTCCAAGAGAAATAGACGAAGCAGTAGAAACAATAAATCTAAACACTTTAGAAGCAAAAAAAGCAGCAGAGATAATTAATAAATTAAACAACAAAAAAGACAAAATTAAAGTAATTGTAGATTGCCCATCAGTAAACACTGTTGCCTGGAAGAATAAAATGATCTCATTTATAGATCATACAGATAACTTAACAATTCTTTGTGAACACAAAGCAGATTTCAATCACCTAGTTGTAGGAGCAGCTTCTATACTAGCAAAAGTATCAAGAGAAAATGCAGTTGATAACTTAAAGAAGCAATTTGGAAATATTGGTTCAGGATATCCAGCAGATCCAGTTACAATAGAATTCATTAAATCACAAGGTAAAGATTTAGCAAAAACGGGAATAGTTAGACAATCTTGGGCAACTTGGAAGAAGCTTTTTCCAGAAGCAAGTAAAAACTCTAATCAAAGAAAATTATTCTAAACAACTATTGTTTGTTCGGGTTTGGGTCCAACAGAAACCACTCCAACTTTAGTGCGAATAAATCTTTCTAAATCTGTAATACTTTCTCTTAATGAACCAGGTAATTCATCATATTTTCTTACACCACTTATATCTCCATAACCTGGATAACGAGAGTGGAAAGGTATTACTGAACGCTGCTCTATTTCGTCTCTACTAAAATCAGTAGTTCCGGGTGCATTAGTTCTTCCATAATTATAAGCTACCCTAAACTCTTCAATTCCTGCTAAAGAATCTGGCTTAGTAAGAACTAACTTCATTTTAGTAGGATCGGACGGTCTATTAATTTCAGCTGCATACTTTACAGCAACAGCATCTGTCCAACCTGTTCTTCTAGGTCTACCAGTAGTTGCTCCAAATTCATCTCCTGCCAATCGCACACCTATTCCTTGAGTGAGAGGATCTGAGGAGTTCATTAATTCAATTATTTTAGGATCCTTTCTATCATATTCTGAAGGATTAGCAGGATCATACTTTATTCCATATCTGTCTAATTCTTGTACTCTTCCATTAAGAGGCGAACCATTATTTTCAGCAGCGCAATATTCTTCAGAATCCCTACCTCCAAATTCCGTTGGGAAAGGCCCAGCCCCAACACGAGTCATAAAAGGGAACTTAACTATTCCAAGAACGAGATCTACTGCTCCGGCAGAGATTCCAACTCCTGCAGCTGTTCCGTTTATAGAACAGTCAGAAGATGTAACATAAGGATGAACTCCATGTTGAACACTCAACAATGTTCCCTGAGCACCTTCTAAAATAACTTTCTTTCCAGCTCTAATTGATCTATGAACTATTGTAGCAGTATTAGTTATGTAATCTCTCAACATCTCAGCAGCTGGCCTTAAAGTTTCGACAACTTTTTCATCAGTCATTTCTTGAGCAAATTCAGGATAAATCTCTCTTAATTTCCTAAGTTTATCTGTAAGCACATCAGGAGACAATATGTCTCTCATATTTATTCCCCTTCTACCAGTTTTATCTTCATAACAAGGTCCAATTCCTCTTCCAGTTGAACCTATCCCTCCATTAACTTGAGACTTATTCCTTGCTCTATCTATTGCTATATGCCATGGCATAACTACTGCTGCATCTTCATCAATTCTTAATCCGTTATGACTTCCACCTATAGCAACAAGTTGCTCCAATTCAGAACACAATTCATGAGGGTCTATAGCCATACCACTTCCTAATACAGTAGTTTTCCCTAAATTATCATAAGCTATCCCAACAGGTAACAAATGTTGTATAATCTTTCTATTGTTCAAGAAGAATGTATGTCCAGCATTAGCTCCTCCAGTTCCACGACAATACAAATCAGCTAATAGAGCAAGCCACGCAGCAATTTTACCCTTACCACCATCCCCGTAGAGAAAATCTATTACACCTATAACTTGTGCATCACCCACCAATCTTTCCATTTCTGGAATAACTAATTCGTCTAACATTTTGTCCCGTTAGGTTTCTTTTTCCAGATATTTAAAGATTAATGCAATACAAAATAATAACCAAAGTAATACCGACAACATTTAAAATAACGAATTCTAGTTCATTGGAATGACATATGTCAAAAAGATGGTGATGCAGGGTTTCAAGTCTTTTGCAAAAAGAACAGAAGTTATATTTGATCCTGGAATAAATACAGTTGTGGGCCCAAATGGATCAGGAAAGTCTTGCTCATATGATACAGTTATTACTCTCGCAAATGGACAAGAAGTACAACTAGGAGAGCTTATAGATCACCAAATAAAAACTAGCCAATTAGTAAAAAGACTAGAAGATGGAGTGTATGTAGATGGAGATAATTCTATACAAATAATTTCTTTAAATAAAACAACAATGAAATCAGAAAATAAAGCCATCTCTAAATTTATCAGAAGAGAAGGAGATGATCTCTACAGAATTAAAACAAGAAGTGGTAGAGAACTAAAAGCAACTAAATGCCATCCAATAATGTGTTTTGCAGATTCAGAAGTGAAGAGTAAAACAATAAGCGAATTGGATATTGGAATGCAGATAGCAGTTCCACGCATAATTTCGATAGAAAATTCACAAGAGGATGAAAATTTTGCTAGATTAATGGGCTATATAATAGGAGACGGTTATATAGCAAATGACAGAATAGAATTTGTAAATAATGATAAAGAAGTCTTAGAAGATTATGAAAAACTAATTTTAGAATATTCAAGTTGGGGGATTAGAAAGAGATTAGATAAAAATATTTCAAGAATATATTGTAGAGATAAAGAATTCTACAGAAAAATTAGAAGTTTATACAATACTAATAGTAAAACAATTACAAGTGTTGAAAAAGATATTCCAAACTATCTTCTTGGGTTAGGAAATAAAAGTATCTCTAATCTTTTAGCAGGGTTATTTGACACAGATGGAAGTGTAAGAAAAGACATAGGAATAATAGAATATTGTACAAAAAATAAAAATCTATCGCGACAAGTTCAGACATTATTGCTAAGATTCGGGATAATCTCAAAAATAAAAAAAAGATTACAACATGCAACAAACACGATAGAAAAGAAGAAGATGGATTATTATTATCTATATATTTATGGCGTAGAAAATCTCAAAAAATTTTATAATAATATTCCATTAAAGGTATTTCATAAAAAACAAAATATTTACAATATTATTTCTAAAAATCAAGTTTCAAACGAAAACATAGATTTATTGCCACAAGAAATAAACATTAAAATAAAAGAATTAACTAATTTATTAGGCATAAGAGTAAAGCCAATAAGAAGAGATTATCCTTCATTTATAGCTTATTTAGAGAATAGGTGTGCCCCTTCAAGAAAAGGAATAAGAAAGATACTTCCTTTATTTCATCAAAAATTTGCGTTATTGCATGAGAAGTATAAAACAATAACTTCAGATCAAGTTATTTTAGTAGATTTTATGGATTCATTAAATATCTCTTCCAGAGTTGCTTCAGAAACTATTGGTCTTAATAAATCAACAATAAGGAATCAATGGGCAAAACAAACTTTTACAGCAAGACCTCAAAATTTAATTAATTTTAAGAACTATTTAAACCAAATATTTTTACTAAGAATTCAGCAAATAAGTAGCCTAATTGCATTATTAGAAAATTTATCAAATTCAGATATATATTGGGATAAAATAGTTTCTATAGAAAAACTGGAGAAACCTGATTTTGTATATGATCTTACAATAGAAGGAAACCATAATTTTATTGCAGGAAATATTTTTGCACACAATTCAAATGTATCAGATGCGTTATGTTTCGCCCTAGGTAGATTGTCAGCTAAATCAATAAGGGCTGAAAAGACAACAAGCTTATTATTCTCAGGTTCAAAACTAGTAAAACCAGCAAGAGAAGCTTTCGTAGAAGTAACATTTGATAACTCTCAGAAAACTTTCAACCTCTCTGGTGATGAAGTTACAATTTCAAGAATAATAAGAAGCAACGGACAAGGAATATACAAAATTAACAATGAAGTAAAGAACAGGGGAGATATAATAGAACTTCTAGCGCATGCGGGAATAGACCCCCACGGTTTCAATCTAGTCTTGCAGGGTCAAATACAAGCAATAGTAAAAATGCATCCAGAAGAAAGAAGAAAAGTAATAGAAGAAGTATCTGGAATATCGGTTTATGAAGCCAGAAAGGAAAAGTCTCTTCATGAACTAGAAAAAACAGAGGAAAGACTTAAAGAGATATCAGCGGTATTAAGAGAAAGAAAATCATTTCTTAATAATCTAGAAAAAGAAAGATCTCAAGCTTTAAGATTCAAAGATTTAGAAGATACAATAAACAGATGCAGATATTCAATTCTAGTAAAGAAAATATCAGAAGTTCAGAAAGAAGTAGATTCAGCAAAAAAATCTTTAGAAGAGAAAAAAGCTCAAAGAGATAAAATAAAACAAAAACAAGAAGAAATTCAATCAGAGATAGACTCAATGCAAGAAAATATATCAAATATGAATGCACTAATAAAGAGATCAAGTGGTGTTGAAAGAGAAAGCTTGCAAGAAAGAATAAATGTTCTAAGAGGAGAAATAGAAGGCCTTAAAGTAAGAATAGAAGCAACTCAAAAAAGAAGATTAGAGTTTGAAAGAAGAATAGATCATCTTAAACAATCAGTTCCAGAATATAAGAAAGAAATAGGAGAATTAAGCAAAGAATCTCCATTATTGGCAAAGAAGCAAGAAGAAATAAAGAAAAAGAAAGCGGAATTAGTTGCATTAGAAGATCAAAAGAACAAACTTCTTTCAGTAAAAACAGAACTATATTCCATTAAAGAAAGATTAAAAGAAAAAGAGTCAAGATCCCATAAACTAGAAGTTGAATCAGACTCATTATTGAAACAAATAGAAAGTATATCTAGAGAACTTCAATTCAAAACAGAAGAAGAATGTTTGAACTATATATCTAACATGGAAAGAGAATCTGAAAAGTTAAGGCAAGAAATAGATAGCTTTTCAAAAAAAGAAATAGATTATAATAGAAGTCTAGCAGCTAGTGAAGCACAAATAAGAACAGCGGAAAAAATAAAAGAACAAATTCTCAAAATAGATGTCTGCCCATTATGTCAAAATCAAATGACTCATCAACACATAGAACATGTAACAAAAGACTCATTAAGTAAAATAGAAGAAGGTAAATCAACAATAGAAAAAGAAACACAAAATATTAAAGAATTAAGACAAAAAAGAGAAGAACTAAACAAGAAAGTCTTTGAAATAAATCAAAACATAAGCAAACTAAAACATGAATCATCTAATCATAAAATAACAAATGAAAAACATCGTTATCTAAAGTCAGTTTTGGTAGAAACAGATGTAGTAAAGAAAGAAATATTAAATTTAAACAGCAAAAAAGACTCTTTAGAAAACAAAACAATAGATGTTACCTCAATAACAGAGCAATATAACTCCAAGTTAAGGGAAATAGAAGAAATATCTTCAAGAACAACTGAAAATTTGGACCAAACTCTTAAATTCAAAGAACACGAATTAGAAAACATTCTCGAGAATATCAAAAATAGTGAAAAAGGACTAGAAGAATTACAAGAAGAAATAACCAATATGAAAGAAAGACTAGAAGAAAAGAGTTCTTTCTTAACATCAAAAGAGGCAGAAGAATCAGAACTAAGTAAGAAATTCAAAAAGCTATTTGAAGACAGAGATAAAATACAATTAAAGATACAGGAAAGCAATTATGACATTTCAGAAAGAAGAACAGAAGTATCTCAAATAACTGACCAAATTAACTACATAGAAATAGGAATAGCAAAATTATCAGCTTCCCAAGAATCTATTCAAATAGAATTGAAAGATGTTCCAGAATCAGATCCTATCAAAGCATCAATAGAAGTTCTACAACAGAAATTAGAGAAAGCCAAACAAGACATGCACAGCATAGGAGCAATTAACATGAGAGCCCTAGAAGTTTATGAACAAATCAAAGTAGAATATGATAAAGTAATTGAAAAAGTAGAAACATTGCAAAAAGAAAAAGAAGAAATCATGCGCATTGTAGCTGAAATAGATCAAAAGAAGAAAAAAACATTCATGAAGACATTCAAAGGAATTAATGAATTATTCAGTAGAAATGCTTCTGAATTATATAACAAAGGCAAAGCATTCATGAGGTTAGAAAACGAAGATGATATATTTGCAGGAGGAGTAGAGATAGTTATTCAATTAGGAAAAGGAAAATATTTTGACTCTGGATCTCTTTCAGGTGGAGAACAAACTCTAATAGCTTTGTCAATGCTTTTCGCAATTCAAGAATTCAAACCTTACCATTTCTATGTTTTCGACGAAATCGATGCAGCTCTAGATAAAAGAAACTCAGAACGCCTAGCAAGTCTAATTAACAAATACATCAGAGCAGGTCAATACATAATTGTTACGCACAACGATGCATTGATTATGAATTCAAAGTTCATTTATGGAGTAAGCATGCATGATGGAATATCTAAAGTTCTTAGTTTAAAATTAGATAGGGAAATAGAAAAGTCTGTGCAGCAAGAAATCGGAGCACAATCAAATCAACAGCCTGAAACCCAAGCAGAACCAGGTCAAGAAATCAAATAATAATTTTTAGACAAGTAAAAGCAACCAAAGCATTTCAGTTATCTCCATTCAGATTAACTAAAAATTTGCAAGTTTTTTTAATTGTAATTTAATTGATTTTTTTGTCATGCATTAAAACTGCGTATGCACTAAGAACATGAAATACTCTCTCGCCTGTGGCATCAGGCTCCTCAGTTGAAAAATCTAATACTCCCTTTTCTAACTTTTTTAATGGAAGTCTATAAAATCTTGCATCTTTATTTTCTTCATCTGGTAAAGTTAAAACATCAGCATATTTATCTCCTGCAAAGCGCCACATGTAATCATTAAGATTTTTAGGAAAACACATAATTCCAGAATCTGAGTCGTTTATTGGATGATCCCTTCCATCACGAAAAGCCACACCAGAAGCTAATTCTCTTAAATCAGGAGCCATACTTAGATTTATCTAGGATGATATTTAAAGATTTATATAAAATCATTCTCTTACCTAATTTCCTAAAAGAAAAAAGAAAAAAAAGGAATTGGTTTAGTAATAGCTTTCGCCAGATTCGTCAGCTTTCGCAGGCTTTCTAGTTAGCAATACTATAAGAACCACTAGTAGTACAACAAATACTATTGCAAGAATTATTGTCAAAACAACAGCAGCGTTTCCGCCAACTGTTCTTCCTTCAACATTTGCAACAAAATTCTTTTCACTAACAACATTGTTGTCAGAGTCAAGAACAGTAACTTTGAAGTTGTAATTTCCTTCTCTAGCAGCCATTGCTGTTAATTCAACAGCATTGCTTGAGCCAGCAGGAACCACAACAACAGAATCATCAAGATCAACAGACAAGCCGTTGTCAGATTCAGTTACTAAGTTGTATACTAAGATTCTATTACCAGAGTTCACAATTGTCAGTCTGTATGATCCATCTGTTCCAGCAGAGAATGTTCTGCTTGAAGGAGATGCAACAATACCACTGTTTGAGTTTCCACTCATAACTTCAACTCTTCTGACAGAAACTGTCTCAGAATCGGAGTTGTAAGCTTTAACTTCAACTGTGTAGAGGCCAGGAGCAGCGCTTGAAGGGATCATTAAAAGGATTCTTCCTTCTATTGAATCATCTTCAATTTCGTTATCTATTGATTCATTAGCAGCAAGGTCTTCAAGGAAGATCTTTTTGCTTATGCCCAAAGCTGAGATGCTTGCGATAACAAATGTATCTTGAGCATCATAACGACCGCGGTTCTTAACAACAACTTCAACTGGCAATACTTCTCCAGCGCTAATTCTTGAAGGGCTTTCTACTGAAAGGAATTCAAGAGCGTAGCTTTCTCTTTGCACTGCAAAGATAGCTGTGAAAGTAGTTCCGCCAAGTTGGTTTTCAACTTCTACTTCCAATACGAAATCTTCACTTAAGTCGATATCGTAAGGAACTTCGATTGAAAGTGCTTTGCTGTATATTCCACCGGAAATTACATCAAAACGACTTGTTGTGTCGGAAAGACCTGGTTCTCCAAGAACTCTAGCTCTTACGCGTACATCGTTTGCGTTTGCAATAGCATCAAAAACAACTCTTAAGTCAAGAGATTGTCCAGCTTCTACTGCAAATCTTTCACCCTGTATTAACGGAACTTCATCAATCTCAACATATTGTATTGTTGCGAAAGATTGAGCGCTAACAGCAGGTACAACGAATAACATCGCAATTGCAATAACAAATAAACCTACAAAGTTTTTTGCATTCATTCTTAGTTATATCCAAAATTTAGTTAATTATGCATAAAATGGGTGTTTTATAAACTTTCCGGTGACAACATTTTTACTTCTCTTTATAGTGACAAAAACATTTATTAAGTATACTTTGGAATATTTTATATGGAAAAAGCCAATAATGTAACCACAATAAAGCTTGACAAGGAGACAAAAAGCCGTTTAGACAAGCTAAAAGCACATCCCAAAGAGAGTTATGATGAGCTATTACAAAAGGTACTTTACATCCTTAACTTGTGTAAAGCAGGCTCAAACGAGGCTAAAGCAAGGCTTATAGCAATAGACAAAGCAAAAGCTCTAAACAACATGAAGAAAATAAACCTTAATAATTAATCAATTCTTCTCTAATATCTCCAATATTAGTTACTATATATTTGTAAAGTTTTTCAATAACTATTGATTGCAATCCCTCTTTTAAGTCTCCACTGCATGCAGCAAGGTTCTTTTCAGGGTATCCCGAGACTCCAACCGAATGTGAACAAACCATATTTTGACCTTCATACGATCTTAAGTCTAGATTGCTTTCCTTAGCAGCAAGCAACGTAACTTCAACATCACACTTCTTATTTAATGTTCCCATTATATCATATTTCCAAGAAGCCTCTTTTTCAGCATCATTAATGTAAGTAGCAGGTCTGCACTTTGTCATATGTGCTTCAAAACATGTAAAATCAGTGCATTTTACAGGAATAAAAGTAGTATAAAGTGCAACAGCGGCAACAATCAATATCAACAAAGCTATGGTCTCTTTCTGATACTTCATCCTCATAAAATCAATAGAAAAAACTAGTATATAAAACTTGCTCAGGGTCGACAAGTTTTATGCTAGAAAATCAAAAAATCTAGAATAGATTTTTGGATGCTCGAAGTGTCAATTTAGAGAGACACTTGCGACATAACTGTAAATTTTTGTATAAATTTAATTAATTAAAGCCCAATTAATTCAATGTTTGTCTCAACTGCAGCGAAGTTCTTTGCAGCAATATAACTAACACCTTTCTCTTCACAAGCTTGAACTATTTGCTTTGTTGCAATTCCATCAATTACAACAGCAGTAACATTTCCTCTTGTTCTATTCAATGCAGGAACAACTTCAACACTTGATATAGACCTAGAAACAGACAGATCAGCATTAAGAATCAAAGCTTTCTTTGTCCCCTTTATTTCTTCATACCTTTCCTTGAGAGCCTTTGAAAAGTCTCCTGAGAATGGAACAACTTCAGGAACGTCTTCACCATCACGTGAATTTCTGTACAAAAAGTCCTTAGCAGGCATTCTTCTTCTCAATGCAAGCAATATTTCTTTTCCTTCAAGTTCTTCAACTTCTTTACCATCAGGAGCAACAGCAATGTAAACAACTCTAGCGTTATCACAAACATTTTTAGCAATTAATTTTCCCCCTCTATCTCCATCCACAAAAAGAGTCAATTCTTTATCTTTGCTTAATTTAGCAATTTCCTTAGGTAGCTTAGCTCCGTTCATTCCGATAACATTGTTTACTCTATTCTTCAAAAGATTAACAACATCTGCACGACCTTCAACAACAATTATCTCATCTCCAGATAAATCCCCAGCAGGTAATTGTTCTTCTCCATATTCTTGTATTTTAGCAGCTCTGCTTTCTTCTTTCAATGTCTTAGACATGCTTCCTGCTCCAATAGAGTCTAAACCTTCAAGTAATGCCTTAGCTCTTTCAATTATGAAATCTCTTTTACTTCCTCTAACGTCTTCAATTTTAGATACAGTTACTTTAGCTTCACTAGGACCAATTTTATCAATTGTCTCTAGAGTAGCAGCAATAATAGTTGTTTCAGATTTATCAAGTGCAGAAGGTAACTTAATCTCTCCAACAGTTCTACCATCAACAGTGCTCAATTCAACTTCAATTCTTCCAATCTTACCTTCCTTTTGTAACTCACGCATTTCAAGTTCAGTTCCAAGTAAACCTTCAGTTTGACCAAAAATAGCTCCGATAACATCAGGTTTCTCTATCGGACCTTCAGCGGCAAAGCCAGCTACTATCATGTACTTTATTGA
>ERZ1292625.3312-Hain-H41-01um-R1-3312-length-13315-cov-45_pt1 | contig 11934 bp, 17 predicted proteins | sample MGYA00564400_ERZ1292625 | MGnify/ENA primary metagenome ERZ1292625 (study PRJEB36523, sample SAMEA6512639) | groundwater metagenome | collected 2019-01-08 | study: AquaDiva: Metagenomics assemblies of 32 groundwater samples
GAAGATTGCGACAGAGATTCTGAGAAAACAGACTGCTTAAATTACCATTAGACCATAAATTATTATTTTGATTAGATTATTTTAATTCAACACCATTACATCCAGTGGTGGCTATAAAATTATTATTTACAATTTCAACAACTACTGGCTTAACCGACTCCGTCGTCGTGTCTAGACAATAGAAATTATTTGCTCCCTTTTCTTTTGTTTTTACCACATAATTTGTTTTTGTTGAATGGACAAAGTACTCCACATCAATCCCTCTATTATTTTTAAGACCAGCGAGGTAATTATCAATTTTGGTTAGGCTGTCAGTATCTTTTTCAAAAACACCAGTATTATTTTTTTGATAGTACCCATCCACAGAGACCCCAATTTGTAATGTTGTTTCATTCAAAATAGCCTCCTTCAACTTTTCTAACACAACACTCTTCGCCACCCGCAGATCGCTTATCGTTTTGTCTAAAGTTTTATCTAGAGGTTTTGACTGACCTACCCAAACAAAAAACCCTAAAATTACTACAGCGATTACGACTACGATTACAATTGATTTTTTCATTTTATTTTGTGTGCGCCGAGACTGCTTCGTCAGCGCAAAATTATTAATTAATCTCGATACTTTCATTTTAACAAAAAAAAACGGAATGCAAGCTTACACAGGCGCCAAAAAACCCTTGTTTAATAAGGGTTTTTGTGTACCTAAAAATAGTCTAGCGGTACATATCTTTTCGATGTCCAACCTTGAGGATTTTGGCTGTGTCATTTTCAACATCAAAAGAAACCCTGTAGTCACCGATGCGAAAACGATATTCTCCAAGCTCAAAGTCCGTGAGATGCTCCGCAAAATCAAGTGGTGACTTGGTCGACATGAAAAATTCAAGTTTCTCCTTTATCTGTAGTCGAACTACTCGAGGAAGTTTTGAAAATTCTTTGACGGAGTTGCCCCTGAAATCGTATTCCATATATTAGACAAGTCCGAGTTTCTTGTATAATTCCTTTGACGAAACTTCTTTTTTAGAAGCTCGCGCATGGGCAATATCTTGTTTATATTTTTTGGAGGTAGACATTTGATAATATTCTTCAAGCTGACCAACTCGCTCACGAATAGTCTCCCACGCCGAAATAGGCAAGACCACCACAGGGCTTTTGCCAAGCTTAAAAATTTGCGCCTTTTTCATCAAGATATTCATATCCACATCCTACCACGCCCATACACAAAAAGCCAAAAGCAAGGCTTTTGGCTTTTTGTGTATTCACTGTTCCCCTTCCTTACTTTTTCAGTGGGACTCCGATAATCTCGAAGAATTTTGCCGCTTCTTTCTTTCCTTTTGCGGTCGTGACGATGGTTACCGCCATACCAAAAAGGTCTTTTGCCTCCTCATCTGCAACCTCGGGGAAAATGGTTTGTTCTTTGATGCCGAGCGTTAGGTTGCCCATCTCATCGATGCTCTTGCTTTCAAAACCGCGGAAGTCGCGTGTGCGAGGAATGGCAACATTGAAAAACTTGTCGAGAAAGCCCATCATGCGTGCTCCGCGGAGTGTGACCGCCACGCCCACTTTGTCGCCCTCGCGCACTTTGAATGCGGCGATTGACTTCTTTGCGGCACGGAGGGAGGGCTTCTGTCCCGTGATCTTTGCAATACGGCTCATCACCATCTCATTGCGTTTTTTGTCCTTGGAGCGACCCGTTGTTGCAGAAACGACAACCTTCGTGAGGCGCGGAGCCGAAAGCTTCGCCTTGTAGCCAAACTCGGTCTTCATCGCATCATATGCGCCTGCCTGTTTCTCTTTTACTGATTTCATTGTTGATTTCATCCCGTTAGAAGTTTTCATAATCTTATAATTTAATTAAATATATTTAAATCGTCCCAAGATCGTCTGTGCCCCGTTTATCTGTCGGCTGAACTTCTAACGGGATTCATAGTATTAAAATTTACTTGAGTTCTGAACCGCTTTTCTTTGTGACGCGGACATTCTTGCCGTCGATCTTTTTCACGCCCACACGCGTGCGCGCACCGGTCTTTGGGTCGACGATCATCACATTGGACGCATTGATCGGCATCGCGCGCTCGACGATCTGCCCTTTCCCTCCCTTTGTGCGAGGTTTCTCGTGCACCTTTGAGATGTTCGCCCCATCCACGATCACGCGGCCAACAAGCGGAAAAACCTCAAGGATCTTGCCTTTCTTGCCTTTGCTCTTTCCGGTGATGACGATCACGCTGTCTCCTTTTTTGAGTTTCATAGTAGTGGGGTAAATAATATCTATTAAAGCACTTCAGGTGCCATCGAGCCGGCCTTTTGGTATCCTGCCTCAACAATGATCTCGCGCGGAATCGGTCCGAAGATGCGTCCCGCCTTCAACTCTTTCTTTGCCTTGTCGACAATCACGACCGCATTGTCGTCAAAACGAATGTACGATCCGTCTTTGCGACGATATGCATTGCGCGTGCGCACGACGAGAGCGGTGAGAACATCCTTTTTCTTGACCGACTTGCGCGGTTCCGCGACCTGCACCGAGAGGACGACGAGCTCGCCTATTCCCGCATAGCGTTTCTTTGAGCTTCCGAGCACCTTGAATACGCGCCCGATCTTTCCGCCGGAGTTGTCAGTGATTTTTACGATTGATTGTGGTTGGATCATAAGTTTATTGTTAATTGCTTGCCCTGAGCTTGTCGAAGGGCCACTATTTCACCGTTGTCTTCCCGACTACCGTGAATGACTTGTCTTTCGAGAGAGGGCGACATTCTTCGATGGTGACATTGTCTCCTACCTTGAATGTATTGTTTTCGTCGTGCGCTTTGTACTTCTTCGAGATCTTCATGTACTTGCCGTACTTTGGATGCTTGACGAAGCGATTGGTGAGGACGGTGACCGTCTTTTCCATCTTGTCTGAAACGACAACCCCTTGGATCTTCCGTTTTGTAGTTTTGTTTGTTTCCATAGTATTATGCGGTTACCTCTGTGGCGCTTGCTTTACGACTATTCTGCTCGGTCAAAATACGCGCGACCTCCTTTCGCGCGAGCAAAGGCGCTTTCACATTCTTTTTTGCGCCACCCGCGACGCCGAAACGGAATGCACGAATCTCCTCCCTCTTTTCATCGAGGAGCTTTACCAATTCTTCAGAGCTTTTTTTCTTGATTTCAGTCATGTTCGTATGATAAATTATGCTGTCTCGGTGCGACGGACGATGCGCGTCTTTACCGGAAGCTTTGCCCCTGCTTTGCGAAGCGCTTTCACCGCGGTCGCCTCATCAACCCCATCAACCTCGAAAAGCACGCGGCCCGGGCGAACTTCGAAAACATACCCCGCCGGAGCGCCCTTGCCTTTACCCATGCCCACCTGTGCGCCTTTTTGTGTATACGGACGATCAGGGAAAATACGGATCCACATTTTGCCGACTTTGGTGATGGTGCGCACAATGACCTTGCGCGACGCTTCAATCTGGTTTGACTTCACGCGAGCAGGCGTCTCGGCTTTGAGTCCGTATGAGCCGAATGCGAGCGTGATGCCGCGCGTCTCAGGCATAGCAAGCTTCGCCTCGCTCTTGCGTGCATTTTGCCATTTTCTGAATTTTACTTTCTTTGGGAATAACATAGTAGTGTATTTAAATTGGCTTATGCCTCAGGCGCGACAACCATCTTTTTCTTGGTGTCATTAAAAATCTGTCCTTTATAGATCCAGACCTTGATGCCGATAGCGCCATAGGGAAGGTGCGCCGTGTGCCGAGCATAGTCGATATCCGCACGGAATGTCTGGAGAGGGATTCCTCCGCGACGAATCTGCTCGTAGCGCGCCATTTCCGCACCGCCCAAACGACCGGACATTGCGATGCGCGCGCCTTTTACATCGCGGTTCGCCATCACCTTTTCAATAGTCTGCTTCAAAATCATACGGAATGGCATGCGTTTCTCGAGACCCTCGGCGACCATCTCGGCGACGACGGCGGCATTGCCCTCCGGTGAACGCACTTCCTCGATATCAAGCTTGAAATCCTTTGGGAAATCGAGCTTCAGGCGAGTCGCCTCTTTCAAAATATCGCTCCTGAGCTTGACCGAACCCTCGCCCGCACGGCCGATGACCATACCGGGGCGCGCGGTCTTGATGATGATGCGGAATGTCTTTGCATTGCGCTCGATGTCGATGCCGGCGATGTGGCTGCCACGAAGACGCTTCTCGAGGAACTTGCGGATGAGCACATCGCCCTTGAGGAATTTCTTGTACTCCTCTTTCGCGCCAAACCAGCGCGACTTCCAGTCACGGATGATTCCCAAACGATGCGCATATGGATGGACGATGTGTGTCATGGTATTATTTTTTTGCTTTTGGTTTCGCGGCCGCCTTCACTTTCGCAAGAGCAACTTTTTTCGAAACCTTTTTTGGAGCCTCTTCGCTTTTGACTTTTGACTTTCCACTTTTGACTTGCGCGTCAGCGCTTGCGTTAGCGATAAGCTCGATCATAATGTGACTGGTGTGCTTGTGGATAGGGTGCGCCGATCCGTGAGACTTTGGCATCGAGCGCTTGAGGATGGTGCCGTGGTCGACGCGCACTTCTTTTACAAAAAGGTCGACAAGCTCAATGCCCTCATTTTCCTTTGCATTCGCAACAGCCGACATCAAAAGCTTCTTCATTGGGCCGGATGCGCGCTTTGGCAATACATCGAGCTCCACCAAAGCACGGGGAACAGTCTTCCCTTTGATGAGATTTGCCACAAGGCGAACCTTGCGCGGTGCTTGGCGATAGCTTCTGAGGATTGCTTTCATAATTATTTCTTTTTAGCCGCAGGGGTTTCTGCCTTGGCAGCTTTTGCCGCAATGATCTCGGACTCTTTCTTCTTTATTTCGAGTTCCTTCTGCATCTTGCCTCCGTGACGAACGAATTTCTTTGTAGGAGAAAACTCTCCGAGCCGATGTCCCACCATATCCTCGGTCACGCGGACCTCGATATGGGTCTTGCCATTGTACACGCCAAAAAGAAATCCGACCATTTCAGGAGAAATCTGGCATGAGCGCGACCAAGTCTTGATCATCTCCGCAGTGGACGCACTTTTACCCTCAAGCTTCCCGAGAAGTCTCGGGTCAACGAAGGGTCCTTTTTTTAGCGATCGTGTCATTGAATTGGGTAGTTTCTAAACAAAACGAGCTCGGAATGAGCTTTGTTCTGCATCTTATCAGATTGGGAGATAATGTCAAATCGGTCGGCGGATACCTATGCAGGTATCCGCCGACCGATGGACGATAATTGAGTTTTTCCAGAGATTACCGAGTCCCCGTTCCGCCGATAGTCGCGCAGTCTTTTGGACAAGAAGTGGCACTCTCGCCTGAATCACATACACTGTTACCACATAAACTTATGTTGATCGTTGTGCTTCCGAATACTGGCGGTAATATCGAGTCAGTACAGGTTATTGGATAGACAGTTGTAGCCGTCGGAGAAACATTTTGCGTGCCAGAACTTGCCGGCGAGGAAGTCCACGACGGAGCACTACAGGTCACTGTCGCAGAAGGAGTAAAATCGTTCGTAGCCCATGTAATACTATACGCGCCACCCCCTAGGTTGGTGTTAAATATAGTGATGTACGGGGTTGGAGCAGGCGGAGCGATGACCGCGACCGTGGCACTATCAGACGCCGATGTCGCCCCATCAGTACAGTTTATAGAGTAAGTGGTATTACTCGTAGGGCTAACGCTTTGTGTCCCCTCGATAGCTTTTGGACCAGCCCACCCGTCCGGAGCGGTACAGCTTGTCACTCCGCCACCTGAAACCCATTTGAGCGTTGAGGATCCGCCCAAAGTGATGGTTGTAGGATCGGCGATGATCGAAACCCATGGTCCTGATACTGGGGGTGCACCGATACTGAGTTCTGCCAAAGCTGTTGCCGATGTCCCATTTGCTGAATTCGTACAGGTGAATGTCCATGTCACACTACGAGGTCCACCCTCAACAAAATTGTTGTTCTTATTGAACTGAAGTGGTCCACCATTTGATACAAGAATATTTGAATTAGTGAAATCCTTTGGCGAAGACAGTATCGAAGCGCGGCTCCATTTGCAAGAGTTTGCGCCACTGGAAGACATCGTAAGGGTGAATTGCTCTCCGGACGCGACCGATGTCGGAGCGACAGAAGCGGTAACGCTTGCAACGCTGGGAGCGGCGAGTTTGACGCGTTTTGCAATAGGATTTCCGCCAACCGTCGGCGCAAAGTCAATCCATCCGATAACATCCGACCCCCATGCATGCCCGACAAGATTGTTGGCAGAGAAAGCAACTCCGTCATACGCTCCGCTACCTGTCCACGCATTGCCATTATTTGAAAACTTGATGCACCCGTCCCATCCGCTTGTTGCGTCCCCCGCAAGCGCGCGAGCCCAGCCGGAAACCTTGCGTGTGGACCAGTCTACCCGAGCGACAGTAGCTCCCGACGGGCAAATACCTGTTATGTCCGACTGCTTAAAGCTGATCCAGCCGATATTCTCGCTCCACGCATACCCGGAGAAAAGCCCTATGCCACCTGCCCCTTGCGTGGAAGTATCCACATTGACGCCATACGAAACTGCAGAGCCATCACTTGTACTATTGAAACTTATCCACCCGGTGTTCTCCCCCCACGCAAATCCGGAAAGATTTTCTCCCGTCCCCGCCTGCGCCTCCGGTGTTTTGACGAACGATGGGTTTGTAAAGTATGTCGCCCCAAAAAGCAAGCCAACGACAGCGACAGCGAGCACTTTGTGTATGTGGTGTGTGGAAAATATTTTCATAAATTACTTAGACTATACAAAACAGTATACCATCTAAAAGCAAAACGAGTAAAAAAGGTGTGGATAACCCGCGAGACACAAACAACTAACCACTAACGACTAACGACAGGCGAGAGCTTCGATACTCTACACACCCCCATTATTGAACCTGAATCTCGCTTGCCGAAAACTCCTTCATTGTCTTTATGTTCTCTGTCGCGGTGACACTCAGTGTGTCGCCGACGACGATACTTGCAACATCAGCGGGAGCGCGCGTGAATGGCTCAGGTGGTGGCATTCCCTGTGTCGCAGTTTTGCCCGACTGCATTGCTTTCGCAAATGCTTCCATTTCAGACTGAAATGCTTCTGGGTCTTTTTTAGAAAACTTCGAGATTTTAGTGTCAGCGATAACGATAGCAATACGGTCATCGAGAGCTGGGTCCTCAAATAGGTTCATTGGCTGTAACTGAACAGTGATACGGTTCCCCTCGACTGCAGTGACCGTACCGGAAATAGTGCGGACATCATCGGGAATGCGGGGTATCATACCGCCGACGGCGCTTTGTTCAACACGCGCCCTTGCGGCATCCCACCCTGCCTGATAAGAGCTTCCTCCGCCCGCTGGTGTTTGTTTAAAATACACAAACGATGCGCCCGCTCCGACAATGATGCCGACGATGACCGCTCCGATGTATTGCGTAGTGTGCGCAGGGCATACCAATGGTGTTGTTTGTTGTTGATCCATATTTTTATTATCTTAATTTTCTAATTTCCTTTTCTAAATTCAAAGGTATCTGACCTTTTAACCTCTAACATGACCCCTTTAACCCTTTAACACCCTCCCTGAAATTACCATGTCACATACACAAGTCCTTGACCACCTTTCCCTCCTGAGCAGTACGAAATGCCAGTGCTACCGAAGTAATAAGAGCCGTTTGTTCCATTACCGTAATAAGCTGAATTGGCACCACCACCGCCAGTGCCAAAGTTGCCGCTACTACTCCCATTATCAGCAGAATAACAATAACCTCCATTTGTCCATGTTCCGCCAGGGGCACCAGCAGCACCGAAGGAACCAAATGGCCAGTGTCTGCCACCAGCGCCACCAGCGCCAAAAGTATATGGTTGACTATAATATGTAATACCAGAATCAGGATCGATGTAAGGAGTTCCAGTTGTAACAGCTCCACTAGAGCCAGCAAATGAAAACTTAGCAGCAGAAGCCCCCGAAACACCGCCTGCGGCACCACCGGCGCCAACAGTCGCTATTGAACCATTGATAGTACCGCCACCGCCACCGCCACCGTAGGCAGCAAAACTCCCAAAACCCGAACTCCCGCCAACACCACCGTCGAGACCGGCCATATTATTCCCTCCACCAAAGCCCCCTGCGCCACCAAAGCCAACTTTCACCGGAATGATTGCCCCGGTCGTTAACCCAGCATAAACCTGGCTAATATAACCTCCAGCCCCTCCACCGCCGGCGCCACCGCCGTAGGCGGAACCGTCGCCACCGCCACCGCCACCGCCACCGCCAACCACTGTGACCGTTACCTGAGTTATGCCATTGGGTACTGTAAAAGAGGTAACTCCTCCAGTTGATGCAAGGGTATCATATGTATAGGTTGCAGACCCCGAACATACTTTGCCGATCGTGCAGGATACGCTTGCTGTAGGTTTGGTCCCCGCTCCAGAGCAATAACTATCTGGATACCAACCTGTATCACTTCCTTTGCATGAATAATTTACTGACTTAGTGCCCGGACCGCAAGTATAGCTACCATTACTGCAAGTCCCATAAGTGCCAGTAGGTTGCCAAGAGTAGGTAACGCATGATTGAGTATTGCAACTCGTAGTTCCCCATCGCGTTGCTCCGTTGACAAATGGACATGCCGTTCCTCCATTTGCTGCCTGGGTAGTTATGGTATAGGTTTGTTGTTTTACTCCTCCGCCACAAGTGAGACTGCATATATTGGTATCACTCCAAGACCCCACGCAATTCACTGGGCATGCCTGCGTGTTGCAGCTCTGGCTTGTTGCCGGTTTATTTCCCGTGCAATAAGTATTATCTGGCACGATAGTTCCGTCACTTCCTGCGCACCAGACTGTTCGTGTTTGAGTGCCACCGCCACAGGAAACAGTGCAGGACCCAAAGTCGCTCGTAGCCCAAGAAAGACCAGAGAGGGAAATTCCTGATAAGGACGGGGTAGCAGAGACAAAGCTAACCCATTCTGCCACCGTTTTGGTGGGGATGAAATAATTTTTACCTGAGCTTGAGCTATTTGTAACATTCTTGCCAACACTGTGCTCGGCTACCGTGATGGTGGTTCCCGTGCTACTTTTAAAGAATGTGTATGAAGTATAGCTAGCCGCATACACAAGGGCAGAAGTGGCAAGTAGCACAAAAACCACAATGAGTGGCTTCAGTGTTGTATTGCTGAAAAGTCGCTTGTATTTTTTGAACAACTTATTCATTTGAATTACTTTTTAAGATTCTCGATCTCCGCTTTTAGAGCATCTATCTGCTTTTGCTGTTCCTTTACGGCTTCAATGAGAGGAGCGACAAGGTTGCCGTAATGAACCGCCTTTAATCCCGTTGTTTTATCTGTTGATACGAGGTCAGGGTACACCTTTTCCACTTCCTGAGCGATGAGACCGAGACTGTGCTTGTCATCTTTTTTCCAATCAAATGACACACCTTGCAGTTGTGAAATTTTCTCAAGCTGTCCGGAAAGTGGCACGATGTTCTTTTTTAAATTGAGATCGGAGGAATAGAGGAATGATGATGCAGTGACGCTACCGGTGAATGTCCCCGTGGTGGCAGAGAATGGACCTTGGACCTGCAAATTATCCCACACTTTCACAACTCTACCAGCGCCTGTGCCCTGTTCGCTCCCGACAATCATCAAAGCCTTATATGATGGTTCGTTACTGTTCACAATTGCGGCACCACCATCCCCGATGCCAGACCAAGTTGTGTATTTTGGTCCCCATCTTTTTGAAGTCATGTCCTCCCCGATGCCGACATTGCCGGTTGTAGTATCAATTCTTGCCAATTCTCCACCGGCCCAGTTAGTAAATTTTATTGGGTCACCGCTATTACGAGGTCCGTATGTTGTTGACCATAACCCATTCATATATACCTCATTGGAAAACAGTACCGGTCCTCCATTAACAGAAAGCTTATAAGTCCCCGGCGTTGCCGTCCCAATGCCGACATTGCCACTACTATCTATAACCATCCGTTCTGTCGCCAATCCCCCCGAATAAAATCGCAGCTGCTTTCCTGTCTCGGCAAACATAGCCATGTCCGTGGAAGAGTCACCCTTCCATGCACCGCTCCCGGCGATACCGCCTATCGTCGATCCTCCCGTACGAATTCGCATGACCGAACTTCCGACTGATGCGGGGTTGACGGAGATGTCTCCGATAACTTCCAGCTTTGCTCCCGGATTCGTCGTCCCGATGCCGACATTGCCATTCGACCCGGCAAAAAAAGAAATTACATTGCACTCTCCATTGTCTTTAGCACCGTTACTGTTTTCGTCAACCCAAGAATATCCCGATGGGCAAGCACCTGATACTGGATTTACTGATGTCGCACCAGTAAACAGAACACTGTTCAACCCCAACAAATCCCAGAAACCACCCAGAAGTGACCCAAATGTCCCATTTTTTGATTGTGCTGCGGTGCCCACATTGATCGGCGCAGGCACATTTCCGTCTGGCGGGGGTAAGGTTGGCTGTGCGGCGAGAGCGACGCTTCCGCTTAAAGAAAGTGCGATGATGGAGATGGCAAGGATGCGGGAAAGTTGAATGGGCATGTGATAAATAGTTTAGTTAATAAATATTTGAATATTGAAATATTCTTACACTCAAGTATACCATTCAGAAAAAAGAAAACACACAATGGGTGGGGATAACTCACGGGGTGCACAGGGGACGGGAAGAACATTTTTTGAAACGGAGGGGGGGGCAAACATACAAAAGAAATAAAAAAAAGCCCCTGCATTTTGCAGGGGCTTGGGACAATAATGAAATCAATCTGAAATCAATATTGTCCCGATAGAATTATGGAACAAGAACAATGCTACTTAAAGCTCTTACCCTTGACCTTGATAAATCATAGAGTAAGTTACTCGGAAGAGGAACCTGTTTTCTTCCAGTACCATCCGGATTCACCACCCACAAATATCCGCTGGCATAATAGAGAATTTCTCCACTTGTCGCCCAGTAAGGCGATTCCCCCGGACCAAGATCAACCTCTACTCCTCCATCCAAAGGCTTCGTGATGATGTGGATCATACCATCAACCCTTCTCATGTATGCCATTTGACCGTATTCGGCATTGATGGAAATACAACTCTTATTATAAACACTAAGCCCGAAAAAAGTCTCATCCTTGACAACATCGCTGACAAAGAGAGTCTGATCTCCAACGAGGACACCATTTACCAGATCAACGACCTGTTTCCATATGTCGTATCCTCCATTTTTGTTGCTGACAAAGTAACTTGCCAAATGGTCATTCACTCCCCCCGCACTGCCGATAATAGGAGAAGACTCAGACGCATTGTCGTCCGTGACCCGAGACCAAAACATCGTTCCGTCTGTTTTCATCAGGACAATGTCGCGCTTTGCCGGTGTTCCGATAGGGGTACATTCGCTTGAAAAGACCACGGCATCACCGGATTGTGATAGGTCGAAACGACCTTGTGCCTCGCTTGAGCATCCGGGAGTCCAATCAATCCCGCCCCATACCACCTGTTGCGCCGTCAAGGTCGCAAGTGACAATAAATAAATGCCATTCCCTTCTTGGAAGGCGACAGACTGTCCATTTCGAACGGGAACGATTTTGCTAGGGTATGCGCCATACGCTCCCCAAAGCACGGTTTCCACGCCTGTCGCTAGATCCTTTGAACATATTGCCTGTGGACATGGGTACAAGAGTTTCCCTGTTGCAAGCATCGGTACCACGAAATTTAAATTCGCGATATCCGCATCGCTCACAATCGCTACCGCATCAACAGGACTGAACGCATACCCCGCACCTGATGGTGTAATGGTATGGGTTCCGTTCTGGAGACCGGCAAACGAAAAGTTTCCGTTTGCATCGGGGGTCGTCGTTCCGCTTGTCGGACCCGTCAAGGTGACCGTCACATTCGATGCTCCCGTGATGTTTCCACTTACGGTGTAAG
>ERZ1292625.3755-Hain-H41-01um-R1-3755-length-11933-cov-16_pt1 | contig 11933 bp, 25 predicted proteins | sample MGYA00564400_ERZ1292625 | MGnify/ENA primary metagenome ERZ1292625 (study PRJEB36523, sample SAMEA6512639) | groundwater metagenome | collected 2019-01-08 | study: AquaDiva: Metagenomics assemblies of 32 groundwater samples
TGTTTGTAATTTTGCCATCTTTTAGGTTTTTTATTTTGTTAATGTTTCCAATAAATTAATAATTGCTTCGAGGACAGGATCTATGGGTCTGCCCTTTTCATTGTATTGTTTTTTTACTGCGTTGTGCAATTCTTTGAGAGCCACTTCTTCTTTTTTTGCCATGATATGTTTTTTTTTGAAGTTATAGTTTTCTATCCATTTTCTTTTTCCCCTTCTTTTTTCAAACTAACGTCCGTTCTCCATTTTCTTTTATCCCTTCTTTTTTCAAATGCTCTGGTAATTATTCCGATTAGCGCGGTAACGCCTACTGTAATTGCATAGCCGATCCAATCCTGTTTGCTTCCGCCCACTGGAGGATCAGGCAATGATATAGTATGTGCCGGTTGACTGAGCGTATCTATCTGAAGGAGGAAAAAGAGTAACATCATATTTATTTCTTAGTGAAAATTGGTATTAATTGTATTCCCAAATATCCTATCAATCCCCATTTTACGATATTCATTATTCCTCCACCGCCTGTGCTGCTTGCTTGTTCCTGTGTTTGTTCTAAGAGTGCAGATGCCTGTTGTGGTGTTAAGTTTAGATCTTTAATTGTTTGTGCAGTAACTTCCATTAGTTCCTGCTTTTCTTCTGCTGTTGTTGTTAAATCATCGACAATTACAGTGGCAGAAAATGCAGATACGATAGCAATGACTGCCCATATTAACAAAGGAATAAAACCCAAGTTCTCGTGCATCCTTCCTATTGTTGTATTTTCTGTATTCCATTTTTTCGCTGCCGCAATTAGTTTTGGCAATTCTTTGCTGTAAAAAAAATCTTCAAACTTTATTTTCCCCGATGCGATAATTCCTTTAACTCCGGTTTTTAAAAGTTCTCTTTCATATTTCACTTCTTTCGTAATCCACTTTCTAAGAATCTTTGTGTATGCTTCAGAATATTTTTTAAACGCATTGCTTTTCAATCCATATTTCCGCGCCAGGTTAATTCTAAATTCTGCGCCCTGAACTAACAAAAAAAATTGTTCTCCCAGAACTCGTTCCAAATCTCTTACTTGCTTTTCTGTTGCTTGTGCCATTCATGTTTCAAAGTTTTCCGACTAATCCCTTCAGTTGCATAACATATTGTTGCGACTTTGAATTTTGTTTTACCTGGTTTACCCAAGAATTATATTTGCGAATATAATTCTGCAACGCTTCGATGCTTTTTGTTTTTGGTTTCTTAGGTTTTTTTGTTCTAAATCCATGTTTTCTCGACTGCTTGAGTTCCCTCAGCGTAAAGCGCTGCACATTGAACCGGGAGATATTCACCCCCAGTCCCGGATTTCTTTTTTTCTTTTTCTTGTGCGCCATTATCCCAAAAAATTTAATGCTTTGTCCACCAACTTAGGATCTCTGTTTATCGCCTGTAATAATTTTATTATGCTTTTCACATCAACTTTTTTACAAACCTGCTCCATCAGCCGTTCTAAAAGTTCAATTTGTTTTTGCTGATCATCTTTATCTTTAACATCGAGGTCATCAGGTCCGTGAAGATTACTGGCGTCTTTTTTTCCAAACATTTCAGGCAGTATCTTTCCTAAAAGATCAATCCATTTGTCATCCGAATCATCATCTCCTTTTTTGCCCATTCCATTTTTCAAATTATTAATTTCATTCGTTAGTTCTAACTCACGCATCTTTGCATTTAGAAGAGGATGAGAATCGAAATTTGCATTAGCCCCGTAATATCCCATCTGCTGCTGCTGCTGAGGCGCATTGCTTTTATTATTTTCTTCAAAGAAAAATTCCCATGTGAATTTTGCAACTCCCTTCCCTCTGGCAGTATCTTTATTCCCCGCCCGAAGAATTAATTTTCGGTGATTGGAAAGAAATCTTTTCAATTCTATCCATTCGGCACAACAGGATTCAATTGTATCTTTATCTACGGAGAAAAGACGTCCTCCGTCCACATTAAAAATATCGAAATTAGTTATCTCGCTTCGTCTCATCAACTCCTCTATGTCGTTTGCGTTTATCATTTTGCTTTTTCGCTAATTGTTGTTAGTTGAATGCTCCAATCTCCGATAGTTCCATCCGCCAGAGATAAAACAATACTCTGTCCTATTGATAGATAATTTAGCGGAACTAATTTCACATCGCTCTGCAATCCTATTCCTGTTTGCCATCGGATTAAAGCAATTCCATTTACGTAAAATATCATATCTATACCGGTTGCGCCTCCATCCACTATGGGAACAATCAATGTGTTTATATAAATGAGAACCGCTGAAGGAAAATATAGCGTTTGGTCTGCACCTGTTGAGATGAACCATTTCGGCTCGGAGTATTCCGGGTCTTTTACGATCTGCTCTATGTATTTTCTCAGCATCCATTCCATTTCTCAGATATATAAAAATCCAAACATCAACGCGTTGCTTATTCCTGACGGGTTCAAAATAAAACTGCTTTGCAAATCTATATCAGCATTATCAATATTTACAGGAAGAAATCTATTTGAATTATCGGAATTTGCACCCGTTTCTATATCGGCAATTAACATATCGAGGCGTAATTCCTGATAAGGAAATCCGCCTTGCTTTTTAAGAGAGATGAAATAATACCCAGTATTTGCAACGCTTACTAATGCAGTGTTAGACATATTAACTCCTGAGCAAACACACATTAATCCGATTACTTTTTTTACATACGATGGCAGCGGAACGCCAATCTGATATTTCACAGATGAGTTTGCGGCAATCTGCAAATTCCAGTATTTTGGAAAAACTTCACTCTTGTAATAAATTAACTGATCCATTTCTTAGATATATAAAAATCCCAACATAAGCGCATTGCTTGCCGCGCCCGGATTACTGATATAACTATTTTGTAAATCAATATTCATCCCTTTTATATTTACAGGAAAAAATCGATTGGCAGGGTTCTCATCACCACTGACAATGGCCGGGGTTGAAAAAATATCGAAGCGCATATTTGAAAAAACATCTTCGCTGTTTTTTGCTTTCAAAGTCAAAAAATAATTTTTAATATCTACATCGTTAATAATCGAAGTGTTGTTTGGTCCTATTCCACTTAAATAAGAGGTAATGCCGATGATAAAATTAATTTCAGTAAGCAGTTTGATATTGATAGTATACTGCCTTGTCGAATTAGCGGCAATTTGTATATACCAATACTTCGGCTTCAAGCCGGCTTTTACAAATGTTAACTGATCCATTTCTTATGGTCTTGCCTGCGCCCCGTGAAGTAAACAGGAAATATATCCGTTAGCGGTGAGCGTTGCGCTTGCAATGTTCACAGCAGTTTTTCCAAGATTGATTGAAACCGTGAAATTGGAATAATTGCCGGTCAATCTGCGGAGCGGATTGATAAAAACTAATCCGGACATAGTATTCATTTCTCCTTCTTCCCGGAACATTTGCATTGGAAGATTTAATACCGGATTGCGGCTCTCGATATTAATTTCCATTGTCCCGTTATACAGAATATCATCGCTCGGAGTGAATCCTCTGGAATAATAAGCGCGATTGTTTGAAGTTGATCCGCTTCCATATAAAATTTGTATCCCATAGATCCAAAAAATGTCATTTTCCCCGAATGAAAAATTATTCAATGCTGTAGTTGCAGCACTGGCAGCGTTAGCGGCAAATTGAAATTGGTAAATAGAGGTTGTGTTTGCATACGCCAACTCTGCTCTGAGTACAGCAGGTTCGGTTACGTTGCTTTTATCTTTGGCAACGCCTGGTTCTGATTTCATCAGATTCCATGCAGCGCGTTGTGCGTCTTGGAGTGCTTTTGAATCGTACTTCATTTTTATTTTAGATTAATTGTTGTTTTTATTTTAGTTTTCATCTTCATCTTCGTCCACAGCGCCCACTGTATTTTCATATCCGGATACTCCTGCTCTTATCTCTGAATCTATTCCTACAGGATCCTGTTCTCCAATGGGTTCAAAAAATGTTTTTCCATCTTTCATCGTCATAGTCCTCAAAAGAGAAAGTCCGCCCTCAAATGCAACGCCTGTAAGCAGGTTTTTCACATACTTATTTTTCACAAATCCTCTGCCAATCAATCCGGCAGCAACTTTAATTCCGCCTTGATATTTGATGATGGCAGAATCCGGTTTTTGATTTTTGAAGATGTTGGAAAAGTCGAGGAACTTTTTTGATGCAACAGCGCCTCCGATAATGAGACCTAAGTCCATTGCATCGGTGCCGAGTGTTTTGGTTGCTGATTTGAAATTGAATCCCATTTTAAAATAGTTGTTTAATTATGTGAAACAGTTTTGATATCGGGCCGTTCACTTGTGTATCAGCGCCCATGTATAAACTTAATCTTAAAAAATTCATTGTTGCGGCAATAGGATTTGTCCAGCAGGGAATCCACCACATAGATCCTGCTTGAGTTCCATCACCCCCCGTGTCGTCTCCCGGTGTTTCGGGTTTATCTTCTACTTCAGATGTGCCTTTATCTAATATGACTGCATCTTTTTTAGAAATCAGGTTTGTTTCTTTGAGAAACTTTAATACTGCAATGATTACCGGAAGAGCCGTTGTGGCTGTTACTGCTGCAGCAGCACCCAATCCGTCATCTAATCCGGATATTTGTTCTTTTGATCCTTTAGCAATTGCTGCTTTTAATTTTTCGGAATCTCCTCCAAGTTTTTTCCAAAACTCAGCGACTTTTTGCGAATTTGCATTCCATGCGGTTGCAAGTTTCGATCCCCATTGTAATACATTTTTACTTACCATGAGCAGAAACGCTGCACGACCTGGAGCCAGCCCGACCTTTTTTACTTTATTTAATATCTTTTTACGTTTTTCTTTCCTCTTTGCTTTTTTCTTTGCTTTTTGCTCAGGAGTTTTCTTTTTCTTTTTCTTCTTCCCATCCATTCCGTCATCCATTCCGTCATCCATTTCGTCATCCATTCCGTCCATTTCAGCGGATTGGATATATTTTGAAATAAACTCTTCAGGCCCGCAAAGCACTCCTAAGTCATCATCCAATTCGCCAATGCCTACACAAGATTTCTTGTAAACATTTTTGACAAAATTTGAGTCCGCTTTTCTTCCGAGTTGTGAGAGGTTCATTTTTTGCCCTTGTAAATTATAGGTTTCGCTTCTAACATGAGTAACTTCTGCATTGTACCGGCAGTTATTGACAGGATCGAGTGTGATGTATCCGCCTCTATCGGGAACGATGACATATATATGAGCGAATGAATTACCATCGTAAGAAACTATCCGTAAATAATTTTTGATTCCTTTATATAAGAGAACCGCGCTAATGAACGTAGACATCTTTTTACAATCGCCTTTGCCGTCTCTGAAAGTTCGCTGAGGTGTTGAAACATATTCATGTCCTTCTTTATCTTTAGTATAATTTACATTATCACATACAAAATCAAAAATCCCGCGTAGAAAATCATTCGGATATTTTTGGATGATATGCGTTGTTACCTGCTGAACGAAAGGGGAAGCAGCATACTCGTTTACTGTGCGGATGATGAGCCGTAACGTATCGTAAACAGTTGCGTTGTTTGTAATTAATTTTTCCCATGCCATTCACATAACAAAGGACGGCAAAATAATGGGAGAGAGATTACTGCAATTACTTGTAGTATGAAGTTGCCCCGTTAAATCGGAGTTTGAATATATGCATGACATCGCGCTCGTCCACTCTGCACGAGCCATTTATTTTTTTCCCTCTAAGCAATCCGAAAGAAAATAAATATCCGATGGTACGCGCATCCCATACTTTTTTTAGGATAGGATTTTTTTCGAGGACTTCGGTAGGGAGGAGGAGATTCATTTTTATCTAGGGGTCATATTGATAAAAATTGTTTATGATTTATTTCGATTAAAATAAAAACATCTTTGCTTGTTTTAACATTATGGAATGTTCTTTTTCTTGAAATGCCTATGAAAATTCTTTTTGTCCAAACGCAGAATCCGTAATTTGATGTATAAAATCTCATCATTTGAATTTTATGCAATCTGCTTTATCCATGTCTACATTCGTGAATATAATTGCATCGGCTTTCGGGTAATCTTTTTTTGCCCTGCGTAAAAGAATGTTAAACATTTCTTCCGGCTTTCCGCTCCAAACTAATCCTGTTTTTTTTACGGTGCCAAGGTGTTCATATTCCATAGCGGGTTTGCTGAACATGAAGATATAAAATCCCTCGCGCTGTTCGGCAATGGCTGAGGATTTGTTTGTGGTTGTTTGTACAACAAATGCTGTGGTTGTCAGAACTACAAACGCTGCAATGAGTGTGATAATTTTTTTCATGTTACTGTTAGTTTATTTGTTTCTGATTCTCCGTTGAGAAAAGGCAAATGTTCGGGCATTATTTTTTTGCATTCTACGCATTGAAGTACTTTCACCATTACTAACTGATCTTGCGTGTTGCCCGCCATGAGCGCGGGAACTTTTGTGCAAATGATTACTTCTGTCCAGAGTTTGCTACCGCATTCGCAAATTATTTTTTTTGCGCTTACTAAGTCAATGTTTACTTTATGCTGATGCTGGATTTGTTTTTTTATCATTGGCAAATAATGGGCAAATATAGGAAATTATTTATTAAATGCGCTAACTTTATCTTGTCGCAAGTTGAGGCAACCAGCGACAAGCCGATAATTAGCGCACATTTTTAAAAGACGGACAATTATTTTTTCAAAATCATACGTCTTTTACAATGAGGACAGTCTGTCCACTTTGGAACTGCTGCACCTTTATAATTCGCAAAAACAAATTCATAACTACAAGCATCGCATTTTATGAGTAATAAGAATTTGTCTGGTCTTCTGAATGTTCCTGTTGTTTCTTCCATTTGATTTTTGTTTTGGTTTATATGTAAAATTATAATTAAAACGTACGCAATTTTTTTCTTCGTTCATCCGTTGCAATCTGAGAGAGATAAATGTTACTCGTTGCCTCACTTTCTACTTCTTCATAGGGAATATCTATAATTATTTCTTTCTCGGTTTGCGGGTTTGTTGCCTTGAATAATTCTATAAGTGTTTTTGCCATTAGCATATTTAATACGTTCTGAAATTCTGAACGTACAATTTTTTTTCTGCGTTTACGTTTTGTCATCCGTAAATTTTGTTTTGTAATTTCTTATACTTTTTATTCTCTGCAATGTGATTTACTAATAATTCTCTTGGGATGGTGAAAATTGTTTCTTCCGAAAAGTGTAGTTCCCATCCGGACAAAATTTCATCACCCTCAGGAGTATATTTGTAAAGTGGCTTATTATCAGGTGTTATACAAATTCCGTTTTTGAAACGGATTATTGGTTTTTTCTTCCATAGATTGTTGTAAAGAATAGCGGTAGTCCATTGCCCTTTATAGTTGATATCCAGCAGATCTAAAACTTTTCTTATTGCATATTGGTGTGTTATCTTTAATATTCCATTATGATTCCAAACAGTAGTTTCATTTTTCCATGAATAGCGTTCTAAAAAAGTTCTCTTGTGTATTTGTTTTCCTATATCATTTAGTGAAATGAAAAGTGAAACAATGGAATGTTTTTCCTGCTCTGATTTTTTTACATCGCTCGGCTCTTGAATGTAGGTGGGGGTTAATTTTTCTGGATTTTGTGAAACATGATGAGTTACGAAAACTTTACTGTGCTGATCTTCTGATTTTTCTCGTTCTTTTTTCTCATAATATTTTTTTGCGCCTTCTGTCATCTCAGATTTTTCAATCGGTTTTATTTCTTTGGGTTTTATGAACGGGTTTCCGTTTGCCCATCGATTTGAAACAGTGTAATTTTTTTGCATAATGATTTTTTTTTTCTGAAATTCAGTACTAATTTTCTGTACTTTTTTTTTTATTTAATTAACAACGGGTACTGAATTTGGGTACTGAATTTCAGAGATGAATATTTCATTTTTGGGATGGCTCCGCCTCGTATCACCTGTACTCATAGTGTGGATTGTCTTTACCGTTTGATCATAACGGTCAGAATATGGTAGTAAATTTATCCGGCTCTTATGCTTATTTTTCGTTGCAATTTTTTTACTTCCTGTTGCAAATCGTGTGCTGTTATTGAATATTTTTTTGCTAATGAATTTTTCGAAAACTCTTCCATCAAAACATTTTTTTTCAAAAATACTTTACTCATAAATAAAATGGCTTCTTCTTTTCTTTCCAAAAATATTCTTGACCGTTCTCTGTTACCCGGTCGTTCGCTATTTTTACGATTGTTGTTCATTTACTAATCGCTAATTTTTGTTCAGCCCTTTTTTGCCTAATCCATTCTTTTTGCCGATCTCTCATTTTTGCTCTATGTTCCGGATCGGCAATATATTTTTTCATGTATTCCTTTTGATACGCTCTCTTCCTCTCGGATGTTTTCATTGGTATAATATTTTCCGCAAAGACCTGGCGATGTTTAAAAAATCATCGGTAGAAATGGTATTGGCTTCCATGTCTTTGACCAGGTGCGTTATTATTCTTCTAAAAAATGATCGTAAAATTATTGTGAGCGGTCCCTCGATGGGTAGGGGAGGGACAGAATGGTTATTAGATGACACTATACCGGTTGCATAATGTAAATTATAGAACAATTTTCCCCTTTGTTCCTGATTTCCTTTTTTTATTGGCTTTTTTGTAATCATTGTTGTGTGTATGTTAATAATTAAATACCTGAAGTATGGTCAAAGGTATAATTATTATGCTTATACTTGCACATCATGTTGTATGACTTATAAACAGTCGTATGTGTTGATAAAAGGATGCCTGAAGAACACCTTTTACAGAGGGGAAAACCGAGAGGTTAGCCCCTTTGTGCTTTTAGGGGTGTTAATATCTTCTTCCCTTTAATCCCCCTCTTTAGCCAACTGGGAGCGCCATTACATGACTAATTAATAATTAATTGGGAACAGTAAATAAACTTCTCTAAGCGCAGATCAAGACCCTATTTAATAGGAGAAGTTATCCTGCTGAGGAAAATGTGTGTTTGAGCGTGATTATACTGGTAGGGAACTAAGGTATGCGGGAACAGGCGCAGAGCGCGCATCGTGTGATGGGGAGCACTCCTTCAGATAATTACATTACTCCGGAATTTAATTGATCCATATATCTTTCTATCCTCAGGAATAATTTTAATTGATTAATGTTTCCGGAGCCAATAAAGACCATTGAAATTTCTCTGGTAGAAAAAGACCCTGGAGTTCCATTGTTATTTTGAGAAAGAATATATAAAGCAATTGTCGGTAGTGTAGTGCTTACATCCGCTATTGTACCAAAACTACTGCCATTTCTATAACCCGTTGTTAGATTACTTGCTGTTCGAGCGGCTGCAAACAAACCTCTTGAATCTACGGAAGGGAGAGTACTTGCCGTGTCCGCATTTATGTTTCCCAAAAATACATTTGTCGCCATGCGGGCAGAGAGATTAATTCGATTACCTCCAATATAACAACTTACCTCTACTCCGTTTATAGCAATATTAGTACGAGTGTAAGCCCCGACTGAACCACTGTTTAAAACATAATTTACGCCATGGGTAGATGGAATGAAATTACTATTTAGATAACTCGTTGTTCCATTTGATGTATAACCCTGATTGGCAACCCATGCCGGAGAATTTACTTCAGTGATTTGTGTAGAGGTTGGATTTACTAAACTCACGAGGGAGAGCGCCTGCACCGGGTGCGCGAAAATCCACAGCCGATCAAAATGACTCCAATTATTATCTTGTTTCAATCCTAAAACAAATTCATCAATTCTTTTTTGGTGAACAAAATTAGGGCGGGCGCTTGCAAGTTGCGTAATGTAACGCACTGTGTCCGGATGGAAGAGCCGTTTATTATTGAAGAGGGTAAACATTTATGCTTGATAACACCAGGTTCGCACTCGGAATATTTCTCCGGATGCAGGAGTGTAAGCATTTCGCACTACGATAACTGCGAAAATATCTCTACTGCCTGAGTCCGGAACAAAATCAATCTTTCCGGATGATGGCATTATTCCATTGTACGCAATATTGTTACTGCTTTCTTTTCCATCGCTGCCGATAATGGAAACAACTCCTATGCAAGTATTCATTTCCGCATCGGTTGGAGCAAACGCCACATTATCTGCCTGCTGAGCGAGCGTAGTATTAAAGAAAAAAATATCCGCATCAATATTTGTAGATGCGTTCACGCTGTCAATCATGATTACGCTGCCGACATATCCGCCAATTCCATTTGCACGTGCAGCATTTGTGAATGTGAGAATAGAAACAGAAGTTCCTACATCTGTTGTGGTCCCTACGATATCACCTGCAGCATAAGCAGTTGTATCTGCCGGTCGCGTGATGGTGGTTTCAACTAATACTAATTGACGGAAAAAGTTCATGTGAGGAAAATTTGTTTTTCTTCTTTTCTTCTTTTAACAAGAGTTGTATTTATTTTGCCCTGAGAATAAATCCATTTATCAAAATTATCGGCAGCGGATGAGTAATCGCCTGCATTTAATTTTTTAAGCAAAGTTGATTTTACAAAACCTCCTCCGCCTATGTTGAAAATAAGAGAGAGAAGCGCAGCGCGCTGGTTATCTGTGAGCGAAACTTTAACATATCTTTCAATTACTGCATCGGATTTTGAAAAATCTTTTTCTAATAATATTTCTGCTTCTTCTTTTGTGATTTTTCGAAAAAGTTCATTCTTGAGAAGGTAATGTCCGTAACCGATGGAGAGTCCGCCTGCATCTTGATATGCTTTTAAACTCAGTCCCTCAAATTTTTTTATCAGCGCGATGGCTTTTGTAATATATGCGGTCAATGTCTTTTTTGTTATGATTAATAATGCGGCAGCAGCCAAAGCAATCCAATACCATTTCATTTCCAAATTTTATTTATGAGATAAAGAGCAGCGATAGAGCCAACTAATGTATAGAGGGATCTCTTTTCAAAACTTATTTCTGTCTCAAACTTAAATGCAGGATATGATTTCGCGGATTGCTTTTTTGTGGGACGTAAAATCTCTACGAGATCTTTTTTAATATCAAATATGCCGCTTACTTGATATGGATTTTCTTCCATTTTCTAAAAAAAGTTTGGCATCCTTCAAAATCTCCCTATGATTATTGCCAACGGTTGCCGGCTCAGCACACTTACACCTCAGAATATTCTATATACTGACACGTATAAAAAAATCTTCCCGCAGTTAATTCTGCTGTTGCAATTGTTACTGCTAATTGCTGGATGGCGGTAACTTTCACCATCGCCACAATCAGATCCACTCCTTCAAGCACCGCGTCATCGCTCCATGATGCAACGGCAGTGGCTGCTACCAATGCGCCAGTGTTGCCAGTCCATCCTATGGCAATAGTTGCGGTTGCTCCAACGAGTGCAGTTACTACCTGAGCAACTCCGAACTGCACAACCGATCCTGCCGGAATCCACACACCCATTTGTATTGTTGAAATAGCCCCCGTATTGACCGTAAAGTCATAAACGAATGATATTGTTTTCGTGCTTACTCCTGTTGCTTTTGCCATTGTGAGATGTTTTTTTTAAAAGATTATATGTCGAGTTCAGTAAATTCAAGACAAGCAATGATCACTCCCGCTGTGAGTACTGCCGTTCCGATTGTGATTTGCAATTGTCGCGCTGCTGTTGCCTCCAGTGGATTCGCGCTCAGGTCAACGCCCGGCAAACATTCACCGGCAACAAACATTGCTGTTCCATTCACCACCATCCAGGCATCTGTATCGGAAGAATGCCCGAATGAAATTGTTGCAGTTGATCCAACAGGAGCGGTAACCGTTTTTACGAAAAATTTTGTTACCACTGCGTTATTCGGGATGAAGATTCCCAAATTAATTGAACCAACCGCACCCGCATCAACTGCGAAATCATACACCGCAGCGAGAAATTTTTTTGTTGTTTGTAATTTTGCCATCTTTTAGGTTTTTTATTTTGTTAATGTTTCCAATAAA
>ERZ1292625.1144-Hain-H41-01um-R1-1144-length-33862-cov-12_pt1 | contig 11930 bp, 15 predicted proteins | sample MGYA00564400_ERZ1292625 | MGnify/ENA primary metagenome ERZ1292625 (study PRJEB36523, sample SAMEA6512639) | groundwater metagenome | collected 2019-01-08 | study: AquaDiva: Metagenomics assemblies of 32 groundwater samples
CCGATTTGAGATCGGCACCTCGCTCAACCAGTTCGCTCGGGCTGTGGAAGCTGTTAAGATAGAGGTATGGTGACAGTAATCCCGGCGATAATGCCGAAAAGTTTGGCTTCCTTGGAAGAGCAGTTGACAAAGGTGTGGGGTCACGCGCCCCGGGTTCAATTAGACGTCATGGATGGGGTGTACCGACCGGAGAAGACAATTGGGCCGGAGATGCTAAACCAAATTGACACAGTTGTTCAGTGGGATGCGCATCTGATGGTGGACCAACCGGAAAAATGGATCAAGCAATGCGTTACGGGTGGAGTAGATCGTGTTTTCGGGCAGGTAGAAATGATGAAGGACAAAACGGCGTTTATTGCCGATGCTGCTGCGGAAGCAATGGCGGTGGGTCTGGCCTATGACATTGATACTCCCCTGACCGGTTTACCTGAAGTGATCAATGATCTGGACGCGGTGCTCCTGATGAGTGTTAAGGCAGGCGGGCAGGCAAGGGAATTTGATGACCGGGTGCTGGAAAAAATCAAGGAAGTGAGAAAAATGAACAAAAGAATCACGATAGTGATCGATGGAGGCTTAAATGAAGAGAAAATGAAGGAATGTCTGGCGGCCGAGTGGGCAGAGGAAATCGCTGAAGATGAGCTGGACAGGTCGACAGGGAGGATTGAGTTTGTGGTGGGCAGCCACCTCTTGACGGCCGGCAATGTCGAAGCTGAATTAGAGCAATTGCGGCTGATGAAGGAACACCATGGATGAGCAAGCAAAGACGACCCAGTTTAAAAGAATAAAGGCGGTGTCGCTTTTTGGTTTTGCTGACGCCCAGGCGGATAGCGAGCTCTACCAATCGGCTTTTGAGGTGGCGAAGGTTTTAGCCACTCATGGACTGGAAGTGGTCAATGGGGGTGGGCCGGGGATAATGCGGGCGGCAACCGAAGGAGCGCACGCGGGCGGGGGCAAGGCGGCGATTGCTACTTTTTACCCCAAATACATTAACCATTTCGAGGGGAAGGATCCGAGCAACAAGGCGGACAAAGAAATAATTGAAGGCAACTATCTGGATCGGACGATGAAGTTACTCGAGCTGGGGAACGCTTATGTCATTTTTAATGGCGGGACCGGCACTTTATCTGAGTTTGGGATGGCCTGGGGTCTGGCTTACCTCTATTTCGGTCACCATAAACCGCTGATTCTTTATGGCCATTTCTGGCACGCAATCATGGAGGCGTTGGTATCGAATATGCTGATCGCCCAACAGCGACCGGAATCGCTAAAGGTCTACCGGATCGTGACCACAGCGGAGGCGGTTGTCGAAGCGCTGGCTGAACACGAGGCCTATTTGGAGAAAAATCCGGAAGAGGTTCATGCGCCAACAGATACCGGGGAGCACGCGTTCCTAGATTAGGGTAAAATTTATTTATGCTGCCCGTTTCGATGGATGATTTGGCCGAGAAAGCGAATTTACTGCGTGCCGAAGTGGTAAAAATGCTCGTTAACGCCGGGACAGGACACTCGGCGGGGCCGCTAGGGTCAGCCGATTTTTGGACCATGCTCTATTTTGGTGGCCTAATCAATTACAAGGTAGACGATCCCTGGTGGGAGGAACGAGACCGGGTGGTGTTATCGGCCGGTCACTATTGCCCCATCTTGTATGCGGTTTTAGCAGAAGCCGGTTTTTTTCCGAAGTCACTCCTGGCGACACTGCGGCAGTTGGGGAGTAAGCTGCAGGGTCATCCGGTGGCCAGGAGCCTACCCGGAATTGAAACCAGTAGTGGTCCGTTGGGTCAGGGAATAAGTCAGGCGGTGGGGATGGCTCTTGCCGCCAAGATGGATAGCAAGAAATGGCGGGTCGTTTGTTTCATGGGTGATGGCGAGCAGGATGAAGGCCAGGTGTGGGAGGCTTATTTATGTGCGGCCAAATACCATCTCTCTAACCTGACAATCGTCGTCGACAGAAACAATATCCAGATTGACGGCCATACAGAGGAAGTAATGCCCCTTGATTCTCTTTCTGAAAAACTGGCGGCGTTTAATCTTAATGTAATTGAGGTGGATGGGCACAACCTGGAAGAGATCGCCGCGGCGCTGACGCGGGCCAAAGTGATTTTCGAAAAGCCGACAGCGATTATTTTGCGGACAATTCCGGGCAAGGATGTCGACTTTATGGAAAACGAACCAGCCTGGCACGGGAAAGCTCCGGGGGTTGGTGAGGCAGTGGAGGCGTTATCTGAACTTAGGAAGATTAGAACTTTGGGAGGGAGGATTAGCAATGATTAATAAAGAGATGTTTCTGATTGAAGACTTAAAAAATTCGCCGATGATGGCGATGCGGGATGGCTACGGCGAGGGCGTAGTGGAGGCGGGAAAAAGAAACGGAATGGTGGTGGTCTTGGTCGCCGATTTGACGGAAAGTACGAGGACAGATTTATTCAAAACAGAATTTCCGGAGCGTTTCTTTGAAATGGGAATTAGTGAGCAAAACATGATGGGAGTGGCGGCGGGAATGGCCTATTCCGGCAAGGTGCCGTTTGTGAATTCCTATGCCTGTTTTAATCCGGGCAGAAATTGGGAGCAGATGCGGTTATCCGTGTGCCTGTCGGGGAATAATGTCAAGGTAATCGGGGGGCACGCCGGTTTCGGCAACGGCACCGATGGGGGGAATCAGCAGATGTTTGAGGATATTGCTCTGACCCGGGTCCTGCCTCATTTAACGGTAGTCGTACCGGCCGATTACGAGCAAGCGAAAAAGATGGCGCTAGCAATGGCGGATTTTTTCGGTCCGGTCTATATGAGGATGACTAAACCAAAAAGGCCAACGGTAACGACGGTGGGGACACCCCTAACTATTGGTAGGGCTCAGGTTTTAAGGAGTGGCAAGGATGTCAGTGTTTTCGCTTGCGGAGTGATGGTTTATGAAGCGCTGGTAGCGGCGGAGGAAGTGGCAAGTGAAATTGATGTTGAGGTCATCAATGTGCACACTATTAAGCCGCTGGACAAAGAGACGATTATTGCCAGTGCGCGGAAGACGAAGAAAGTGGTGACGGCGGAGGAGCATTCGATTATTGGTGGTTTGGGGGGGGCGATCGCGGAACTGCTGGCTGAAGAATATCCGGTGAGGGTGAAACGGGTGGGGATGAGAGACAAGTTCGGGGAGACGGGCGAGCCGGATGAATTATTGGTTAAATATGGTATGACTAAAGAAGCAATTATCGGAAAAATTAAGGAACTGGTATGAGTGGTGACACGAGCATAATTGAACGAAATGGCAGAGTGATGCTACTGGCCTATGACCAGGGCTTTGAGCATGGGCCAACCGATTTCGACGAAAAAAGCGTCGACCCGAATTACACCATGGACATCGCTCGTTCGGGATATTACACGGGAGTCATTTTCCAGGAGGGAGTGGCGGCGAAATACTACACGACCGCTCCGGATCGCAAAAATTTACCGCCTTTGATAGTGAAGTTGAATGGAAAAACATCTTTTCAGGGAGAAGAGCCATTATCGCTACAACTGTGCACGGTGGAAAAGGCCATAGAATTGGGGGCGAAGGCGGTGGGCTATACCGTTTATGTGGGTAGTGAACACGAGGAGCAAATGTTAGCCGAGTTTTCCCGAATTGAGGATGAAGCTCACGCCAAGGGGCTGATTGTGATTGCCTGGATGTACCCGCGGGGCAAGAAGGTGGAAGGAAAACAGACGACAAAAGAAACTTTGGCCTACGCGGCTCGGTTGGGGCTGGAGTTAAACGCCGATTATGTGAAGATTGCCTATTCCGGTGAGGTGGAGAGCTTTAAGTGGGTGGTGGCCGCGGCGGGAAAGACCAAGGTCTTGGTCCAGGGAGGGAAGAGGATGGCTTGGCCCGAATTGGAAGCGGAAGTTAAGGGAGCAATGGAAGCCGGGGCGGCAGGAATAGCGATCGGCAGAAATGTTTGGCAGGCGGTCAATCCGGAGGAAGTGACGAAGAAACTGGCGACCTTGGTTTTTGGCAACTAGTCAGTGGAGATCAGGCGAAGAAAGCGGCCAAGACGGGTGCCCCATTTGTGCCAGAAGCCGTCGAAATAGATAATATTTAGGAAAAGGAGGGTAACAATAGCGACGGCGTCGATGTTGGTGCGGTCCCAATAGATTCCCTCCAGTTCGGTCCACATGACAAACTCGTCGAAGGCGAAGCCCAGGGCAATTCCGTAAATGATAGAAAAACGAAGGCGGGTCTTTTCGCTTCGCGGGGCGGTCAAGAGGAAGTAGCTAGTGATGGCCAAAAGAATGATGCCGTAAGCAAAGTGGTGGAGATGAACACCACGAATAGTTAGAAAAAGTTCGGGGACGAAGTAGACAATGGTACGGGAGATGATGAAAGTCGTCAGGAAAGAAACAAGGATGAGGAAAGGAATCTCCTTGCCATTTTTCGGTTTCAAAAATTTGAGTTTGTTCATGGAGCATATTATAGAATGAAGACATGAAGAAAGTGGTTTGTGTTGGCTCGGCGACGATAGATATTTTGGTCAGGTCAAATGATTTTCGGGTGATGAAGAGTCACCAGGTAACGGGCGGGGTGGCGCTGTGCGAGGTCTACGGGGGGAAGACGGAAGCGGATGAAATTGTGATGGACAGCGGCGGTTCGGCGACGAATGTGGCGGTGGGGCTATCCCGGCTTGGTTTCGTCCCGGCGGTGATTACGCGGGTTGGTAGTGATTGGATGAAGGAAATAATAATCAATAACCTGAAGTTGGAGGGGGTGGATATTAGTCAAATCCAGGAAGACGATAAAACGGCGACGGCCTTGTCAGTAGTTTTGGTCGCGGCCGATGGCGGTCGGTCGATAATCACTTCGCGGGGAGCGGCGGCAAAGATCGATTCCAAAAAAATTGACTGGGAAAAGGTCGGAAGCGCCGATTGGCTGGAGATCGGGCCCCTTGGCGGCAACCTTTCCTTGGTGGAGGACCTGGTTGCATTTGCCGGGAGTAAAAAGATTCGGGTTGGCTGGAACCCGGGGAAGATCGAACTGACCCAAAAAGAAAGGATCTTCCGGCTGTTGCCCAAGATTGATTTATTTATTGTTAACCGAATGGAGGCGTCACAGTTACTGCGACATAACTATGAAGAGATGGCCAAAATGGCTAAGAAAATTCTCGACCAGAGGGCTGGCGTTGTAGCGATTACTGATGGTCGGAGGGGGACGGGTGTAGCGGTTGAGGGGAGGTGGATCTTTGCACCGGCGTTCAAAATGAAGTCTGTTGATGACACCGGGGCGGGGGACGCCTTTGTCGCCGGGATGGTGGCTGGACTTTTGTGGGGGAAAGAGGTGGAGGTGGCCTTAAAAATGGGCCTCGCCAATGGCGCTAGTGAAGTGACGGCAGTGGGAGCAAAGTCCGGGTTACTGCGGCGAGCGGAGATGGCCAAATGGCTACGGCGGCGGGTGAAGATGGTAGAGGAGAAGCTGTGAGTTTGCATTATCTCTTGTCAGTGTTTAGAATGCGGTTATGAACGAAAATAGGGGGCGGTTCAAACCAACCGAGCCCGAGTTTGCGTCCGACCAATCACAAGCTGAAAGAGTGGTCAGGCAGAGGCGTCTCAGAGAGGTTATAACTGTCAGGCCAGAATCATTTACCGGGGCCAGGGTTGTAATTCCAAACGAGATTAGTGAAGTTGTTGGCGACAAGTTAACTCCTGCTGCCCTGATCGTTCTTTGGATTAACCCGTCACCTTTTCTTTGGAGGGACCGTAACGATCCGGAACAAGAGGATGTGATGGCTTTGAGTCCTATGAGCATGTGGAGAGATCCTATTTATCGCCCTATGATTGGCGATTACTTCAAGGTAATAGTCGATGAATTGGATGAGTTACCAAAAAAATCGACAAGAAGGACGCTGGTTAAGCCTCGCATGTAGGTGAGTGAGGAGGCGGGCGGTGTATATTTAAGGCATGAGTAGTACGGGATCGTTTAAGGTGGGGGTGGTGGGTTGTGGCAAGGTGGGAATGACGGCGGCTTACGCGATGATGCTGTCGGGAACGCCAACAGAAATGGTCCTTCTCGACCGGAATAAAGAAAAGGCAATGGGGGAGAAACTGGACCTGGAGCATGCGACTTCGCTTTTGGCCAACTATGTGGTAATAGCAGGGACAGACGATTACCAACAATTAAGCGGCGCCAAGTTAGTGGTTTATACGGCGGGAGTGGCTCAAGCTCCCGGACAAACCAGACTCGACCTGGTCAGTACCAACAAGAAAATATTGGAAGAAAATTTGCCCAAGATCCATGCGGCGGCGCCGGAGGCGGTAATTTTGATCGTCGCCAATCCGGTAGATGTTTTGACCTATTTTGGCAACAAAATAGTTTCCGACGCCAAGGGAAAAATCTTTGGTTCGGGGACGATGCTTGACACCGCCCGTTTCCGTTTCCATTTGGGGGAGATGCTTGCGATTAACCCGCATAGTATTCACGCTTACGTTTTGGGCGAGCATGGGGAGACATCTTTTCCTGTTTATGCCCAAACTCAAGTAGGAGGACAAAAGTTGATGGAAATGGCAGGGGTGACCGAGGCGATGATTCAGGCGGCATACCAAAAAACGCGCGAGGCGGCCGGGAAAATCATTGAGGCGAAGGGGGCAACTTACTACGCGATTGGGGTAGTGGTGACGAAGATCATGCAAGCGATTTTTTCTGATAGCAAGACGGTTTTTCCGTTAGCCGTACCGCTGACCAACTACGCGGGGATTTCCGGCGTTGCCTTATCGGTGCCCTGCATTTTGGGAGCAAGTGGTGTCGAGAAAATTTTGGAAGTGGATTTTTCAGAAAAGGAAGCCGAAAAACTAAACGCTTCAGCTGCCGCGTTGTTACCCTTTTGCCATGAGTGATGAGCCAAGACAATTGAAGTTAACCCCCCGCGCTGATGGTGAGACGAAAGGGAAGAAGGAAAAAAAGGAGGAAAAGGCGAATAAATGGATAGTGGTTTTGATCCTTTTGCTGACGGTGATTGTGACAGGGGTATTTTACTTTAGCGGTGGGGGGCGGCCAAAAACTTCAGAACCAAGTTCGACGCCAGCAGTGGAAAGAGGAGGATTATTCGGTCCAAAAGTTTATCAATTTTAGAAAGGTGACACAGTGACACGGTGACACGAAAATGAGTAAGTATTCAGATTTAATTGAAAAAACAGAAAATGTCAGAAATAGGGTAAGGGATTTGGTCGACCATTTTCCTCCGGAAAAAAGGGAAGAGATTCTTTATGATCGGTGGTCGTTGAAAGACGTGGTGGCTCATTTGAATACCTGGATGATTCATGATGTTGGTTGTTTAGAAAGTTTGATGAAAGGTATCGAGCCCTATTGGGAACCGGATGTTGATGAGTTTAATGAGAGGGGGGTAAGTGCTCGAAGGGATAAAAGCTGGGAAGATGTTTATGTGGAGTTTGTCTTATTAATGGAGAAACTAAACCGTATTTACCGACAGTTGCCTGAAGATCTGTTTGAAATGAAAATTTGGAAAGATCATGACGAGACGGCAGTTAAATTCCTGGAGGGAGAGATAACGCATTGGGAAGGGGAACATATTCCATTGTTAGAAAAGACATTGAAGCGGTGACGCAGTGGCACAGTGACACGAAGAAGAAAATTGAAAGATTTGAAGATTTATTTGTTTGGCGGAAGGCGAGAGAACTGGTGAGATTGGTCTATGGGGCGACAAACGACTGGAAAGATTTTGGTTTGAAGGATCAGATCAGGAGGGCGGCGGTGTCGGTGATGAGCAATATTGCCGAGGGGTTTGAGCGGGGAACGAGAGATGAGTTTATATATTTTTTATATGTCGCCCGTGGTTCTTGCGGCGAGGTTAGAGCGCAGTTATATGCGGCAACTGATCAGAATTTCATTAGCAAGTCGGAGTTTGAGAGGTTGAGTGACGAGGCCGATCATACTTCGAGATTGTTGTTTAACTTGATTACCGCTTATAAGAAAAAGAGTTACGGCGGACAGAGGTATGGGGAGGCGGGTTATAAGGACAGGCAGGAATTCGATGAATATTTGAAGAAGATTGTGGAAGAGGGAAAGAAGAAGGCGCAACAGTGACACAGTGACACGGGGATTCAGCGGGTAGTGGTCGTGCCTGTGAGGATTTGATTGGTGGGAGTGGGGGTGGTCGCCTTGGCCCGTTCTTCGAGAATTTTGGCGACGTCTTCACTTTTGCAGGTTGTTTTCGGTTCGCGGCCCTTGATGAAGTATTCGTAAATTGTGGGACAGCCGGAGCAAGTGAGGGTGCCGGTCAGGGTGCAGATAGGGAGACGGACGAGGCTTTCGGGGGTGGCGAAAGCGGTATTGTTGAGGTTACTTTCCAGTAGTTTCCGCATCATCTTTGACCAAATTGGCGAGGCGCCGGTGATACCGGAGGCGACCTGGCTCATGGGTGAGTTGTCGTTGTTACCGACCCAGGCGGCGACGACGTAGTCGGGGGTATAGCCAATGGTCCAGTTATCGCGCAGGTCATTACTGGTGCCGGTTTTGACCGCCGTTTTGAAAGGAGAAAGATTAAGAACCGAACGGTAACCGAAGGCGGCAGCCCGGGCAGAATTGTCCGAGAGGATATCGCTGATGAAAAAGGCGGTTTCCTGACTGACGGAAGGGGAGGAGACGCAAGCCAGTCCGGAAAGACAGGGGTCGAAGGCAATCGGTTTACCTTGGCTGCTCTCGATTTTTATGATCGGGTTGAGGGGAACGGTCAGACCACTATTGGCAAAAGTGCCATAGACGGTAGCCAGATCAGTCATTTTCACCTCGGCGCCGCCCAAGGTAAGGGAGAGGCCATAACGGGCGGGTTCATTCCAAGTAGTAATACCCATTTTTTGGCCTAAGGTAATCATGTTGACGACGCCGTTTTTGGCCAAAAGAAGAACGGCGGGAATATTGTAGGAATTGGCCAAGGCTTGACGAAGCGTCAATGTGCCATGGAAGCGGCCGTCGTAATTTTTGGGTGTCCAGAGACCGACACCCTGAATATTGAAACTGATCGGTTCGTCTTTGATGGTGGTATTGGGTTTAGCGCCTTTTTCAAAAGCCAGGGCGTAGTTGACCGCTTTGATTGAGGAACCGGGTTGGCGGAGCGAGGTAGTCAGATTGACTTGGCCGTCATTGGTCAGATCGAAATAATTGCGGGAACCAACCATGGCGAGGATTTCTCCCGTTCCCGGTCGAGTGATGAGGAGGGCGCCGTTTCTGACATTTAGCCGGGTCAGGCGGCTGAGTTCATCACTAATGATGGTTTCGGCGTCTTTTTGAAGATTTAAATCCAGGCTGGTGGTGACTTTTAAACCGCCGTGACTGATCAATTCTTCGCTGTACTGATCGACCAGGAGATCGCGGACATACATGACGAAGTGGGGGGCGTTGATTTCGATTTTTGGCGGGGCAAAAGTAAGCTTGGCGTTGACCGCCTCGGCAAATTGGTTTGCGGTAAGATAACCGTTCTTGAGCATAAGGGAGAGGACCAGATTCTGGCGGGATAAGGCTAGGCCCGGGTTGATGTAGGGGGAGTATTTGCTGGGCGCTTTTGGTAAACCGGCCAGAAAAGCGGCCTGGGCGATCGATAGTTGCCTGGCGTTGACAGCAAAATATTGTTCGGCGCCTTCTTGGATACCGTAGGCCGGACCGCCAAAGCCGACTTCGTTCAAATACATTTCCAAGATTTCATCTTTGTCGTAGATACTTTCAACGGCGATGGCGAGGATCAATTCCTTCACCTTTCTTTGCCAGGTTTTTTCCGATGAGAGAAGGGCGTTTTTAACCAACTGCTGGGTGATGGTGCTACCGCCCTCGGTTTTTTGCTTGGCGAGGTTGTGGTAGGTGGCGCGGAGGAGAGAAATGACGGAAAAACCGGAGTGCTGATAGAAGCCGTTGTCTTCGATGGCGAGAAATGCTTCTTTGACATAAGGAGGCAGGGAAGAGAGTTTGATAGGGGTTCGGTTTTCGTCCTGGTAGATCTTGAAAAGAAGTTGGCCGTTGCGGTCCAAGATTTGGGTGGTCAGTTTTTGGGAACGACTGGTAAGGGTGCGGGGGGAGGGCAAGCCGGCAAAGATTTGGACATAAAAGTAATAGCTGAAGGTGGAAATAAGAATGGTGATGACGACGAAGCGAGTGTCGGGGATGGGAAAACGAAAGGCGGTTTTTGGCCTTTTTGGTTTGGGTAATGCTGGCAGTGATGCCAGGAGGTTGTCGAGGAGAGAGATAGCGGCAGTGCCACGGTGCCACAGTAGCGCGGGGACACGGAGAAGAAAAGAGATAAGAAAAAAAGCGGCGGTAATGAGAAAAATCAGGAGAGAGAAAAAAGGGGCACCAATTATCGCTAGGGGGTTGGGTCTTTGGGTGCTGATGGGACGGAACAATCTGGCGATGAGACTATTTTAGCAAGATTAGAGGTTGTTTGAAATAGTCTGCCAGAGCTCCTGATAAGGAATTTCGTAGCCCAAGGCCCAAATGGCCAGGCCACCCATCTTCGCTTGGTGGATAAAATCAATTTTTAGTTTGAGCGAAGCGGCGTCTTCATAATGAATTTGATAGGTCTTATCGTCCTCGATATAGGAGAGATAGGGGGTCAGAGTAAGATTGCTCCAGGAGGCAGAGAGGGAGCTTATTTTATTGTCCCCGAAGAGGCCCTGGATTCTTTTGTAGGTGGCGATGCTACCGGTCTTGGGATAGGTGTTGGCGAGAAAACTGGCGTCGGTGGTTTGCCACTCATAGCCGTAAAATGGGACACCGAGAATGATTTTGTAACTTGGAACAAACTTGGTGATATCGCCAATGCTGGTGACGACGTCGTAGTCCAAACAGGGGGTTGTTTTCGAGTCTCGATTGCACTTTCCTCTTAGAGGGGCAACGGGTCCGGACTGGGTACTGCTAGGTCGATAAAAATCATAAGCCATGACGATAATCTGGTCGACGATCTTGCCCAGGGCAGAGAGATCATAAAGGCGATTCTTGATCGCCGAGTCAGCAAAGACGTCGAGGGAGATCTCACACTTTTTATCGATGGCTTGGCAGCGTCTGGTCAGATCAGCGACGAGCCGGGTGAAGTTCTTTCTGGTCGCCTCGGCGGGATAACCCATGTATTCGAAATCAATATTGATGCCGTCGAATTCTTTTTCCGTATAGACAGTCAGAATCGAGTCAATTGCCTTACCCCGGTTCGGCTCTCCTGCAAGGAGGGTGTCGATTTGCTCGGTTTCCATAGCAAGAACGGTCAGGATAACCTTTTTGCCGAGAATTTTTAGCTGGCGGTGGAGGATAGCGTACTCATCACTATTGAGTTTGTTCCAGCCGGGTTCTTTTTCGCCCGGGCGGTCATATTTTTTGATTGAACCATCGGGAGTCAGGTCGATACCGAAGTAGGCGAGGTGGGTTAACGGTTTGACAGTTAATTCGTTGGCCAATTTTAAGTTCCAATAGGGGAGGAAACCAAAAGCAATTTTCCCACCGGGTTTATTAAAAATGGGAGCCAAGGGAGGCAGTGACTCGATCAAGTCGAGTGGGGAAACAAGAGGGAGGTTAATGAGCCAGAGACGATAAAGGGATAGGCTAAAGTAGATCAGACCGAGGGCCAGGCAAACCAGGACAAACTTGTTCTTCATTGGGAATTGGGGAGATAGTTGTTTGGCCGGGGAAGATTTAACCTGAAAGTATTGTAGTTCACGGCAGTGGTAGGCCAGGCTGTTTGGCCTTTTTCGTCGAGGGGATAAACACAATCAAGGCAAAAGTCGCGGACAAAGGGGTCGGAAAGAACGGCGTGCATTTCGAGATCGAGATCGATGGTTTGGTCTCCGGGCAAGAGGGGATACTTGTCGGAGCGACGGACCCAGATTTGTTTTTGAGTGGCGATATTGGCGGGCGGAAAAATATCTTTGACAAAGAGCTCGCCTCTGACCTCGCAAGGATCTTGGTCGGTGGGGAGGAG